>Ga0315280_10000260_pt1 | contig 100501 bp, 90 predicted proteins | sample YL17G06_40_MG_FD_203697 | JGI IMG/M metagenome (GOLD analysis project Ga0315280, IMG submission 203697) | Sediment microbial communities from Yellowstone Lake, YNP, Wyoming, USA - YL17G06_40 | ecosystem: Environmental > Aquatic > Freshwater > Lake > Sediment | place: USA: Wyoming | collected...
ATATCTGGCCTGTGCACATGAACTCCAGGAACGAGACGCCAAACCCCACGAAAGGGGCAACGAGGCAGACGTACTTGTGCTCTGCAAGGAGCCTAAGCGCATACTCGGACTTGTCGACGATCGCCCGTGGCAGCCTGAGGGCCGTCCTGTCAAACGACCTTCCTTTCCGCAACTGAATGTAGTCGACGAGGTTTAAAGATCCGAGGACGAATGTGACGATGGATGCCAAGGGGTAGATCAGGCCCCTAACCGCCTCTGTGATGGCCTGGACTGCGGCGAGAAGACCGAACCCAAGTAGGGTGTACGCCGAGAAGACGCCCAGCGTGAAGAGCCCTCCAGCGAGGAGAAGGTCTTTCCCCCTTCCCGATGCAGCGAGTAATGACAGTAAGAGGATCAGCATAGAGAGAGAGCAAGGGTTCAGGCTATCTACCAATGCTGCGCTCACAACAGCGGGGATCGTGAAGGATTCGAGCCTCTGCAGGGCGCTTTGCAGCCCATCCTCCCCTTCGGTAAGTTGGGGCGGGCACGGCGCACTATCCAGATTGGTAAAAACATTCGCGGCATTTTCCTCTATCTCCCTTTCACCGAGCAAGAAGGCACCCCCCACGTAGATGGCTGGAATGAGACCGCGCTCGCTTATTGGAACGTTCGAGGCCTCTTCAAGCTCCAACATCAGATGCATGTTCCTGCGATCCAGTACATTGAGCCTGTGGACTTTGAGTTTGGGAAGTTGTGACTCGAAGCCTTTGAGGATCTCATCCGCCCTATGACATAGCTCGCAAGTCGGTGAGTAGAAAAAAAGGACGCAAACCTCATCGCCTACGCCATGCAGGCTTTCGAGAGGGGCCAGCATCAAGATCGTGCACGAAGCCAGCACGATCGCTGCAGGTTTCAGTAACCGCATGGCACGACTCATGAGCCTCAATGGCCCTCAGTTCTGCGCTCCCAAACTATTTAAAATGTAGGGCCTTGCCAATGGGCGTTTTAAAAATAAAAATAAAAAAGGAAAGGGAAAGGATGTTTACTTCTTGCGCATATACATTACTAGCAGTGCTATTATGATGACGACTTCGAGCCCAGCTACGGCGTACATCGTGTTAACCATGCCCGTCTGGCTTTGAAGTGAGTTCACCTGGCTTTGCAACGAATCGACCTGGCTTTGGAGCGAATCGATGGTCGAACTTACATCGGACGTGTATGCGGATCCTTCCAATATGAGCCTCGCGGCATCTGCCTTAGGTATGTAGGCGGACTCCCCTGCGGTGAACGGACCGTATGACTGCATGTTGTCACCCAAGAACTCCGCGACATCCGTCGTGATGTACACCGTGGTCTTCGAGTTGGACCTTATCCTTGAGAGCACGAAGAAGAACTCTGGCCACCAGTCGTAGGGCACCATGTACATATTGTCCTCAGAGGGCCACCCGGTCCAGTAGATGTTCGAGAAGGTCTGCACGAAGGTCTTCTCGACGGCGGGCACGCAGACGGCGTCCTTCATGACCTGGTAGAAGGCGTCCTCTAGCAGCGGTTGGGCCGCCGGATCTTCGGTCCTTATCATTAAGAGCTGGTCCACGTCGGAATCGAGCGCTGCGTTCCTGTATCTCGGATTCGCGCCTTGGACTCCACCACCCGGGCTCCTCGTGCCAATCGGGGCGTACCACTTACTGTGGAACGCATCAAGCGACGGCACGGGGTCTCCCATGATCCAGCCTGGGCTACAGTCCGTACCTATGGCTATGTGGTAATCCCCGAAGGACACAAGGTCACCCCATATCGCAGGGACGATCCTCGTGTTGACGTCTATGCCGATGGCCTTGAGCTGGTCCGCCAAGTCGTAGGCTATGTAGTGCGACGGATCCTCACCAGCCACTAGATCTATAGTTATCTTTGTCCCGTTCGGGTATGTCCTCCATCCGTCAGCTCCGGCTGTGAACCCAAGGCCGTCCAGTAACTGCTTGGCCTTTTCGGGGTTGTACTCGAGTGTATAGCCGAAATTGGTTTCGATCTTATCGAGGGCACTTTGTATCATAGGCTTGTACTTGTCGAAAATGGCCCATGAATATGGCATCGGCAAGTCCCAGTCAGTAGTCGTTGTTCCGTTGGCCAGGAGGTAAGCGTTCGCTAGTTTGGGCCTGTCCAGTAAGTAGGCAACGGCCCACCTGAATGCGGTTAAGCTCGTCGGGTATTTCTCGCAGTTGAAGGTGCTGATTCCGAGCGGGCACGGGTCTGTGTACGGGGCGATTGTCACATTGCCGGGCATTCTATCCATGGCAGTCGTGATCGATTCCCAGGTGAACGTGTGAGGCAGCGTGACGTCGATGTCACCCCTCACGAAGTCCTCGAGGTCTAAGTCCTGCGACGGGAAGCCCCTCCAAACGACGTACTTCGGCGCTGGGAAGACGCCCATCATCCTGCCCCAGTAGTCTTCAACCCTCACCCATATGAAGAGGTTGAGGTCGGGGTAGACGTTGTAGAGCTTATAGGGACCCGTGTCAACGGGCGGCCAGTTCTTGAAGGATCCTGGATCTTGGTCCGCCCACACGTGCTCTGCCGCGATGTAGGGTATGTCTCCCCACATCCTGAAAGCGTGGTGGAACCTTGGTCCCGGTTTCTTCAGGTTTATTATGACGGTGTAGTCGTCCGGAGTCTCGACGGATTGGACCCATTCGGTTACGAAGACATAGCCGCCGAACGTAGCGTTCGCCTTGATCATGTTGAGGGTGAACGCGATGTCATGGGACGTGTACGGGTGTCCGTCGTTCCAAGTCACTCCCTTCCTGATGTGCATCGTGAACGTCTTTAGGTCGGTGCTGTATTCCCAACCGGTTATCCTCCAGTATATTGTGTCGCCAGTCGCATAGTTGATGTACCAATCCCATTCCTGTACGCATTGGTGCCAGCCCGAACCCCACTGGGTTCCGCTTGGGACGAATGGATTCGCCCTGTCGATCACGGTGAATGGCGGAGGCATGATCTCGATGATGCAAGCCTCATCCCTTGGCACGGGCAGGACCGTCTGAGCCTGAGTACGTTGTAGAGTTGGCAAGGTGGAAACGGTTAGTACGAACAACAGAATTGCGGTTGCAGGAAAAGAAAACTTCTTACCTTTCATTTTGTATCCCGGATGAAAACAAAGGGTTGAAGGTATTTAAAGGTTGTTACAGAACCCATCATGCTAACCCGCATGTCATAATCCAGTGTAAGTGATTGGTACATTGATTTCGTCGCCAACATGACCTAAAGTTTTTATATCGTGAGCCCATCTCCTCCATTTGAGGAAGAAGGTACAGAACTCATGGCCATTGGTACGAAATTTCTATGGTACGCCGTCAGGCGCGTCATCGTTTTCTTGATCGTGTTGTTCGTGTCGTCCTCTGTAGTGTTCTTCTTCATGCGCTTGATACCCGGCGACCCAATAACGAGGTTCGTCACGGCGATGCTGCAGAGGTGGGGATTTTCTCCCTATGGGTTAGAACTGGTGGAACAGTATAGGAGACAGTTCGGCCTTGAGGGTAGCCTCCTCGAGCAATACGCGAGATACCTCGAAAGGATCTTTTTACACTTCGACTTCGGCCCTTCCTTCGTCGCCTTCCCGACTCCCTCGCAGGACCTCGTCATGAGGGCTCTGCCGTGGTCTATAGCCCTCCTTGGCCTTTCCACGCTCATCTCTTGGACCATAGGGGTTTTGGTTGGGACGTTAGTAGGCTGGAAGAAGGGCAGCAAGGTCGATGCGGTACTATTTACGATAGCGTTGGGCATGTCCCAGATACCCGCATACTTGCTGATGCTATTCACGATCCTGCTATTCGCCTACGTGATACCCCTCTTCCCGACGAGGTGGGCATTCTCACCGGGCGTAGTGCCCGGATTCAATTTGGTATTCATAATCAACCTCATACAGCATGCGGCACTGCCTACATTGACAGTCGTGATGGTCTCTTTTTCGTTTTGGCTCATCAACACCAGGGCGATGACCATCACAATACTCGGCGAGGATTTCCTGCTGTTCGCCCAGACGAAGGGGTTGAAGACCTCCAAGCTGCTGACAAGGTATGTGCTGAGGAACACCCTCCTCCCCCAAGTTACGGGCCTGGCCACAAGCCTTGGTATAGCCGTGAACGGCTTCTACCTCGTGGAATTCCTTTTCAACTATCCCGGGATTGGGGGTCTGCTTTACAATGCCGTGTACACGCAGGACTACAACACGGTTCAGGCGATCGTGATGATATCGATCTTGACCGTCCTCGTCGCGAACCTTTTGGTGGATCTGCTTGTGCCCCTGATTGACCCGAGGATAAGGAGGGGGTGAGCGCGATGGCAGGACCAGCGTCAGCGCAGCACAGGAGCAGGATAAGGAACCTCTTCTCACTCATATACAGATCTTTATTATTAAAGATGGGCTTCGGCCTGCTTATTTTCTTGATAATCATCGCCGCTTTAGAGCCTGTAATAGCCAACGTGATCATAGGGGACAAAAGCCCGCTGGCAATCGGCAACTTCGACAAGTACCTCCCGCTTTCACTCGAGCATCCGCTCGGGACGGACCAGTTTGGGAGGGACTTGCTCGTGACCCTGTTGATCGGCCTTCGGTTCTCCTGGTATATAGGTGTCATCGCAGGCTTATTTTCCACTTTGGTCGCGATCGCGATGGCGACCGTCTCCGGGTACATGGGGGGCAAGGTCGACGTTCTGTTGAACGGCATCACGAACGCGGTGCTCGTCATACCGGCCCTACCCATCCTGATCGCCATCGCTTCGTACGTGAGGATGGATCTGACCTCGATGTCCGCCATCCTGGCCGCGTTTGCCTGGCCCTTTCCCACCCGTTTGATAAGGGCCCAAATCCTCAGCCTGAAGGAGAGAAATTACATCAACCTAGCCAAGATGTCGGGCTTGGGCAACCTCGAGATAATGTTCACCGAGATCCTACCGAACCTCACGCCGTTCATAGGGGTTGGCTTTGCCTCTTCCATAACGGCCGCGATGGGGGCCGAGGTGGGTTTTAGGCTGTTGGGCTTGGGCCCGGGGGACTTGCCAAGCCTTGGGTTAATGATACAATGGGCGCAGCAATATGGCGCGCTTTCCCATGGGCACTACATCATACTTGTAGCTCCGGCTCTGACCTTGGTCCTCATCTTCATAGCCCTCATCCTGATTAATACGGGACTGGAAGAGACGTTCAACCCTAGGTTGAAGAAGATAACGGGCATATGAGGGGGCTGGCAGATGAGCGAGTTATTGAGGGTCGAGGACCTTCGGGTCTACTATAGGAGTATCTGGGGGGACTACAAGTCAGTGGACGGCGTCTCGTTGGCAGTGAATCCGGGGGAGGTCTATGGCGTTGCTGGGGAATCGGGTTGCGGTAAATCGACCCTCGTTGAGGGGTTCCTCGGCCTCGTCAAGCCGCCCGGTTATGTGAAGAGCGGAAGCGCCCTCTTCAATGGATCTGACATCCTCAAGATGGATCATGAGAAGTTGAGGAGGCTGAGGTGGAAGGAACTCGCCTACATCCCCCAAGGTTCTATGAACGCCCTAAATCCGGTTATCAGGGTACAGGAGCAGATGGTCGACGCGGTCTTGGCACACGAGAAAATGCCCAAAGGCAAGGCCAATTCATTGGCGATCGACAGCCTGAAGCAGGTCGGCCTGCCATCCGAGGTTGCGAGGATGTACATGCACGAGCTGAGCGGCGGCATGAAGCAGAGGGTCATAATCGCGATGGCGATGATACTCAAGCCTAAACTCATCATCGCGGACGAGCCGGTGACGGCCTTGGACGTGGTCGTCCAACGGTCGATATTGCAGCTCATAGCGGAACTGAGGGACCTGCACGGCGCGACGGTCGTGTTCGTGGCTCATGATCTCGCAGCCCATGCCGAGATCGTCGACAAGATGACCATAATGTACGCTGGCAAGCTCTCGGAGATGGGGTCAGTGCACGATATCTTCAATGATCCGCTACACCCATACAGCAGGGCGCTTATTGCCTCCATCCCGACCGTAGGAAAGAAGGAGGCGAAGGGAATTCCGGGCCTTGCGCCAAGCCCTCTCAACTGGCCAACGGGGTGCAGGTTTCATCCCCGGTGCCCGTATGTGATGGCGATCTGTCCCAAGGAGGATCCGGAAATGAAGGAAATGGCGCCGGGCAGGCGTGTTGCCTGCCATCTCTTCGGGTGAGGGGTATGGAACAACACCTGCTCGAACTTAAGGGCGTCTCGAAGGTCTTCAGGATCGGGGGAGGACTGGGCGTCTTCAGACCCAAGACGATCACCGCCGTTGACGACATCTCATTCACGATAGCTGGGGACAAGCCCTCCATCATAGCACTCGTGGGCGAGAGCGGCAGCGGGAAGAGCACCATCGCCAATATGATCTTGGGGCTGATCGAGCCCACATCCGGCAAATTGCTCTATAAGGGAAGGGACGTCAGCGCCTTGTTGAAGGAGAACCGGAGGGAATACATAAGGGAGGTTCAGGCCGTCTTCCAGGACCCTTACGAAATATACAATCCGTTCTACAAGGTGGAGCACATCCTCTACATGGTGATCAACAAGCTCAAGCTCGCTTCATCGAAGGAGGAGGCGGATCGCATGATCGTAGACGCCATGAGGTCGATAGGGCTTAGGCCCGAGGACCTTCTGGGGAGATACCCCCACCAGCTTAGCGGTGGTGAAAGGCAGAGGTTGATGTTGGCGAGGATACTCCTTGTAAAACCCAAACTATTGGTCGCTGACGAACCGGTCTCAATGATCGACGCCTCCCTTAGGGCCATATTCCTTGACGACCTGATGCAACTCAGGGACAAGCTCAACATGTCGTGCCTATACATAACACACGATCTGAACATCGCCTTCTACGTGGCCGACAGGATGATCGTCCTCTGCTACGGCAAGATCGTCGAGACGGGCCCAGCGCACGCCATGATAGAAAGGGCTTCCCATCCCTACACTCAGTTGCTCATCTCGAGCATCCCGATACCCAACCCTGACAAGAGGTGGAAGGACAAGCTGAATGTCAAGGTCGAGACGATCAAGGACATGAGAGCAGAGAGGGGTTGCATTTACCAGCTGAGGTGCCCATACGTAATGCCGATATGCAAGGACAAGGAACCCCCGATGTTTCATGTGGGGCAGGAACATGAAGCGGCATGTTTCCTCCATGATTGACCGCCGCAGGCGAGGGTGTGAGAAAGGCGATCGCGCATTAATGGCACTTGTCCACAAGTAACGAATCCTCCCAGAACCCAAATCTTTTAACTCATGACTTCGAGATGCGTGATATGTGTGCGAGCACTAGGGTTAAAGTCCATGAATCGGCGGAGATAGGCATCTTCGGCGGGACTGGCAACTATGACCCTGGTTTCTTCGAGGACGCGAGGCAGATAAAGGTCTACACGCCATATGGGGCACCTTCCGACCTCATCACCGTGGGGAGGGTCAGGGGGAGAAGTGTGGCCTTCCTGCCGAGGCATGGCAGAAACCATACCATTCCGCCATACAAGGTGAACTACAGGGCCAACGTCTGGGCGATGAGGAGCCTTGGCGTCACGAGGATCATCAGCCCCGCCGCAGTCGGAAGCCTGCAACCTGAGACGATCAAGCCGTATGAGTTCGTCGTCTGCGACCAATTCTTCGATAGGACCGGCAACAGGAGGAGCTTGTCATTCTACGAGGGAGGTTATGTGGGGCACGTGCCATTCGCTGACCCCGTGTGCACCGATCTCAGGAGGCTCTTCCTCGACGCGTCGAAGGAGATCCTGCCCGGCGTCGTCGTCCATCCGACACGTGAAGAAGAGGCCGCGGGAAGAATGTTCACCTCCGTCACGATAGAGGGCCCTAGATTTTCCACGAGGGCAGAATCGATCTTCTACAAATCACAGGGATTTAGCGTCGTGGGCATGACGGGCATGACTGAGGCCTACCTCGCCAGAGAAGCCGAGATCTGTTTCTGCAGCATCGCCCTTGTTACTGACACGGACGTATACGGACTGATGCCCGTCACTGCAGAAAGGGTTGCCAAGAGCATGAAGGAAAACGTCAAGAATGTGAATAAGCTGATATACGACGTTCTCCCAAGGATCCCCCCTGAACGGAAATGCAGCTGCGGCTCCGTCCTGGACTATAGCCTCTATTAGGCTATCATTTTTTTACTACTGGCCGGACAGGTCGAGTGGATGTCTTCGGTTGACATAGCCGTCAGGAACGTGAAGTCCCAGACTTCCTCCGCCTCACAGGCTCTCCTGATCGTCGAATCAGGGATTACGAGGTTCGAGTACGTCCCACTGCACGTCATTGCCTTGGCCATGAAGATGAGCTCGGAGAGGGCCAGGCACCTCCTCGACCTCTTGGTCAAGGACGATCTCTTGAGGGCCGTTGGGGCCCCATACAGGGGTTATACCTTGACGTACGCCGGGGCAGATCTATTGGCCCTAAAGACGCTGGCCGATGAGAACGTGCTCTCAGCCGTTGGAAAGCCCTTGGGAGTCGGCAAGGAGTCGGATGTCTACGACGCCCTCCTGGAAGACGGGGACGAAGTGGTGGCCGTCAAGTTCCACAGGGTCGGCAGGATCAGCTTCAGGCAAACAAGGCGCTTGAGGGGATACGCGGCGGGAGAACGCGCCGGCTGGATAGTGCAGGCCAAGAGGGCGGCGGCCAGGGAGTTCGAGGCTCTCGTCAAACTTCATGGCTCTCAGGCGAGCGTGCCGAAACCCATCTATAGGACCCGCCATGTCGTCGTAATGTCGGCCTTGGATGGCAGGCCTTTGATAGAATACTCCCAACCGATCTCGCGCCAACTGGTCGAGGAACTATTCTCGAACATGAGGGCGATGTATGAGGCTGGGGTCGTACATGCCGATCTGAGTGAATACAATATCCTGGTATCGGAGGAGGGGCATTTGAAGTTATTCGATTTCCCCCAGTGGGTCTCACCCAGCCATAAAAGTGCGGATAGGTACCTCGCATCTGATATCAACAACCTCCAGACATTCCTACTCAAGAGGAACGTCCCTCCGCCCGTTTTCACCTCGATCCTCAACTACGTTAGAGGGGCAGTAGAAAGGCTGGAGTGGACGTAAGTGCAGTCCAAGAGACCGAGGCTAATCGTCGGCGTGGATCCGGGCACAACGCTCGGCATGGCGGTCCTGGATCTCGATGGTCACCTCCTCCTATTGACGAGCGGGAGGAATTTGTCGAAGAACGATGTCCTGAACATTCTGCTGGGAATAGGCGTACCCGTACTCGTGGCCTCCGACAGGGTCATTGCGCCACATCTTGTCTCCGAACTCGCATCGAGTCTTGGGTCAAGGATCTTCCTCCCCTCCCAGGAGGTTGCCGCCCAGGAGAAGAAACGCGTCGTCGAAGGGGCTAGCAGCAAGTTCGAGACGTATGCCGTCGATGAACACCAAACTGCTGCACTCTACGCAGCGCTCAAAGCCCATGCCCATTTCAAGAACCTATTCGAGGAAGTTGAGGTCGCGGTTCAGGATGAGCTACGTAAGAGGAGCCCCCAGATAGTCGATGATGTGAAAGCCCTGGTAATCAAGGACGTACCTCCGAGTAGGGGCGTGAAGGCCGTCCTGCAGGGTAAAGGGACTGGGGTGAGCGATCAGAAGGCCCTCAAGGCCTTAAGGAAAGAGGTCGAATCCTCAAATGAGCGCATATCGTCCCTTAGAGCCAAGTTGAGTGAGGCCAGGGCCGAAATCATGAGGTTGAGGGCGATGCAGCCCAAGAGCCACGAGAAACCCCCTCCTACGAGCGTCGAGCTTCAGGAGACGCAGGAGAAGCTGAGGGATGCCCTTCACGAGATCGAAGGACTCAGGAGACGCATCGAGCCCTTTAGGCTCAGCGGTGGTGACTGGATTCGCCTATGCCCTCTTGGGCCCTTAACTATCTCCACCGTAAAGTCTGCTGTCGCAGACTCCTATCTCGTCTCGGGTAGGATCGCGTACGCCACAAGAGTGGCTGGGGACGCGGAGAGATGCGCGAGAGCCCTGGCATCAGCTGGAATACACACCCTAGTTCTCGAGACCGAAGATGCGGCGTTCAGGAGGGATTTCATGAGGAATGGGGTCGTGGTCCTGAGGGCCGACGGCCTTCAGATCGAGTGGAGGTACGGAGCGTCTTGGATCAAGGGGTCAGAGCTTGAGAGGGCCCTGAAGGGAACTCAGAAGGACCTTGACTTGGTGAACCGCGAGAGGATCCGGGACATGATAGAATCTTACAGGGAGGAGAGGTTGCGAGGATAGTGATTCGACTATCCCTCGTGATCACTCTAGGAAATCGCCGACGCGTATGTAGAGGATGTTATTACCCCTTATCAGCACCATACCGAGGGATACCGATGGGTCTCCATCATCGCCGCTAATATACTCGACAGCCCCTTGTAGAATTACATTCATCTGGCTGTCCGTCTTGTCCAAGACGCCCTTGTATGAGAACCCATTCTTCAACTTGACATATGTCGGCTTGTTAAGATTGGCATTGAGAACGCTCAAGGGCTTCTTATTTATTGACTCAGGATGTTCTGTCAATCCCTGATCCGCAGCATCGAGCTTGTACTAACTGGCCTGAGCTCCTTTTAAAAGAGTTATTATGTTACAGTCGCTCAATATGCTCGATTTTAGTATTCACGAGCAACCCTTAAATCAAGGAATGCCCTTCGCCCCATCTTTGAGCCCCTTTCACGCGGCCTTTTCTCTGGCGAAGTTGATTTGAAGGTCAGCGACGAGGGCCCTCAGCCTTTTTACCTCATCCTCGGGAACCACCTTCTCCAACTTGCTCGTCATGAACTCGATGCAGTCGATGGCTATGGCTGCCCTCTCAAAATCCTTCTTCGTCTCCTGCGTCTTTGGATCCATCCTCAGACCCAAGTGCCTCCAAGCCTGTTCTGTCAATATTCCGATGAACATCGCTATCAGCGTATAGGTGTCGAGGGAAGTTATGTCAAGTGCGTCAGGCTCCTTCCCTTCTTCTGCGCTGGTCATCGTTCTCCACATGCCGACCGATCTTATCCCGGATAAAAGCTCTACTCCGGCACCACCATTTAGAAAGGGGATCTGCGAGGTTTACGGGAAGAGAGCTCCGATCTTGAATGCGGGTGTTCGTATGAAAACTGGCTGCGACATCGAGCAACCCTTAAATCATCGGATTGAACGAAACGTCTTGATTTCGATGAACAAGATGACAGATAAGTCCAAGGCCCTTGTGCTCTGGTTTGACGACATAGGGATAGAGGACGTGCCCCTCGTTGGTGGCAAGTCCGCCAGCCTGGGGGAGATGACCAGGAGGACTGGCGTACCGGTGCCATACGGCTTCGCCACGACCGCAGAGGCATATCGTCTATACATCGCAAAGAATAAGCTCGACGTGAAGATGAGGGAGATCCTCGGCGAGATAAAGGACTCAAACGATACGAGGGTCCTTCAGGGCATTGGTGCCAGGGTCAGGAAGCTTATCGCAACGGCCAACATGCCGCCTGAACTCGAGAAGGAGATCTTAGCGAGTTACAAGGCACTCGCCGATAAGGTACACGAGAAGGATCCGTTTGTAGCCGTTAGGAGCAGCGCGACGGCAGAGGACCTACCGGACGCCAGCTTTGCGGGCCAGCAGGAGACGTATCTTAACATCAAGACCGGCCCACAGGTAGTGGAGAAGATCAAGGAGTGTTTCGCCTCACTCTTCACTGATCGGGCGATTTTCTACAGGATCCAGAAGGGCTTCGACCACCTTGCCATAGCCCTGAGCGCCGCCATCCAGCTGATGGCGTACTCCAAGTCATCAGGGGTAATCTTCACCCTAGACGTGTCAAATGGGGACAGGAGCGTTGTGCTGATAGAAGCGGGCTATGGTCTTGGGGAATACATAGTGCAAGGCACGATCAATCCGGATGAATATTACATCAAGAAGACGGATATGAGCATAGTCAAGAAGAACATCCCCAAGAAGACCAAGATGCTCATCAGGATACCGACTGGTGGGACCGAGGACAAATCCGTACCAAGCGAACTGCAGGAAAAGCAGATAATAACCGACGAGCAGATCAAGGCGCTCGCGGAATATGCAGTAGCCATCGAGGAACATTACGAGAAGCCGATGGACATAGAGTGGGCGCTCGACGAGAGGACGAACAAGCTGTTCATACTGCAGGCGAGGCCCGAGACCGTGTGGTCGCTGAAGACGGCTGCGCCCGCCACTGTGACTGAGGAGACGGCTGTAACGAAGGAGAGGAAACTCCTAGTGCAAGGCCTGCCAGCGAGCCCAGGGCTGGCAGCAGGAAAGGCCCACGTAATACCAACGGTAGACAAGATTAACGATTTCCAGAAGGGAGAGATACTAATTACGGAAATGACAGCTCCCGACTGGGTTCCGGCGATGAGGAAGGCATCGGCCATTGTGACGAACAGTGGGGGCATGACATGCCATGCGGCAATAGTGAGTCGAGAGCTAGGGATACCGTGCATAGTGGGAACAGCTGGAAGGGGTAAGCCCGCGACTGAAGTCATCAAAGATGGAGTAATGGTAACAGTGGATGCGAAGATGGGAATGGTCTATGAGGGCATAATCGAGGAGGCTGCCAAGAAAGCGGAAGCGACTCCGGCAGTAGCGACTGTGGCTGCGGAATCGTATCCGGTAACGGGGACCAGGATCTATTCAAACGTTGGAGAGCCCGAGATCGCGGAGAAGGTCTCAGCACTACCGTGCGATGGCGTGGGTTTGTTGAGACAGGAATTCGTCTGGGCATCGGATATCGGGGAGCATCCCCTCTACCTGATCAAGATAGGGCATCCTGAGAGGGTTGTGGATAAGCTGGCAGAGTCCTTCAGGAAGGTCTGCGCGGCCTTCTATCCAAGGCCCGTGATAATGAGGTTCAGCGACTTCAAGTCCTCAGAATACAGGTCACTGAAGGGAGGGGAAGAGTTCGAACCGGTCGAGCCCAGCGCCCTGATGGGATGGAGAGGAGCGAGCAGATACTACGATCCGAAATACATCGAAGCCTTCAAATTGGAAGTAAAGGCGGTGAGGAAGTGCAGGGACGAGTTCGGCATGAAGAACCTGTACGTCATGGTGCCGTTCTGCAGGAGGGTCGAGGAGATGGAGAAGATCAACAAAATCTTGGAGGAGGAGGGGCTCCAGAGGGGACCGGACTTCAAAATCTGGCTCATGGCGGAAATACCGAGCAACTGCCTCATTGCGGACAAGTTCAACAAGTACGTCGATGGCTATTCGATCGGGAGCAACGACCTGACCATGACGATACTGGGGTGCGACAGGGACAACGAAACCGTCGCAAGGCTCTTCGACGAACGGGATCTTGCGGTCAAGCGCGCCATACGGCTACTAATCAAGCTCGCGCATAGGGACGGCAAGACTGTCAGCATATGTGGTCAGTCACCGAGCGTATACCCGGAGTACAACGATTTCCTAGTTCAGGCCGGAATCGACAGCATCTCGGTCAACCCTGACGCGATCGTGTCCGTAAGGAAAAGGGTTGCCAGCGTTGAACAGCGCCTGCTGATGGACAAGCTGACCGGCCGAGGACTGGCAGAAGATCGCGATCTCGACATCCCGTGCATGTGCGATTCGTGCGAGGAGCATAATGGCGAGTAAAGTTAGGGACCACGGGCTCTCCAAAAAGGAATCAACCATGTACCGTAATCAACACCGATATGATATTAGGTCCCATAACTATCTGTTCTGATGTCCTTTCGCTGTCATCGACCAAGCCTATTTATGTGAATAGGGAATTTCAATTGGACGATCTGACTCGTCATAATAGTATCATACTATACTTGCCAAAACAACATACTTGAGGAACCTAAGTCAGGAAATATATGCCGATAACGACTACAACAGAGGATAGTATAATCTTCCATGAGAATTTCTCCTTCAAGAACAGAACGGACATGAGCGATGCCCAAACAGGCGAAGACGAGCTCAAAGACGTGGCTTTTGTAACCCCCGCCAGTTGGACGCCAAGAAGGAACGAAACGCCTCCGAGCACCATGCCAAAAACTCCAGAAAACGCCATGAACAGCAAATTCCTTCTACTTAATTTGGGCTTCTTCTTCCAGGGTCGGGAGATCGTGGATAGGAATAGGAAGAGGAGGGGATAACGGAATGTGTTTGCCGTTAAAGCATCAACCTCCCTCAATCCGATGGCAACGAAAATCGTCCCTATTGCCCAGAGCAAGGAGGTCGCGAGGGCCATCAGGATGCCAATGGAATCACCCTTACCTTTCCCGCCATTGTGGGCTGATGCAAGTATAATACCCAGGACGATGATGACCGTACCTACAAGATACCGTGGGAGCAAAGGCTCTGTTAAGAACACCGAGGCAAAAAGCATCACAAAAAGTGGCGATGTATAGGCTACGGTGTAAGATCTGGAGACGCCCATGAGGGTCAGGCTCTTGAAGAGACATATGTCACCTATTCCATAACCGATGATTGCGGCGATTACAACGTAGAATAGACCATAAGGATTTGGCCAGCCTTGGTTGGCATTTGTCAAAAGGGCGATGAAGATCATCAGTATGGACGAGAACAGCGTCTTAACGACATTCGCGGTGAAGGGATCGACATCCTCCAAAGCCTTCGCCGAAAATATAGTAGAAGCAGCCCACATAAAAGCCGCCCCAATTGAGAGGATTTCGCCAAGCACCGTCTCTCATCACGACATGCAGATGCCCTTTGTCCAACTCCACATCCGAGGTGATGTTTTAAACCTTCCACGGGAAGACAAAAAGTATCTCAACCTGCAAGGCATTCGACCATAAGTTAATTCTCGCTATAGAGGTGAAGTGGCTTTAGTCACCACTACTACCTTAATGGCCTTCTCAGGATGCTTGAATCTAGTCTCGAAGGCCTCTTGGATGCGCTCTAGTGGAAAGAGATGGGTGATTATGGGCTTCAATTTGATGCGACCTGATTTCACAAGTTCGACATTCGACGCGTAATCTTCCTTTGCGAAGTACCAGACACCTGATGCATAGATCTCGAACTCCCCCCCGATCGGAGCCCTCCCGGCGGCGCTAACGAACCAACCGTTCCTACGAACGATGCTCGCTGCTCTCTCTGCGATCCCATCATCCCTGACAGTACAGAATGAGAGGTCAACACCATAACCTCCAGTGATCTCGGATGATATGCTGCCGACATCACCCTTCGTTGGATCGATTACGTGATCAGCCCCCAACATCTTGGCGACCTCACGTCTCATCGAGATCGGATCCAGACCAATTACCTTTCGCGCTCCCAAGGCCTTAGCGCCCTGTACTGCAACTAGGCCCAGAGGACCCAATCCCCAGACGGCCACTACTCCGTTATCCTTCATCCTGGCACGTCCCAATGCCCGCATGGGTGTTCCGACATTATCCGTGATAAGACAACCGGAGATGAAATCCATGGTTGGGTCAAGTGGAAGTAGGGAGCGCGTTGGCACCTTCGCATATTCTGCAAACCCACCGGACAGGCTGCCCGGACCGCGAAGACAGTAAGGGTCCATGCCCGTTTTACACGGCTCGCACTCGCCACATCCGATGACGGCATAGACCACGACTCTATCACCAACGCCCCATCCTTCAACGCCTTTCCCCACCTCGGCTATAGTGCCGGCGATCTCATGCCCCTGAATCCCTTGGGCCAATTCGTCTCTGAGCCACCATCCGTCAGAACCACAGATGCCACACGCTTCAACCCGAACGAGGCATTCGTCGTTTCCAATGGCCGGACGCGGCACTTCGCGCACTTCGATCCTTTCCCTTGAGACATGGAAGGCTGCCTTCAAGCCCGTTCATGCTTAGCCAATCCCGAGGGAGATAAAACAGCTTCCATTCCATTGCCAGTGGAAACGTTCTTAATTCCCCTTGGTGACGGGTGAGAAGCGATCGCCGAATGGTTTCAAGGCGTTTCGAGATAAAGAACAAGGACATGAAGATCGTGGGGATATCGGAGCTCCCGACTTCGAGACCTGCACCAGCCATATTGTTGATGCACGGGTACAGTGGAGATAAGGATGAACATGGGCGATTTAGGGACGGCAGTAAACGTTTAGTGGCAAGGGGGTTCGCGGCCATACGCTTCGACTTCCGATATGGGAAGACGCCAGAGAACGGCAGTGAGAGCGAAGGCAAATTGAGCGAGATGACGCCAGATGAATGGATCAGCGATGCTGAAGCGATGCTCTCGTACGTTGCCGGCTTGGACGAGATCGACGCGAAGAGGATCGGGGTGATAGGCCTGAGCATGGGCGGTTACACGGCAGTCTGCGCGTCTGCAAGAAGCAGGTTGGCCAGGGCTGTAGTGGAATGGTCTGCTCCTGCAAAGTTAAGGCCCACACGCCAGTGGATAAAGGGAGAGGAACACTTCTTGAGATTCAGAAGGGCATGTAGCCGTTACGTGCCGCTTCGGGACTGTAGGAAGATAGCGCCTAGGCCCTTTCTCGCCGTTGCTGGCACAAACGATAAGGTTGTGAACTACCAGAATTCCGTCAGTTTATTCAAGGCAGCTCGAGATCCGAAGTCACTCTATCTCGTATGAGGGGCCGATCATGTGTTCTCAAGGCACCAGGACGAACTGCTAGGTATAACCATAGGTTGGCTCTGTGCAAAACTTACACCTAAGAAGCGTTGAAATCGAAGGAAGTTGATACGATAGCAGTTGGTTTATCGGAAGCCCAAGCCTATCTGGCTAAGGGTCGTTGTCCTTATCATCCCATCCTTGACGTTGAAGACGGCACCATGCCTTTCCCTTATCTCAGGAAACGCGAGGGGTAAGTACTGCCTTGAGTTGTATTCGAAGCCCTTCATGGGTCGCGTTCGAGCCGCAAAGCTCGCAGAATGAACTAGGGCCAAGCCCGGACAGGTTAAGTCCTGAATCGAATACGGGATTCCGGATTCTTCCGCCTTCGCGACGTATAGCAGAGATGATGAGTGGCTCTTGCATGTCTTCACCGCTACGCCTGACCAACCGAGTTCAAGTGCGAGGTCAAACACCTCAAGATCCGTAACTCCTTCGTCTGCCAAAACGGGTTTCATCATCGCGACATCATTCATCCTGAACATGTGTCTTCTCAGATCCCTCTCCGTCGGCTGCTCTACGTAGAGCAGTCTCTCGTAGGCCAGCGGAGATGCTCGCCTCAGCCTTCTCAAATACTCAAGCGTTGCGTCCGGATTTGGGTTCATCTCATTTGAGTCCGCTGAAAGGTAGAATCCCCCGCGGCCGTTATCGGCCAGTGTATCCGATGCAACCTCGGCCACGTCCTTAGTCCTCTGGACATCCCAATCGATGTCGTTGCCCCTCAACTTCACTTTGAAGCAGAACACGCCATCCCGCCTTATCCAGTCATCCAAGCTGACGGGGAAGCCATCCCTCGGATCATTGGCGTCGACATCGTCTCTCCTAAGCTTATCCAAACCGCCAACAAGATGGAATATAGGTAGCTCCTCGGAAAAAGTATGTCGAAGATAGTCCGTCACATATCTTCCTCTGAACCTTTCCCCCAGGTACGAGCTTAGGTCATGTTCCATGTACTTTGGGCCGCAGCCATCGTACGAAGAGATGCCATTAGCATGGCCAAAGGCATCGTGGATCGATGCGTCTACGGCTGACGAAGCGACCAACGTGCCGAGAGTTGGCATGGGCACTTTTAGGCCAAGTTCCTCGTCCACCCCTTTTGCCAGCTGATATAACCTCGGCCTGTTGCTCATGAAGATGTCGATGGGGTGACCAAATCCCCCCTCACGCTCTAGCATCCTGCAGAATCGTTCGGCAATCAGGCACATGGCTTGAAGCTTCTTCTCGGGGGGCACGTTTGGATCTGGGAAGGCCCACTCGTGGGCTAATGGCACGCTCCCAAAGCCCTCGCCATCTCTTCCGCTTCGAGCCTTAACGGTCGCCTTCACAGTCAAGGATGTGGATTCAGAGACGACCACGGCACCGAACTTGAGGGGAACTCTTAGGGGATCCTTGTGAAACTCTGGCTGCAGAGCCACGATCTTGACATCGGTTTCCAAATTCATCTAAGCCGATGGACCAACTCGAGCCTAAAGTATTTTGCCCCTGTCGCACTCTATACTAGAACCTCAAGTTGGCCTGCGACCATATCTTCCTTAAAGATTCCGCCGTCACACGGGTCGCCTCGGTATCGGTCAACTTCTCCAATTCCTTGCTGAACGGTTCGGCCATCACGGGGCCAGTGTAACCTATTTTACTAAGCGCTTTCAGGAATCCAACTATATCGATGACGCCCGTCTCGCCGGGCATTGCCCGCACATTGTCTATCTGCTCGTCAATCGGAATCCCTTTCGGCGCATCGTTGACGTGAACATCGACTACATCCCCATCCTGCAATGCCTCGATTTCATCTACCTTGCCATGCGAAGTATACCAATGCCAAGCATCAAGAAGCAGTCCAACATTTCCAGTTCCTATGCCCTTGCATAGCTTCAACATGTCCCCTAGCGTGTAGATGAAATCGTAACGGTGGCCCTTGCGAATTGTCTTAGGTCCCAAGAACTCAAGGCCCAGAAGGCATCCCCTTTCGGCGAGTATCTGAGCCGCTGGCTTAAGTCTCTTGACATGGAAATCGTGGTTCCTCTCCCATGGTAGTGTGTCCGAGAATGACAATATGTAAGTCGAGGTCCGAGAACACCCGATCTGCTTTGATACCTCCGCGTATTCCCGAAGCTTTACTAGGCTTCTTTCATACGATGCTTGATCTCCGTGGAGATCGAGTGGGAGCCACCAGGCTGCTGCAACCAATCCTTTTGCCTTGAACGTCGATGAAACCCTATCAACGCCAATCCTCATGACATCGGCCACATCCACGTAAACGCCCTTGAAGCCATTGTCATGTGCGAGCTCGAGCTGCCTTTCCAATGGCGCTTTGATGCCGACCGCGCCAGCGGCTAAAGCGATATACATGGGACCGCCCAATAGTTTTGCCTGCTAATAGCCTTTGTCATGGTCATAGTGCCATCCACTTCGTAAGAAAATAAAACGTCCTATAGCTCTCTCCTAGAGGGTGAATCCCTGTTTGATTCCTGAAGTCATGACTTGACTTGATATTTACTTAGAAATAGAAGGCTACGTAATTGATCATCGACCTCTCACCAGATTCTTATAAACCTCGAGGTGCCCGTTGTCTAGCGATAAGGTTGAAATCCAAGGTGATTCACGAGAGAGACGTTGATAAATCCGTTTTCCATGACAGGTGGAGCAAGGATCTGATCGCATCACATGTAGCAGGTTTCAGCCTGGGGATTGCACAATACCATTCAAGGGAATTTGGAACCCCACAAGTCCATGAAGATCAGGAGGCCATTTACGTGGTCTCGGGTGTCGGCGAAATGCACCTTGATGATGAGATCGTTCACGTGGAAGCTGGGATGGCCATTTACGTTCCTGCTGGCTGCAGGCATGCAGCACGGGTCACAGGCGATCAACCATTGAACGTCGTCTACGCTCATGCCAGCTCATATGGCCTTGATCGTCTTGGCCCAATCATGATGTGAACACAAGTTGTATGAGGATACACACGATTATGTGTGTGTTTTCTTCTTGGCGCTGAATCCATGTTCTGCTATGAATTTATCGACGATGTAGTATTTGTTGTTCGCGTAGGCAATTGTAGGGCACTTCGAGATATCGGGAAGGCCATCTCCGCCTAGGATATCCTCGTCTGCGTGGATGGCTAGGGAGTCCCCTGCGAAGACGTCGTGAGAACCAAAGGCCACTATCCCGCGTACACGGCATTCAATGTTGACAGGGCACTCCTTTATGAGGGGTGGCCTCACGTATTTCGCTGGTAATGGAGTTAGACCCGTTGCCATAAACTTGTCGACGTTTCTGCCCGATGCAGACCCGCAGTAATCAACAGCTTCCAGTATCTCCTTGGATGGGAGGTTGACGACGAACTCCCGGGTCTTGCGTATTAGGCCATTCGTATACGTAGCTGGTCTGAAGCCCACAGCGACGACAAGTGGATACAGGCTCATCATAAAGACTTCACCGGCCGTAGCGATATTCGGCTTTCCTTTGTCATCCACGGACGTGATCAGCGCAGCTGGAGTTGGGAAGACGGCCCTATACTCCTGAAGGATCTTCTTCATGCCGTTTCCTTAGCTTCAACTTAAGCTATTTATGTCGATACTAAGTTGCGCACTAGAAGTAAGGGAAGGAACGGGCATATTATCGCGCGTCGATGACCATTGGGGATTGAACCTTTTCTTGTCCGAAAGGAAGCACGATCCGTTATAGAGTGCCCTCTATATGGATTCGTCCAGAGCCTTTAGGAATCGTTGAAATTTGTCAGCTGGTATGGTGGCTCCCGCTGCCTTTGGATGCCCTCCCCCAGTCCCCCTAGGGTTGGGGCCACTTGCCGCAGGATCCTGTTGAGGTCTACCCCCTCTTCAGTTGTACTAAGGCTCATGTCGATACATCCCTCTTCTTCCTCGCCAGCGACCCCGATCTTCAGCCCGGTTTCGGCCCTCGCGTATATGGCCGCCTTAGCAACAGATCCTTCGATGTTGAGGACATAGGCAATCTTGCCCAAGGTCTGTACCTTCTCGGCGATCTCATTCCTCATCCTCTCCTCAAGGAAGGTCTGCTCGATGGCGGCTCTAGCCAACGCGTCATCTGAGCTAGGTAGCACGTTCTTCGATAATTCATCCACAATCCTCCGCTTGAAATCGTAGTCATGCCTTTTATTGTCGAGACCTTGGTTGAGTAAGCCGCTCTCAAAGTATAGTGTTCTCTTGTCCCAATCCAATAGCAGTAGTTGGATGAATTCGGTGTTATCGGCGTAATCTCCTATCGCGCCGTATATGGCAATTCTGCTCATATCCTTCGGAAGCTGGGGTTTTAATTCCCGATGCGTAAGCTCAGATGCGCACGCGCCCGTCGAATGGATGAAGAAGTCAGGTGCCACAAATCCCTCAGGTAATGGGTGATGGTCTATGTATAGAAGCTCATGACTTGAGGAGAGCTCCAGCAGTGTAGTATGTACGCCTTCGGCCCTCGTCTCCGGCACGGCTATGTCGCAGATCACCATCCTCTCGAAGTTCCGCAATCGCTTTAGGTCCTCAAGGAATGTCGAAGGCTTCGTGAATAGGATATTCGAAGGCCGTCTTGCAGCTAGGACAAGGGCAGCGGAACACACGCCATCGCAATCCCCGTGAGTCAACACCCAGGACATCGACACTTTCACTGAGACAGTTGCTTCATCGACGATATCTAAAAACCTTGTTAAAGGTACTTCCTCAGGATGGCCTCGATGTCATTTCTAGGGACGACGCCTATGATCCTGTCCACTAGTTTCCCCTCTTTGAATAGTAGGAGCGTTGGAATGCTCGTCACGTTGAACCTGATCGCTGTCTTTGGATTCTCGTCCACGTTCAGCTTCCCGAAGGCTATCTTCCCTTTGTATGTCCTCGCCAAATCATCTACTATGGGCGTAATCATCCTGCAGGGGCCACACCAGATGGCCCAGCAATCGAGCACCAAGAATGGATGTTCGCTCACAATGCTATCGAAAGACGTGTCGGTCACTAAGATGGGTTCCGAGATCATCAGCTCCATATTTCTACTTTCAATAGACTTCATAAAGGCTTCGAACTTCCTAATCCTGATCCTCTCGAGCTCGTCATCTTCCAATGAATACCAATCCCATTCGAGGTTTTTGAGTCAGGAATCCACCAAGTTTCATGACTTCATGAACGCCAATATAATCCTGCGTCAAGCTAAGTCGCGATGCCGTAATCGGTATCATATGCATTGGGATGACTAGAAAACGTAGAGCATGCTTTCTTCACTATACTCGACTGTCCTTCCATCTATCCTCTTCCTGTCTTTCCTCTCAGCCTCTTGATCGGCTGTGAGAGCATCTTGGTACTCTATTCTGACCGTAAGTGGTGGTTTGAGCCTATATGGCTGAACCTCATTGACCTTGCCCAAGGCCCTCACCGCTGCCTCCCTAATATTATTCCTCGTTACCCCAGGCGGGAGACATATGGCCGAGAATCTACTCCTTCCTTCCTTGACCGGAACGGCCTCGATGTTTGGTATCAGTTCCTTCACTTCCTTTACGGCTGCAAGGTCGCCTGTCACCATGACGGTCGGTACGTTGTAGTGGCCTGCCATGGCAGCCCAGAAGCCTATCTCCCCTACCTGCCTTCCGTTGATCCACATATTTACTATGCTGTCACTGAACGTATGGCTTAGGACGCCTCTGGTCGTTCCAGCCATACTGTGCGCGGCAACGATGAACATGGCGTCGAACGTTTCATCCAAGCCCTCAAGTTCGGAAGGCCTTCTGCCCCTCAGTAACCTTGCCCTTGCGTCTACCTGATCTATCAGGATCCCATGAGTCCTCGATTCCCCATGTCCATCATTGACAAGAACCTCGTCCGCACCGGCCTCGATCGCGCCTTCTATGGCCGCATTCACATCGCCAGTCAACAACCTCCTAGAGGCCTGGTATTCAGCGCCAGGTGGATCGATTACGTCCCAATGGCCAACGACGCCCGTAGCACCCTCAAGATCAGTCATTATGTAGAGTTTCATTTACATCGCTTACCCCACAGGGACTCATAAAGGATTAAAGCTCTTCTCGATACGTATCCTTTATAGACCCATGCCAGGGGACCCACATATTCGACTACTTTGCTTTAGGGTCGTTCTATGAGACAACTGATGGGGCGAATCAACCCCAAACAGTACGATCTATCTTGGGAACGCAGGCAATATTTATCTAACCGCATTAGTGACAATCGCATGCATGAGCAATCTAGCCCTGTTAGGAGGAAGTAAGGCGGTTCAAAAGGATCCCGCTGATATGTTCACATGGCCCATAGTGACGAAGGAGATGGAGGACTCCGTCCTTGAGGTGCTCAGGGCTGGGAAGATGTCGGATATCGATGTCACCCAGAGATTCGAGGAGGAGTTCGCGAGATGGCACGGTGTGAAATATGCCCTCGCGCACAACAATGGCACCTCTGCGATACATTCCGCGATGTTCGGATTAGGTATCGGCCACGGGGATGAGGTGATATGTCCTAGCTTAACTTATTGGGCCTCATGCCTGCCAGTGTATTCACTGGGCGGTACTGTCGTCTTCACCGACATTGATCCAGAAACCCTGTGCATAGATCCAAACGATATCGAACGCAGGATCACGGGGAGGACGAAAGCGATCATCGCAGTCCATTACACCGGAATGCCCGCTGAGATGGACCCCATCATGAAGATAGCGCAAAGGCATGGCCTGAAGGTCATAGAGGATGTATCCCACGCTCACGGAGCGCTTTACAAGGGCAAACTCGTAGGGACCATTGGCGATGTCGCCGGCTTCTCGATAATGTCGGGCAAATCGTTCGCAACTGGAGAGGGGGGGATGCTGATAACGAATGACAGGAGGGTCTATGAACGCGCGATCATCTTCGGACATTATGAACGGCATCCGTCCGCCCTTCAGTTGGACGACCTGAGGGCGGGATCGGGCCTACCTTGGGGGGGTTACAAGTACAGGATACATCAGATGAGCTCGGCCGTCGGGGTCGTCCAGCTCAAAAAGTACGGCCGGGAGATGGAGGAGATAGACAAGGCGATGAATTACTTCTGGGATGAGCTAGAGGGGGTCCGTGGGATGAGGGCCCACCGCCCACCGAAGGGCTCCGGTACCACGAAGGGCGGTTGGTACTCCCCCTTGGGTCTCTACAGATCTGATGAACTCGAGGGGCTCTCGATAGATAGGTTCTGCGAGGCGGTGAGGGCCGAGGGCGTCCATACTTCACCCGGAGGCAATCCCCCGCTGCATCTCCACCCGGTCTTCAACACGATCGATGTTTATGGCCAAGGCAGACCGACGAGGATCGCGAATCTCCCGGATGGCGTGGACATAAGGCAGCCCCCAGGGAGCCTTCCGGTCTCAGAGAGGATCGAGGGGGAAATTTACAGTATCCCGTGGTTCAAGCACTATCGTCCGGAAGTGATAGATGAGTATGTGGCCGCATACAGGAAGGCCTCACAAAATTACAAGGACTTGTTGCCAGGCGATGTCAAGAGGGAGGGTGGAAAAAGGAGCTGGGGCTTGACATCGCGCCTTCGCGGGTGATGGCATCCCTCCGTAAATGTATTCGATGCGACTCATACTGCTGCGGGGGCTGCCAGGTAAGCTATAACGGGCCTAATCCCTTCATATATAATCTATAATACTTTTATTCGAAATTATTATAAATGGATATAATATATCACCCGATCAGGTGGAAATCTGAGTTCGCAAACAGAAGTAAAAGCAGAGAGTGTACCTTGGATACCAATAATCGTCCTAACCTTGTTCTTAGCCTTCTTTGCGCCCGTTTACGCTACCCTATCGCCTAACGCATCCTGGTATGGGCTTGGGAGGGTGGGATGCAAGCTCGTCCTCATGATCATGCCAATCCTTTACATCATGGGAGCCATGGTAATCGGAAGGTTCAGGGGTAAATCTTTCAGCCTCGCCACTTTCACCTACCTCTATGCCGCCGGGACCGGCCTAGTCGGCGTGGCCTCCACAGACTCCTATCCCCTGGGCAACTTCCAAGAAGTCCTCTACGACAGCGTATACCTCGCTAAAGAGGTTAATCCGTGGCCATCGATAATGGTACCGGCCGGCAGCGTCGTCGAGCCCCTGGTGAATGGAGGTGCATTAGTCCCTTGGGGGACCTGGATGCCAACTCTTTTCTGGTGGGGGCTTCTCTACGCTGGCCTAGCTCTAATCGCCCTGGGGCAGGGGACTATCTGGAGGAGACGCTGGATCGATATCGAGAAGGTGCCCTTCCCGCAGACGCGCGTCGCCACTGAGCTGGTCGATAAGGCGACGGGAACGGGATTATTCAGAGTTCGCTATGACATGCCTTTCCTTATTGGATCCCTGCTGGGGGTAGCATATCAGTTACCGTTGCTGCTGTCCTACATGTTCCCATGGTTCCCCGATATCTATGGCTGGAGGACGAACACCTGCACCATGGGGGCGCAGTGGATTACGCCCGACTCGCCATTGGCCGGAATCGTGGGACTGGCACAGTTCAATAAGAATCCAGCATTTGGCGCGATCTTCTACATGGCTCCATTAAACGTCCTCTTCGGCGCGTGGTTCTGGTATCTGGTATTCGCGGTCTTAATGCAGGTCGCTTTCACGATGGGCTACTACACAGGCATCCTGGGCGAATCTGGCTGTGGGCGCGTTTGGTGCGGCACGACGGGATATAGGGTCGGTGAACCATTCAAGTGGAATGCCTTCTCAAGCGCTGGCGTTAGCACGGGCATCTTCATAGGCTACGTCATCCTTAACTGGAAGTACCTCGCGGAGACAATCAACGCCGCCCTTGGAAGGCTTGGCAAGGACAGGCTGGCCGAGTACGATAGGACGGAGCCAACATCGTATAGGAACTCCTGGGGCTTGTTCCTGCTAGGGGCGGTTCTGGTGATAGCCGCGTTCATGGCCACCGAGGTTGGCCTCCCCGCTGCAATCTTGCTCGTCGTAACCAACGTTATCGTGTCATTCGTCTGCACTAGGAGCTACTCCCTTGTGGGCTTCATCGTTCCCGCAGGATCTAATTTCTATGAGGGACCGATGAAGATGCTACTCGGCGGTGGCACCCAGTATGGCAACACGCAGTGGTACGTATCGATGGGCATGACATATGCCCTAGCTTGCGAACCGACGACTGGAGGGGGGACCTCCGTCCCGTTCATCACATCGCTCGGGTCATACCAGATGGCCAGTGTCAACAAAGTCTCTGTGAAGAACGTCCTCAAGATACAGCTCTTCGTATGCGTCATCGCGGCCTTCATATCGATCGCTGGAGCAGTCTGGGGCTTCTACACATTCGGCATCACCAAGATGCCTAGTTCCGTGGGTTCGTTCTACTCTTGGTATGAGGGATACACACCTGATCAAGTCGCCAATAGGCCCACTTACGAGCCGTGGCTTCCGCACATGGTCGCTGGCGCAGCCTTCGCGATGCTCTTGAGCTTCCTCCACTCGAGGTTCGTCTGGTTCCCACTCGAGCCCCTTGGATTCCTACTGGCAACCGACGGGCATGCGCTCATAGAGGGCATATGGACTATGACGCTCGCTGCGTGGGTTGCCAAGATCATAACGCTGAGGATCGGTGGCAGCAAACTCTACGAGAAGACGGGCACACCAGTGGCAATTGGTTTCATAATAGGCGTTGTGTTGATCGTCATACTCGGTGGCGCGGTACTGGTTCTGAGGTACTTCTTCCCGTTCTAGGCTTCGCTCCTAACTGGAGCGGAGCCTCCCACCTTTTTGCCTCGAATACAATCACTATCATAAATCATTCAGAATAATAATAAAAAAAGTTGAAGAGTTCGACTACTAAGAGGGAATCCCATTCTGCACTTATGCTAGAGTTTGAAAGACTAGAAGTCTTCTTTGACTACGGTCTTTCTCTTATTGGCGTTGCATCTGGCGACGGCGTTCTCGATCATCTTCCTCACGGCAGCATCGAGTCCCTCCAGTGCATCGGAGCTTAACCGCGTTCCTTCAGGTAGTGCTTCTCTGACTCTCGATTCGACGACTAACATTTCCTTAGCCATGTTTATCTGGGGACATAGTCTGCCAACCATATAGAAAAGATTTGCCCTAGAAGTGGCTCTCAGGCCCAGTGGAAGACGGTTTTCGGTATTACCCCTAAGGTGCCTTCGTAGGTCATTCTCGATCCTTTGAAATAGTGGATTGCGACATTGTACTGCTGTAGTTATCGAATTAGCTATGGGTTGATTAATGCGGATCCTCCACATTAAACGTTCAAGTTTAAATTAGGTCATCAATATATTGCCGTATTAAAGGCCCTAGTCATGCACGGATTCAACCACAGGTTAGAGGTCCTCACTAAGGAGGAGGTTGATTCGATCATTGAATCCGCATTTATCGTCCTCGAGAGCAGTGGCTTCCGCTTCAAACACCCCACCGTCTTAAAGAGGTTCAATGATTTTGGATGCGACGTTGACTATGCGAATGAAATTGTAAAACTGCCTTCATCATTCGTCAAGGAGCGACTTAAGAAGGTCCCTAAGGAATACGATGTACGGTCAGCTTCTTCTGATTATTCTGTCAGAATCAATGACGGGAACCTGAAGGGCAGCATGTGTTACGAAATACTCTTCGTTGACTATGTGACGATGACCAGAAGATATGGATTAAAGGAGGATTGCATCAGGGCCATAACATTGGGTGACAATCTGGAGAACATAAACCATGTGATGCCCTTCGTGGTGCCGTCAGACGTGCAGCAGGAGATATGTGACGCGGAGGCATACAAGCTGCTACTCCAATACTCAAGAAAACCCGGGGGAGTCTATATCTCGTCGCTCCAGTCAGCGCGAGCCATCATCGAGATGGCGATGACAGCGTGCGGTTGCGAGGAAGAGCTCCGAAGGAGGAGGTGCGTCGGCTATGGCGCTGAACCGACCACGCCCCTGCAACTGTCAAACCACGCCATTAATATAATCCTGGAGTTCGCAAAGTATGACTTACCCGTAAGCGCCTCGGGTTCGATGGTGATGCCCGGTTCAACGGGCCCCGCTACGCTTGCAGGCGCGCTCGTCCTTCTCACGGCGGAAACCCTGGCGGCGATAGCCATGATCAATGTCATAAACCCGAATGAGCCCGCATCTTTCGGAACCTCTATCCATGTCATGGATCCCTTCACCGCCCTCTGCACTTTTGGGAGCCCAGAACAGGGATTGGCTGCGGCCGCGGCCATCCAAGTGGCTCGATCATTTGGCCTTTCGGCTGATTGTAATGTGGGCTTGGCCGACTCCAACGTGCCCGATTTCCAAGCTGGCTTCGAGAAGGCACTGAGCACTTGTATCGCGATCGCCGCAGGCGCTGAGGGAATAGGCGCACAAGGGATTGTGGGGGCAGATCAAGGGTGTAGTTTCGAACAGCTCGTCATCGACGATGAGTGGCTCGGCATGGTCAGCAGGCTTTTCAAAGGGATAGAGGTAACGCCGGAGACATTAGCTGTCGACGTCATCCAGAATGTCGGCGTAGGGGGCAACTTCCTGCGTGAAAGACACACTATACGTCATCTCAGGGATGAGATATGGCTTCCACGCCTCTTCGGTCGTCAAAGTTGGGATCGCTGGTTATCGGAGGGCGCAAAGGATAGCATGACACGGGCAAGGGAAAGGGTCAAGAGGATCCTCAAAGAGGAATATCCGCCATCGGCAGCTTTGGACTCCGACGTCATCGTGAAACTCGACGAGATTATGAAAAGGATCAGAAGGACCGCTTCCGCGAGCTCTCTCGGTGCATGATCGTTCTGCGCATACCTCCGTTATCCACCAGGAGTCGTATTCGTACAGGCGTGACGTAAATAGGATTATATTCTGGCATTTATTACGGGGTCCTGAGTGGGTTGTGATGAAGGTAGCCCTTGATACAATATGTCTCGCGAAGAGACCGATAGAGGCAGCGATCGATGTCGCAGTCAGGGCCGGATACGAGGCCGTTGAACTGTACAGCGAAGGATGGGCGGGGAAACACGTGCCTGCATCGATGTCATGCGAGGGCGTGAGGGAACTGAAGGGGAAGTTGGACGACGCCGGCTTGAAATGCTGTGCGATATCGACCTACATAGGCGGAAATGGCTTTAACGTAATAAATGAGAACGAGATCCAGAAGCAGATGGAGGACTGTAGGAAGTACATCGAAATAGCTCACGTGCTGGAATGTCCATCGCTTAGGACCATGCCCGGTTCCAAGGAGAAGAACGAGGTGGTCAAGAGTGCGAAGCTGCTCGAAAAGTTCGCGGACCTTGATCCGGACATTAACCTCCTGATCGAGATCCATTTCGGGGGATTGATAGAGACCGCCGAAGATGCAGTCAAGTATCTTGGCACTGTCGACAGGGAGAACGTGGGGGTGATCTACGATCCGGGGAACATGGTCGTCAATGGAGCCGAGTTCGGAGCTAGAGACGTATGGAAGCTAGGCAAGAGGCTGATGCATACCCACATCAAGGATATGGTAGAAGTACCGCGCAATACACCCGGCTCCTTCAAGTATGGTGAAAGGTCATTCGCCTGGGTCCCGATGGGGAGGGGCAGTGTAAAGTATGGAGAGATATTCGACGCGATGACCGAGATGAAGTACGGCGGATATCTGTCAATCGAGTGCGAGGGAACTGCAAAGGACATGACTCTCGAAGAGATTCTCGTGCACGAGAGGGAAGAGGTAGTCAGACTTTCTGAGAAACAGTGCAGATAAGATAATAGCTTTACACAGAACGAGCTGAACGGCTCAATCTATCCCCGTAATTTTACTGCGCCGCTCCATCAGAACGACGTCTCGCCATTGCCCTTTGAGATCGCCAAAGGCCATCCTGCCAACTCTCTCCCTTATCCCAACTACCCGAAACCCATGTTTCTTGTGGAGCTCCAAGCTGGCAACGTTCTCTGGGAAGATGCCAGCCTGCAGGGTCCAGAATCCCATCTTCTCGGATGAGTCTATTATTGCAGCAAGCAAGGTCGAACCGAGTTCCCTGCCGCGGAATCCCTCGGCCACGTAGACGCTGACTTCAGCCACGCCTGAGTAGGCGAAGCGGTCCGATGTCCTGCTAATAGCGGCCCAGCCAACGACCTTCCCACCGACCCTGACTACCAGCCTCGGTTCGGGCAAGTGAGAGGAATCCCACCTCTCCCATTCGGGGGCTTCGGCCTCGAAGGTCGCGTGGCCCGTTGCGATCCCTTCTGCATATATTGTCCGAACTCGCTCCCAGTCCGTAGGGAGCATCTCTCCTATGGAGTATCCCACATATCCTCATGCCAGCGCTTCTTAGTCACCACTTAAAAGGCGCTCTATAGGTGCACAAGGAACTTGTTGGCGACATCTTCAAGTCCCTCTTTGAAATAATACAATCAATGCGAACTTGCTGTCGGAGAATTTAATTGTCTGGGTTTCCTTAAATCCATGATGGGAAGAAGTCTTTATTGGTTCTATCGTTACAAAACCATAAGCCTTACCATAAAAACGCCATCTATTTTCTAGCTTTCATGGCATGGATGGAGGTCGAATGAAGATGAAGAAAAATGTAATGGAGTTGGAGAAGCAGGGATTCTGGGTTAGGGGGAGTGGCTTGATATTTATACCCAAAGATCGTGCCAATGAGATACCCAAAGTCATAGAGGAGCACCATAGACGGGAGGCCCAGCGGAATCGGCTCATCTACTTAAGGCGAACTTGGTGAGCTTTCCAGCGATCTGAGAGACCTAAATTGGCCACTTGATGAACCGGTCAACGTAGCGTTTCGTTGGCTCCTTATCATAGGAGATGCGCACCCTAACTACATCCCCTTCCCTTATTAGGGTAAGTTACAAGGAAAACTCTCCCATATCCCATGAACCATGTTGGAAGTAATGCTAGGAGCTAGGCATACTTGTCAATTAAAATGCACACGTAACGGAAAATCAATAAATATCTAAAATGAACGGAAGGGAAACAATGGATTATTCGAAAAGTGACAGGGACATTCTACATGATCTTGGAAAACAGATCGCCAAAATTGCAACCATGCCCATTAATGAACGGCGAAGGGAATCGAATAGGCGCATAAACAACTTGGAAAGGGCTAAACCCGCCATTCACATCTACGAGATCCCGTGGCATGAGATGGATGTCAACAATGAGCTAAAGCTAAGAGCCAAGGACCCCTTCTGTCAGGGCATTGAGATGGATCTAAGGCGTACCCTTTACATGTGGAAGCATATGCAGGGAGACATGGTGGTCGATGCTGTTATCGTGCAACCCCTTTGCATCCATGACACGGGCTTTGGAATCACCGAAGAAGTTGACGTTGCCATAACGGACGTGAAGAGCGATGTGGTGTCTCGACGTTTCCACGTGCAGATCAAGGACAAAGGGGACATCGAAAAGATCAAAATGCCCAATGTAACGTTTGATGCGGAAAGGACCGAAGAAGAATACCAGATGCGATGTGACATATTCGATGGTATTTTGCCAGTAGAAAAACACGGGATGCCCTCGCATAAGCGCGCGGGCATAAGGTGTTTTTGGTTTGCTCCATGGGACGACATCGTCCGACTTACGGGGGTGAAGGAGATCCTGATGGACATGTTTCGAAGACCCGATTACGTGCACTGCATCGTTGACAGGATGGTTGACGCATGGCTTCATCGACTTAGCCAGTATGAACGGCTTGGGCTTCTGCAAGCCCCGACGATGAAATTGTGGGGAGTTGGAGCTGCCCAGATCTTTGCGGCAGTGTCCCCAGAGATGCACGAAGAGTTCGCTTTAATGCACGAAGCCCGCTGGTATGAAAGGTTCGGATACAACTTCTACGGTTGTTGTGAACCACTTCACGATAGGGTTGATATAATCAAGGAGAACATCCCTAGGTTACGGAAGATTTCAATGAGCCCCTGGGTGGATTTCGATAGGGCCGTTGAAAACGTCCGGGATCAACTCGTATTCGCTTGGAAACCCAATCCCGCTGTACTTGCCGCTCCGGTATGGAATCCGAAGGAAGTGCGAAAGGATATGGAGGAGAAGCTGGAGAAAGCAAAGGATTGCATCGTGGAGATACACATGAAAGACATCAGTACCGTAAGATACCAACCTCAACGACTCTGGGAGTGGACGCGGATAGCCACTGAAGTGACTGAAAAATTCGTGGCATAGTTCCCGGTGGCGATGCTAGTTGAATTTATAAGTAAGATCTGGATGTACCTATTTCTTCATTCGCAAACACTAATCGTCCCCGACACATGCTTATCTTCCAACAAAGTCCATATTCCGAAGTTTATAAATACGTCCAATACGATATTTGCGGCCTCTATGGGTAAGAGACATCGAAGCGAAGCTTTGGTCTTCGAAATACAAGTAGCACTCGTGCGGTGAGGATGAGTGTCCGGACTTGGCAGCAGAATCTTAAGAAATTTCGATTACGTGAAACTGTGGGGTAAAAACGCTAAGGTCTTTGTGACAACAGAGTTCCTGTTTTCCATATTCATGTCTTGGGTAGAATTATATAAGGCGATTTTCATGAGGAGCCTTGGTTTCAACGAGATCTTCATCGGCTTCGTATTGATGTTACCACTCATCCCCCAAATATTTCTTCCGATATTGGGTGGCTACCTGGCCGACCGTTTTGGAAGGAAAAGGGTTCTGATGTCTTTCGACAGCATCGGATGGATCGGGTCCACAGTTGCTTGGGTCGTGGCACGCGATCCGATCCATGTGGTCATTGCAGCATTACTTCAAGGACTCAGCACCACGATATATGGTGTATGGGAGACCATCCTCGTTGAAGACACCCAACCACATTATAGGGCAAGCATATACAGCACTATTCAGACGATGTATATATTCTCAGGCCTTCTGACTCCTGGTGCTGGTATTTTGGTCTCCCTATATGGTGTTGAGCAAGGAAGCAGGTTCATATTCCTCGCGTTTCTGTTGGCGCTCATTGTCATATTCACCACACACCAAGCCCTACTGACCGAATCCAAGATAGGTGTGCTCCTTTCGTCTAAGGATATGGTAGAATCCTCTACACCGAGAGTTAGTTACGTAGAGGTTTTAAAGGCTATAATGAAGCACAAGAAACTTTTGATAGTGTTCGCTTTGACCACCATTGGAACAATTCAATATCAGCTGGCCACGATATTCAAGCCCCTGTACTTGAGCGATCCAAGGGCGTTGGCCCTGGACGAGAGCATCATATCAGTGGTACCGATGGCCTCTTCGATACCGAGCCTAATAGCGCTCTTCTTTTTAATCCCAAAGCTGAGTTTGACACGCATCAGAAAAGCCTTACTATTTTGCTACGCGTGCGGCATATTGGGGCTCGTGACGCTAGTCGTGGCACCCAAGGGTTCCCTTACCTTGGCAGTTCTATCCGCCATACTCGACAGTGCAAGGTATATAGCGGTGTTCTGCATTCTCAGAACGTTGCTCGTCAACACGATCGACGAGGCGAACGAACTCCTGAGGGCGAAGGTCATGTCCTTGATCATAGCTTTCCCAGCTTTAGTCTCGTGGCCAATGCCAGTGGTGGGCGGATACCTTTACACCTTAAGTCCAGCCCTTCCGTTCGTGGTAACCATTCTGCTTTTGATACTGAGCGTTTACCTCATTGTTAAAATTAAGGAGTCAGCTTCAGCAGCGGATGTGGTGGCAGGACTTGTGACTACCCGATGAATTCACTCGGAATACTAGATAAATGCACAATAAGTACGAACTAGGCTCTAGCGGGTAGATGGAACTCAGAGCATTTGGGGTTCCAGCAGCGAATCAATCTGCTTTTTCGTCTCCTCAAACCGCGCACGGATTTTAAACACGAAATCAGGCGCACTTAGGTCTGTGTCGGGCTCGATAGGGATGCCGCGTGTCCAACCTTTGTGCGTTATCTGCAGCCATATCCTCTTACGCTGAATGTATGGACTGATGCACTTCACCCCCCTGTAGAGAACTGCGAAGTTGCGAGGATAATAAGCGATCTCACACTCCTTCGGGAGGATTTTAGAGAGAAACACGATCAATTCTCTCACCTTTTGCCGCATGTCTTTAGGCGATCGGGATATGATCCACTCCGCGTCATATTTCACCGGCGCCTTTTCCTTCCCTGCCCGTTCAAAAAGTTCGGGAAACTGCTTTTCGGCTTTGGCCACCGCCGTTCCGTTCGGCTCGGTCCCGTCATAGACATAACCTTTCCACCCGAGTTTGCTGTCCACGAATCCCAACTTCGTGAGCAGGTGTCTCGCGGGACTGACGTCGATGGGGTTGCCATTCCAATCGCGGACGTGGATCTCCTTGTAAGTCCCCACGGCAGCTGGATTGTCGATGATCTGCATTAACACCCTCACCGCCTTTTCTGCCTTCTCCTTAGGCATGTCCGCCAGGAGTTTAAGGGAGCCGAACGTTTCAAAGAGCAAGACTGGTTGCCCGGCCTCGATCACCAAGAATTTGTTAGCGGTCCTCATGAACTTGACTTCTACACCCACTTCATTCATCATGGGGAAGAAAAAGGTAAAGGGATTTGCTGGGTCGCAGGCATTTAGCAATACCATCGGTCTGTCCGTCTGTAAGAAATGCTCCCCAACGCGCTCGTATTCCTCATCGGTACCCGCATCCGGGTACTTCAGTTTCATGTCCCGCAGGGCGTCAACCGTCTCTGGGTAGGCGTACTGCTCCCCCGAAAGTTCTTGCACGAAGAATCCGCGGCGCACTTTACCAAGTAATTCAAGCCTTAACAAAGCGCGCCGGACATCTTTCCATTCAGGAACCCCGACTTCTCGCTCCAAAGATTCGCGGCACACGACGCCATATCGCTTCAACAGTAAGTTCGCCCACATCAGTGCCCTGTCACCAGGATCCAAGGCCTTCACGCTTGCTGGGATGAGCCTCTCGGACGGTGCCCACCTGCCCAAGGTTGGGTCGAGTTTGTGATTCTTCAGCATGTGCCTGACGATTAGGTCGATCGTCACACCTTTCCTCCGTGGCTTAGTCGCGAGATCGTAGCAACCCGAAAGCCCGCAGCTGATATTCGCATGGCGTATCGATTCGTAATTGTCGTTCGTCGCTTCGCCAGTCCAGACGAGGTGCCAAACCGCGCGCAAGACGAGATTCCTGTCGATCCCCGTTCCTTCGACGATTTCGTCAAAGAAGCAAGCGCCTTTTTCGACCAAGAATTCGCGCACGGCCCCGCATGCCCCGCCGATGTCTTCATCCCATTTCGTCAGATCCATCGGAACTTCGTTCGGGTTGGCAACGATCCAGTCACGGTCCTTTCGGAAGCAGAAGCCTATGCGCCCCCTTCTCATGTCCTTGTAATCGAAGCGTCGCCAAAATACTTCGCCGCCATAACATAGCCTGTCCAGCATCGAAGGGTCGTAGTCCTTAACCCTCGTGGGGAAAACATGTCGTTCGAAAACGACTTGGTAATCTTCGTATCCTTGAATCTGTTCGATCACCTCCCGCAATCCGTCGATTCCGGAAAGCCGCGTGTCGGGATGTGCGTGCTGCAACCTGGCAATGAGGTCCGCGTACTCCACCGGCGTAGCGGGCTCCATCTCTTTGCGCAGGCGATTGAGCGTCAAGCGGTGGATCTCTTCCAAGTTGCTCTTGTAGCACCACTGCGGGAATGGCTTCGTGGGCATGTACTCGCCCTTCGCAACGATGCCAGCTTCTTGCTGATTTTCCAGGGCTCGCTCGACGAACTGGTCGGTAAATCCGTAGCGTTCCATGATCTCGTACTTCGTCATTGGCCCATGTGACCTGACGTATTTTTGGATCAGGGTCAACCGCGCTTCCTGGCGGGACATCTTATTCTCTCGAATATGCTTCGGAATCCAAGCGTTTGCCGCAACGTACGCTACCTCGTTTTCCCCCAACACCCGCAGCACGACGTATCCGCTCATCAACCTCTCGATGCGTCTTTCCGTGGCGTGGCGGATCTGGGAGATCGGCCGTTTTCCCTCCAAGGACCGGAGAATCCGCATGTCGGTGTCGTCAAGCCGAACCTCGACTCCGAACGCGGACTTATAGAGCGGGAAATTCTCCGTCGAAATCCAACGCTCACGGTTCGACTCCACAGTTGGTATTGACACGAGTACCGCGCGGCGCGACGAAACGAGTTCAGACAGCATTAAGCGCGCGTCGCCATCCGTTCGGTCGAGCAATGAGATCTCATCGCCAGGTGCGTCCACGAGGTCCCCAAGTTCGAGCAACACTCTGGCCAATTCGTTGGAATTTCGCGCCCTGCGCAGAGGGTGCATATGCTGCAACTTGGAGTCTACTTCTTCGACGGCTCTCTGATCGAGTAGGTTGCTCAGGGTCTCCTCGTCGAGAATCTGCTTCAGCAGCTCGCGACGAAGGTGTACCAACCTGCTGCGCCGTTCTCTCGACGGGATGGACCCGATCTCGCCGTACTGCCCGAGCAGCAGGAGCGAATGCACGAAAGGCGATGGGATATTAGTACTTAACGTCTTGATGCATATCTCGCCTGATCGTAACCCGCTTAGGACATTCATCAGGTCGGGCATGTCCAAGGCCTCGTTCGTACATTCCCTGAACGTTTCAGTGATGAGTGGGAAACTTCCGTCATTGAGACAGGCTTCCAGTAAAGCGGACGAACGTAGATTTTGTAGCCACACCGGCGTCTTCCTCCCCCTGTATTCCCGAAGCACGAGAAGCGCGCGCACCGCGTTGTGCCTAAACCTTGATGAGAAGATTGGCGAATTTGGAATGGCCGTGTAGAGAAGCCTTTCAACGTTATCGATCGTCACGAGATCGGGCAAGCACTCGGGATCGAAGATCTTGCCTTTCGGCACCGTAATGAGAATGCCATCGTCTACTGTGGCGTCTTGAGGCCTGAACCCGTATCCCTCCTCGATGGCTTGGCAAAGTGCCATCGCCCAAGTGTCGTTGACTCGGATGCCAAATGAAGAATGGATGACTATCTGCTGTCGACCCAGCTCGTCGTGAAAGTTCTCGATGATCACGAGCTTATCGGAAGGCAGCTCGCGCGTGACGAGCTTCTGCTCCCTGAAGTACTCGGATATCGCTTTGGCGCAGTTTTCATCGAGGCGGTACTCTTTCTTCAGCCAACCGATTTCGTCCCCTTTCTCGATATGGGTTTCCATCTCCCTCCTAAAACGCCCCACCAACATCGCAAGGTCGAAGGTCCGTGAATCCCGTTCTCCCATCCAGAAAGGTATCGTCGGCGCTTGTCCGTAGACGTCCTCGACTATCACGCGGTTCCTATGGATGCCAATTACGCGCCACGACGAGCTCCCCAAGATGAAGACGTCACCCACGCGCAACTCCTCGACGAAGCCCTCGTCCAGCTGCCCGACCTTCGTCTCCCTCTTTTCGAAGTAGACGTCATAATCGGCAACGTCCGGTATTGTGCCGCTCGACCTAAATGCTATCAAGCGAGCGCCGCGCTCGGGTGTGAGCGTCCCGTTCACTTTGTCCCACAGGATCTTTGGGTACGGCGGTTGCTCAACGTTGAAAGTATAGTTTCCTGATAGCATGTCAAGCACCTTGTCGAAATCCTCGCGCTTGAGTTCCCTGTAGCAGTAAGAGTGGCGGCACAGGTCAAAGAGGTCGTCTGCGTTCCAATCGTCTGCAGCCACTGCACCCACGATGTGCTGGGCCAGCACGTCGAGGCAGTTGTTTAGAACGCGCGTGGTGTCGATCTGCCCGTCCAAGATCGCTTTCACGAGCACCGCAGACTCGACCAAATCGTCCCTGTCCGTGACAAACAGCCTCCCTTCGCTGGTCGCGTCCAGTAAGTGCCCCGCTCGGCCGACGCGTTGCAGTCCTTTCGACACTGACTTTGGGGATTGCATTTGGCACACGAGGTCGACGCTGCCCACGTCGATCCCCAGCTCCAAGGACGATGTCGCCACGAGTGCGTCGAGTTTCCCTTCCTTCAGCTTGTCCTCCATCTGTAGGCGCGCGACCTTTGACATGCTGCCGTGGTGTGCGCCAACCGCGACTGGTTCGTCGGCCGAGAGCTCGTTCAGCCTAAGCGCGATCCTTTCGGTCTTGTAGCGGCTGTTCGTGAAGATCAATGTGGTCCTGTGCTCCCTAATCATGGAGATCAGCTTATCGTAGGTCGATCCCCAGATCGCGTCGAAGTGCGTCTCGAGCAGGTTGTCCACTGGCGAGATGACCTTTACATTGAGGTTCTTGCGCGCGCCGACGTCGACGATTTCGCATTCGCGGCATTTACCTCCATCCCCCATCCCGACCAAGAACCTCGCGATCTCGTCGAGTGGCCTCTGTGTTGCCGACAACCCGATGCGTACGAAGTCGCCCTTCGCAAGGCGCTGCAAGCGTTCAAGCGACAGCGAGAGGTGTACGCCGCGTTTATTATCAGACATTGCGTGGATCTCGTCGACTATGACGTATCTTACGGTGCGCAGCGCTTCGCGGAACTTTCGGGTGGAGAGGATGATGAAGAGTGATTCCGGGGTAGTGATCAGGATATGGGGAGGGCGCCTTGCCATCTCCGCCCGTTCCCTCGTCGTGGTGTCGCCAGTGCGAACTTGGGAGCGGACGTCCGGAACGTCGATGCCCGCTTTCCGAGCGTATTCCCTTATCCCTTTCAGGGGCTCGACGAGGTTCTTCTGTATGTCGTTGTTCAGGGCTTTGAGGGGTGAGACGTAGAGGACGTAGATGGAGTCCTCTAACTTCCCCTGGCTGCCCATCTTGAACAACTCGTTAAGGCACCACATAAAGGCCGCCAGAGTTTTTCCAGACCCAGTTGGGGAGAAGACGAGGGTGTTCTTAGCTTTCGCGATATTGGGCCAGCTAGCCGCTTGGGGAGGACTTGGTCGCTTGAACGTTTCCTCAAACCACGCCCAGACATACGGCTCGAATAGAGAGGGCAGACTAGCTGATCTCGGACATTTACGCTTGGCACGTTCGCTTGCGGGCATCTCTAGCTCCTTTGGCAATTGTAGACAGGCTAACGGTAAGCCATCAGGCATTTAATTTTGGTTGGATATAAGGGGATAGCGCTTGCAGTACATATCAACATCAACGATACTTCACATCCATCTCCCTAAGTCGCGCTTCCGCCTGAGCACGTTGGGCTGACTTCAACCAACTCACGATTTCCAGATACAGCTGGATCCAGTAGGTCTCCCAATACTTGCGTGGTATCGATCGACCCATTCGCAAAATTCGGGGCCCGTTCAAAACGGGGAGAACGCGGAAGTCTGACCCCGCAATCTTCTTAGCGGCCTCCATCACCTCACCATATCGGCTCTCGGTGAACGAGCTGATCCGGTCGTAGCTGCCTTTGTGGGCCGTAATGTAGCCTGCCATCCTTTCAGCAAGTATGGGCTTAACGCGGGAGTAGTGTGCCGTGTCGAAGTGCTTGACACCACCTCCACGCAGATTGGCCGGATAAACGCCCTCAAGCTCGTAAGGCACGGGCCCGATATTACTGGCCAATACCACAACGTGAACTGGGCATCTCTCGAATTCTCTGCTAGGATCATAGCCTGTAGCAACTGAAATCGCCCTCCTCATCGACGCATGTGAAGGCGAGGAGGAGAAGGGACGTCTAATGGAGCACTGTAAGAACACGAGGAACCGCTTGTTCTTTGGTGGTTTGTATTCATTTATGACGTAATCGTTGAAAGCCAAGATTGGCTCGCTATCGACATCCAACCTCTCCTCATGTGTTGTCGAGGTTCTATCGACAATTGTCTGGAGCTTTTGCCTGGAACCGGTTGCATGACGCTTCACCTCTTCCTCCCAGCGAGCGGCCCAGTAATACTGTGGAGCTAGATTATCGGTAGGCAATTCACCCTCCACAACCAAATGGTCGCTGACCATCTCCCTCAGTACTGGGAAAATCTCTTTCTCTGCGATCTTCGATCGAATGGCAAGCTCAATCAGAGTAAGGGGACCATCGGCCTGCAGCAATGTCGATATCAACTTGTAACGTATCTCATTATGGTTCATATCAGGCCCCCCCCAAATCCGCTTCATTATACTGATGGGCACCCATTGCCATTTACATCCCCATGTTACCTCGTGTATCGTAGACCCATTTCAGCTCGATTTCGTCTCTTGTATGCCGAGATCAAGAAGTGCTTCTGCCCACTGATCCCTCTGCTTCGTCGATATGAACCAATCGCCTCCCAATCCATATTCTGGTTTACTCTCAATGTGAAGGATTAGGATTTCGATGTTAGACCTGGAAAAGGACTTCAATGCCTTTAACTCAATTGTGACCTTTGTCGGCCTGGCCATCATGCCTAGGAATTCGAACATCACTACCTCCAAGGTATCTTTTGTGAGAGTTATTTTTGCCGATGTCCATCTACCTGGAGTAAGGGCGAATTTCACCGATGGCGATAGCGCCTTGCTCGAGATGACATGGTCGGTCGGCCGTTGCTGAGCAATAACGGGTTCCGGTTCCAAGCTTTTGGGCTTCTCCTGTATGTGCATCTCGCTGAGCATCGAGACTAACTCGTCCGCCCTTGGCGTCTTTAATAACCACCGCCGGCCAAGGCCGTCAGCCGTCCTCAGATGTAGCTCCAGCGTGTCTTCTTTCCTCAAGTACCCGTCTAAATCGCTGAAATCGACCTTATAGGTGGCGCGCATCAATCCCATGGCCAAGCCCGTTTCCACTTCGATGTATTTCTCCCAAAATCTAAGTTTGGCTTTCTTAAATCGCTCATTCGACGATGTGGCGAAGAGGACCTCACCCATCCACCTATATCCCATGGAATCAGCCTCTCGAATATGCGATGGAAATCGATTCCTTTATGTGTTTGTATCGGGATGTCCAAAATTTAAATAGGAGTCAAATGCCATCTGGCTGATTTATAGCAATATCAAACTTCGGAAGGACAGGTTCGCCTATCACGTCTCAATTTTAGGGTAATGGGTCTCCCGATGGATGGTGGGAACATCGACGAGGGAAAGAGTCTCCGAGGTAATGAGGCGTGCCTACGATTTTCTTACTATTACCGCAATCAGGGTAAGGTCGTTATCGGTGAATCTCTGGAGGACGTGCGGGGTGAAGCATATCTTTCCACGGGCAATGTGATCGAGGATTGGTTATACGTAGAAGGAGACAAGTTTTATATCCCGTTTCCTTCGTCACTGAATGTTTGGCGACATCGATATGCAATTGATTATGTTTACAAAGATGCTGAAAAACATAGGTAATCTTACGCTAGAACAAGCCGGCGATCACATGGTTGAGATGGGTTTTGATGGTGCCGATCTGACTGTGAGGGAAGGCGGATACGTACTTCCAGAGGGTGTCACAAAGGGCCTGCCCGATGCTGTTGAAACGCTGAAGTCCAGAGGATTAGGTGTTCCAATGATCACAACGGGTATAACAGACGCAAACAAGTCGCATGCCAGAGATATATTAAAGACGGCGTCCGATTGCGGGATCAAGTACATAAAATTAGGATATTGGGATTATGGAGGTTTCGGAATGGTTAAAGAGCAAATCCGGACGATGCAGAACGATCTCAATGGAATTTACAGGTTGTGCGAAGAATACGACGTTAACGCCACAGTGCACATTCATTCGGGGAATTGCCTAAGCTCTAGCGCCGTATTGCTCTGGATGCTTCTACAGAGTTATGATCCCGCCCATCTAGGGGCCTACATCGACCCAGGCCATATGGCAGTTGAGGGCGGCCTAACGGGTTGGAGGATGGGCATGGACCTGCTACGGGAGAATACTAGAATCGTCGCGGTCAAGGATTTCGGTTGGTTTAAGGGCTCTCATAAGGCTGGCCAAAAGGGGTGGAGGGTTGAGATAGTCCCCCTATCTGAGGGCCTAGTTCCTTGGGTTGAGGTATTTCAATATCTTCGTAAAATGGGCTTCGATGGGCCTGTATCACTTCATAGCGAGTACGAGCACCTAAAGCTGAAGGAACTGATTCATCAAACCAAGAGTGATCTCGAATACATAAGGGACATTCTGAAGAAACCCTAAACCTCGATGAGTCGGAGGTTGTCATGCATGCAGCCCGGAATAAGGGAGACATCAAAGGTTCTTGACTTTAATCTACGTACTAGAGTGGAGACCTTCAAGGGCAGCGGCATCTGGGACGAGGTGATGATCCGGAAGTCATTCACGACAGGGCAGACCTCGGCATTAATCTGCGACATGTGGGATAAACACTGGTGTAGAGGGGCAACGGAACGCGTTGCGGCTATGGCACCGGTTATGAATTCGGTGATCGAAGTAGCGAGGAATAACGGCGTGCAGATAATTCATTCCCCTTCCGAAACAATGAGCTTCTACATCGACACCCCATATAGGCAGAGGATCGTCGACATGCCGTGCGTTGTCACGCCCAAGCCATTGGAAATATCGACCCCGCCATCACTTCCGATAGATGATTCCGATGGCGGATGCGATACAGGGGAAAAGCCTTGGTTCAAAGCCTGGACTAGGCAACACCCAGCTATCAAGATCATGGGCGATGACGTTATCTCAGATGACGGCATACAGATATACAATTTTATCCGACAACGCGGCATTGGGAACCTGATCATGATGGGCGTACATACGAACATGTGCGTTATGAACAGGTCATTCGGCATAAAACAGATGACGATGTGGGGCATCCGGTGCATTCTGGTTAGGGACCTGACTGACTCCATGTATAATCCAGAGCGTTTCCCACACGTAGGTCACGAGATTGGGACAAATCTCGTGATCGAGTATATAGAAAAGTATTGGTGTCCCACGATTACGAGCGAGGACCTTATGAAGTCATTTTAGAAAAAGACCTATGGCAGACATTTTACCTTATGGGGTATTTGCCTGCCTTCTTCGCATACCTGACCATGTAGATCAGCCTCAGTGGATCGATGCCCGCATAGGTTTCGCCTCCGCAGTCGAATATGTATCCCCCTCCCCGTGCTGCCGACCTTATGCAATGTTCTGTGGCCTTCTCGATCTGCTCTATGCTCCCTGCCACCAAGATCCTAGAATCTACATTCCCATTGAAGATGACTTTACCGTCGAAGGCCTCTTTGATCTTTGTTATGTCGGCTGCTGCTCCAAGATCCATATCCTTTATCCCATATTCTTCGACGAGGATCTTCGCGATGTGATCTGTCCTCGAGTCCATGTGTAGGCTCCTCCAATGGGCGCCATATCTCTCGTAGATCCTCTTGTTATATGGCAGGACGAACTTCCGATACATGCCCTCTGAGAGGTAACCGGCGTGATCGTCACACAGGCCTATCCCATTTGTCGTCGTCCCTCTCCGTTCGTCGTTAAAGTCTGTTATCGAGGAGAAGGTCTCGAGTAGTTTACTGAAGAGTTTGTGCATGGCATCTGGATACTTGTAAAGGTATGTGTACAGCCTTTCAGACCCCATCAGTGAGCCGGCAGCGGAGCACGGGGGATGTATACCTGTGACCTCATCAACTCGGATATCTCTCCCGAAAGCCTTGAGATAATGTTCACGTAGACGCCCAACGCAACCGCGCGGATCGGGAACTTCGAGCGCCTCAATATCATCCAAGCTCCTAATGTTAGGTACGATCCAAGGGGAGAGCCAGGGATTATCATCATCGGGCAAGGAGATGCTGCAATCAAAAACAATACCTTCGGCCACAGCGCCAATGTCGGGCCCAGCATCATCCTCGTCAATTATGCCAGTTCTATCGTCCTCCAATGTCCTGAAAGCCCACTTTGAACCCTCAACTTGGACGTGCCTGCAAATGTCAAGTCCCCTGTAATAGTCTCTCAGAGTATACCCCAGGACCTTTGCATAGAAAGGGGCTCCAACGTCTATTAGGATTGGTACCCTGTCGGGTTCTTCGAAATATCTTGCAGATTCCAGCCTACGAATTGAGCCTTCGATCCTTTCGTTCTCCATCATTAACGGCGGGTTGAACGAACAATGGAAAAAAGCCTATCGTATGCTCGGCTCATCCCATGTGTTTCACGTTCAAATACCGGTGTTAACAGTCTTGGGGATGAGAACGGTTGGATAGTCTAGAACGGGTCTCGCAGGAGGTTATTAGTTGCGTGCTATGTCCACTCTCGGTAGGCAGGAGAAAAGCTGTACCCGGCGAGGGGTCATCTCATGCCAAGGTGATGATAGTCGGCGAAGCACCTGGTTACAATGAGGATTTGCAGGGCAAGCCATTTGTAGGTTCTGCGGGCCAACTTCTCGACGAATTGCTCAGATCAATAGGAATTAAGAGGGAGAGCGTCTTCATAACGAACATAGTCAAGTGTCGACCACCAAATAATAGGCCACCGAGAGTATTGGAAAGGAAAGCTTGTAGGCCTTATCTTGTGAGACAGATGGACCTGGTTAGGCCGACGATCGTGTGCCCCATGGGTAATACTGCCTTGAACGACCTCATGGGAAGGCTGCCTATAGGCGAGACCCATGGAAAGGCGATGGAAAAGGAGGGGATCACCTATTTGCCCCTCTATCATCCTGCCGCAGCCCTCTACGACGTTTCACTGAAAAACGTACTCTTCGTGGATTTCAAGGCCCTCGGCCTTCTTTTAGGCATAGGCGGTCCATGATGCGGGTTCGAGTTTTAGAGTGACACACATTGACTAAATTGAAGTTCGGAGTAGACTTCGACTACTATCTCGAATTCAAGACCCTAAAGGAATTAGTGATCGACTGCGAACAACTTGGTTACGATTCCGCGTGGATTATGGACCACCTGATATGGCATGGGGGTGGGGATGTTTTGGAATGTTTGACAACCTTATCGGCCCTAGCAACTGTCACGAGTCGGATCCGTTTGGGCAGCATGGTGCTATGCAACTCATATAGGAACCCAGCGTTACTCGCTAAGATGGCTGCCACGCTCGACATAATCTCGGGGGGACGATTGGAGTTTGGAATAGGAGCCGGATGGAAGGAGGACGAATACAAGGCATACGGCTATGAATTTCCAAGTGCTGCGACGAGGATTAAACAACTGAGAGAGGCTTTGATAATCATTACTCAGATGTGGACAAAGGAGAAGGCAAGCTTCAAGGGAACCTACTACTCGATAAGAGACGCAGTATGTTACCCCAAACCGATTCAGAGGCCTCATCCGCCAATATGGGTTGGTGGCGGAGGGGAGAAGATACTAAAGGTAACGGCGGAGCTTGCAGACGGTTTCAACACAGTCTTCACGACCCCGGGTGAGTGCAGGACCAAGTTGCAGATTCTGAGAGAATACTGCAATGCCATGAATAGGGATTTCAACGAGATTGAGAGATCATGGGTCGGGGAATATCTACTTTGCAGCACGCCTGAGGAGATGGCAAGCAAGATGTCCGCACTTGGCTCTAACGAAGTTACATCAAAGGATTTCGAACTTCGTAGGATTGTAGGTACGCCCAGGCAATGTACGGAAAAGATAGAGGAATACGTCGGGGCCGGGATAACTTACCTGATAGTGATATCTAGGAGGTTCCACGAGGATCTTAAGTTTTTTGCAAGGGAGATAGTGCCATCGTTTAGGTAGCCACAAGGTGTCAAAGGCCTACGGGAAAGGCAATTATATCTATTCTCGTGCCAATGGTGGCCACGTGATAAGATGTCTGACTATAAAAGGGCGAAAATAGCTTTTGTTGGATGTGGTTCGCATTCCACTCATTCCTTGTACCCAGCTGTCCATACAATTCCTCAGTTGGAGCTAGTTGCAGTATGCGACCTGAGGGAAGAGCTTGCGCGGCGCAACGCACTTTGGTTCGGGGCACATAAGTGGTATACAGATCTGAATGAAATGTTGAAAAAGGAAAATTTGGACGGTGTGGTCATCGTCGGCCCACCCCAGATGCATTGTGAAGTTGGGAAGCAGTGCCTAGATGCGGGTCTTCCAATCCACGTTGAGAAGCCATCAGCGGTTTCCTACGCAGAGGCAGTGGACTTGGCGGAACATGCCAAGAAGAAGGGATTGTGGGGTTCCGTAGGGTACATGAAACGCTATTCGACGTGCTATTGCTTAGCCAAGTCCATTGTAGGTAAGGAGGAATTCGGTAAGATATCAATGATCGATGTCAAATTTTCGAACGGGCCGTATCCCGCGATCTGGGGGATAAGTGAGAGCGCAAAGGCGTTTCTGATCGGACAGGTTGTCCACATATTCGACCTCGTTCGATTCTTTGGGGGCGAAATAGGGGAAGTATTTGCCAAGTTGAACCAAGTTACAGTCGATAAATTCGGCTACGCGATTACGGTGGGGTTCAGAAACGGGGCGGTAGGGGTAATGAACCTAAATGCGCTTGAGCTTCCAGAATGGTGTGCAAATGAGAGACTTGTAGTCACAGGCTATGATTCATGGCTTGAGGCCACTGACATGGTCCACCTACGCTACTATCCGAAAATGCCTCCGATCTCAGGTTTTACCATCGGTGGAAGGAGGCAGGTCATCGAATGGAAGCCCGACTGGACGGAGCTCATGGCAACAAAGGCAGAGGGAGCATTTGGTTATAGGGGTGAGTTGGAGGGATTCGCGCGTTCTTGCCTTGGGGAGGAGCATCCGAGGGCCAATCTCTGGGACGGTGCGAGGGATCTACAAGTATCTGAATCTGTCTGGCAAAGCGTAAAATCTGGCAAAAGTATTGGACTGGATGCGTCCCTCAATGGGTGAGAGAATGTTGAGGATAGGCATCGTCGGCGGGGCTGGGGCCTGGCACGCTAGGAGCTTTTCGGAGATGTTCAATGGTTATGATGAAGGGTTGGCGTCCAAGCAAGGCTATCCAATATACAAGGCGAGAGTCGAAGGGGCGAGGGTGACCCACGTATGGGACGAGAATGAAGGGCAGGCAAGGTTATTGGCGGATATCTGCAGGATAGACAAGGTAGTCTCCAATATCGGGGAGATCATTGGCGAAGTCGATGGCGTGATAATAGCGGATGATACGACGATGAGGCATCAGAAAAGGGCCAGTCCATTCTTGAGGGCGGGAATTCCTACCATGATAGACAAGCCCCTTTCACAGGATCTGGATGAAGCAGCTGGGATTGTGGCGCTAGCCAGGGAGCACAAAGCCCCACTGATGTCCTGCTCAGCCCTCAGGTATGCTAGGGAGGTAGAGGAATTCAAGAGGACGATGGAAGAACTGGGGGAGATAATGACTGGGAACAGCATCTGCAGTGGGGATTTGATCTACTACGGGATACATGCCTTGGAGCAACTCTACGTTGTAGTCGGCCCAGGTATCAGGTGCGTGCAGAACGTTGGGGAAAGCGATAAGGACATCGTCATGATAACAATGGAAGATGGGAGGAGATTCGTATTGAGTGTTTATAAGGCGATTTCCTATCTGTTCCAGATGAACCTGTACGGGACAAAGGGCTGGCGCGAGGTCAAGGTTGAGGACAGTGATTATTTCTATTCCAAGATGCTCGAAGCATTCGTAGGAATGGTCAGAACAAAGCAGATGCCTTTCCCACCTGAGGAGACACTTGAGATAACGAGGGCTCTAATCCTAGCGAGGCGATCAGCCGCTGAGGGGGGAAAGGCCATGTTCGTCTGACAAGGGATTGAATATGGCGGAGGTAAGGGTGTCATTGACTTTTTATGATCCGAATGAGGTCAGTACGGTAAATAAGTCGAGAAGCTTTAAGTAGTCTATTAATGAAGGTAGATTGATAAAATGATAATCGATTCCCACACTCACCTAGGTTACGATTATGCATACGATGAAGATTTTAAACTTAAGGTCCTTCTCACCAACATGGACAATAATAATGTTGACGCAAGCATAGTGCAACCCGGCACAACGTTCGACTTGAAGACGGTCGTAGCACAGCACAACGCCATTGCGACCGTCTCGAAGGAAATGCCTCGCAGGATCTTCGGCATGGCAAACCCAAATCCCCATCTGAAGGAGAATGATTATCGAAAGGAACTCGAGCGATGTGTGAACGATTTAGGTTTCGTTGGCGTTAAATTGAATCCGCCTGCCCATGGGGTGAGCCCCAATCTGTCTGCTGGCAAGTTGGTATTCAAGGCCGCTTCAGACATTGGCATACCCGTAATGGTCCACACCGGAATCGGTGTACCTTGGAGTTTACCTTCCGCGTTGATCCGTATAGCCATGGACTACAAAGATCTCAAGATCGTCCTTGCGCATTCAGGCAGCAGCATGTTCGCGAGTGAGGCTTCGCTTGCTGCCAAGATGTGCCAAAACATATACTTGGAAACGAGCTGGATGCCCGGCTTCATGATCCGCGATTTCTGCAGAACGCTTGGCCCATATCGGATTATGTTTGGCTCCGATCATGGAGATAATGTGGCAACCGAGCTTACGAAGTTCAGAACAATAGGCCTTACCGATGAGGAGTTGGAATGGTGCCTAGGTAAGACGGCCGTGAAGGTGTTCAAGATCCCCGTGGATTGAGCAAGTTCGATTAGAAGGGGATATCACGTTTCGCTGACCGGCTCAAAGGCTACCGCCCTGATAACGAACGATTCCAAACCTCCCATGCGTGCGGGCCACGCGAAGAGGAAGAACCTCTTCTTCGTTAATAGTTCGAGGTTGCCTACGCACTCGATTATGGGTATGTCTTTAGTGCAAAACGTCTTATGCATTGTCATCCCGAGGAACCTTTTACGGACGTCCTTCTCCCCCATATACCTTGGCATGTCCTCGACGCCAACGGTCCGATCGAATGCGACCATCTTTATGGGGAGCCCGGCCATGAAAAATACGACATCGTCCGACAAATATGGTGCCTTGCCACTGAACATGTCGCGGCCGCTGAGGCCGAAGATTACGATATCACCCTCTCTCACGCCCTCATCTATCAAATCTTGGGGTTTTATCGCATATCCATCTGGGAACCCATCACACCTTATCAAGGTAGCCTCCCCATAATAGCTTGTCAACGGGACATCGCTAATGTCCTTTCCTGCCCCCTCGCGGTTCTCAGCCGAGTCAATCCAATGAGCGGGGGCCTCTACATGCGTGCCAATGTGACTCTCCATAGTTATCACGTGCATCCATTCCCCTCCGACCCTGCCTGGAGGAAAGGGAAACATACGTATGAAGTACCATCTTTGCTCGCCAGTTGTCCCCGAACTTGCTCCCTGAACGACTTTTTCCGAAAGGTCGACCATGCGATAACCTTTGAGGGCCTCTGTTAGCTTCAGTTGTATGACTCATCCCTCCCATGGCGTGAAAATAACTTTCATGGAATTATCTATCTTTTTATCAGCCACCTCATATGCCCTTGAAACCCCATCCAGCCTGAATCTGTGGGTCACCAAAGATCTACAATCGATATCCCCTCTAGACGCCAGCTTAATTGCAACATTCCAATCATTAGCAGCGTAGGACCTTGAAGTTTCTATTGTAACCTCCTTCAGGAGTTGCCTCATCCAGAATGTTGGCGGTTCCGTGAAGAAACTCTCCACAGAGAGCCCAGCTATGAGTATTCTGCCCCCCGCCCTCACTAGGTCCATGGTCTGAAGGATCGTCGAGGACGATCCAACGACCTCGATCACAACATCGACCCCCTCGCCATCCGTCACCTGCTTCACACGTTGTACTAAGTCCTCTCTCTTCGGGTTAATGGCTAGATCGGCAACGAGATTCTTCGCCAGCTCAAGTCTGTGATCGAGGACATCTGTCATCATTATAAAGCCCGCCCCGACCGCTTTTGCCACTTGCGCGATCTGTAACGCTATGGGGCCAGCCCCAATGATGACAACGCTATCACCTGGGGATACCTTCGCCCTTCCTACCGCATGAACGCCTACTGCCGTCGGTTCCAAGATCGCTGCCTCTTCATACGTGAATCCCCCAGGGATCCTGTAGACTCGCCATTCGGGCATGACGAGAAATTGCGCGAAGGCACCATCGGTGTGCACGCCTATGAACTTCAAATCCCTACAGACATTATATCTGCCAGCTCTGCAATTCCGGCACTCCCCGCACGATAGGATCGGCTCTACGACGACCCTGTCACCCTTCTGAAATCTGGTAACGCTGTCCCCCACTTCGTCGACATCCCCAGAAACCTCATGACCTGGAATTCGCGGGGGTATCACGTCCGGACGGTTCCCACGCGCCATCTCCAGATCGCTTCCGCAGATGCCCGCGGCCCTTACTCTAATGAGGACGTCCCTTGGCCCTGCATTCGGCTTGGCCACATCCTTCACTACCAACCTTCCCGGCCCTTCATATACAATTGCCCTCACAGATATCACCTCACCGATTCTAGTGCTTCACCATCTTAGCTAACGCTGCTATACCGGGATGGGCTTCGTCGCGATCCACTACTATTTCCACTACAGTTGGTTCTCGGGATTCGATGGCTCTCTTAAGCGCAGGGCCGATCTCAGCAGGCCTCGTGCACCTTTCGCTGAGAACTCCGCATGATTCGGCGAATTTCTGGAAGTCCATATTGTCCAGATCCAAACGTACATATTTCTCGGCTTGACGTTCAGGCATTGCGAACTGCCTGTGCCTTATGGCGCCCAATGCGCGATCATTTAATATGCACCAGATCACTGGGACATCATACGTATCTGCTGTCTTCACATCCTGGCAATTCATCGAAAAGGAGCCGTCGCCAAGTATCGTGACAACGACCTTGTCTGGAGTGGCGATCTTTGCCCCGATAACTCCAGCCGTCGACCACCCCATGTGCGTACTTCCATCAAATATAATGGTGCCAGGTTGAAACGCCTTGAAGAATCTCTCAGTCCACATGCAGTTGTTGCCGCAGTCGGTGAAGACTATCGCATCCTTAGGAAGTGCCTCTCTGATCTCACTTAAAGCGCGTTGCGGTTTAATAGGCAAATCGTCGGAGAACGTCGCTGGCTCGGAGAAATGTCGCGTTTCATGCTTAGATGCCGAGAGCCTATTCAGTCTGTTAGTGTTGGTCCTCACCTTGCCCTTTAATAAGACCTTGACCTCACTAACTATATCCCTCAGGACACTCTTCGCGTCTCCCGTGATTCCGATGTGAACAGGGTAAATCTTACCTATCTCCTGGGGATCGATATCGACTTGGATGATCTTCCTACCGCCGTAATTCTGTTTCCAGCCGATCGTCGTCATCTGGCTGAATATGGTGCCCACAGCTAATAGGACGTCGACGTTCTCCGCGGTCAGGTACCTTTCGGCAATTTCATGACCCATGGATCCCGATACACCTAAGGAGAGCCCGTGATCCTCGGGGAAAGCCCCTTTCCCGCGGAAGGTTGATGCCACGGGCGCGGTAAGAAGTTCGGCAAGCTCAATGAGATCGGGGGATGCTCCAGATTGGATGACTCCCCATCCTGCGAGTATCGCTGGGCTCTCAGCGGCAACCAGGAGCTGAGAGGCTTTTCTGATCAGCTCAGGATCACCACCTGTCCTGCTGCTCATCCCGTTTTCTATAGGTTGTGGAAGCTCTGAATCTATGGTCTCGCGTTGAACGTCCACGGGGATGTGGATGTGGACTGGCCCTCTCCTACCCGTCAACATGGCATTGAAAGCATCCCTCATCGCGAGACTTAACTTGCTGGCCCTATCTACTGTCGCCCTCCATTTAACACACCCTTCGAATGCCTTGGGCTGGGATATCGTCCTCGGTCCCCAGCCTGAGGAGTCCTGCCATCCACCCCTTCCCCAGCCATCAGTCGGCGTCTCTCCGCAGAGCGCGATGATGGGCACCGAGTTCATGTAAGCAACATCAAGCCCTGCCAGAGCGTTCCAGGCTCCTGGTCCGCTCGTTACAGTGATCGCACATGGCTTGCCGCTCGCAAGCGCATATCCGGTCGCCATGAAAACGCCGTTCTGCTCGTGCTTTACGAGCACGAAATTGAGCCCTGGAACTTCGTGGACGGCATAACAGATTTCATCATTACCGCCGCCAGGCACACCGAAGATGTAGTCGATGCCCTCTGCCTTCAGGCATTCTAGTATGTACCTAGCGCAGGATATCCTTACCATGAGGATGCAGTTCCGGTCCTATACGTAATATAGTGTTTGCTATCGTGACATCCATCAGGACCTTGCGGGGTAGAAATTGTGCTGACTGGCAGTTTCGAACATGAATCTCGCATTCTCACCAGGAATGCCCGGATGGATCGAATGGTCTGAGGCCAGAATGTAGCCACCGCCCTCGGCCGCTACATCTATGCATTCGAGTGTCTGGCGTGCTATCTCTTCCCTTGTCCCCCACTGCAACACCGAGGAGGCATCCACGTTCCCGATCAGGGCTATCTTGTCGCCAAAGAGGCCCTTCAGATCGCCGATGTCCATCTTGGCCTTCCTCTCGATTGGATGAAGGCCCTGGATACCGATTTCCACCAAGTCATTAAGAAGTGATTTAATGTTACCGTCGGAATGAAGTAGGACCTTCGCCCCCTTCCTCCTCATCGTTCGTATGATCCTCTCAAGACATGGCTTGAGCACGTTCCTGAAAGCGCATGGAGAGATGAAAGGCCCATCAACAAAGCCCAAGTCCTCGTTGATGAAGATGATCTCAATCCCCTCGTCGATGCACGACGCTCCCACCTCACAACAGAAATCGGTGACTTCGCCCAGAAGCCTCTGCGCAAAGGCGGGTGCCGTTATCAGGTACTTGAGGATAGAGTCGAATCGAGTCAGGAAGCTTGCAGCTGTCAGTGGTCCGCCTATGGGGAAACTTGCCGCAACGGCCATCTCGTTTCTAACTAGTTGGAGGACATCCTCGATAAATTCAAAACGTCCTTCTGCGTGTGGTTCGGGCATTTCGTAATCGTCGAGCATCTCGGGTGACTTAATAGGCCCTTCCAAGTACCATGGCAATGCCTTGAGATCCCGAGATGCCCTATACTTGATCCCCCATTCATCGACGATCGTAGTCCCGATTACCTTATCTTCCCCACCCCTCCTCGGGCCTGGGGAAATGCACATCATGTCAAGCCCTATAGACTTATGCCCCTTTACACATACATCAGGCGTTATCTCTTGAACTTTTATCCCCAGAATATTCTCGAATGACTTGGGCTCGTACAGGAAATCGAACAACGGGACGCGGTCAGGCTCCTCGAGATTAAGCGCATCGAACACTCTTTCGCGACTTGCCATATCGATCACCTCTCACTCAGACATCGCCAGGTACTTAACGCCTTTTACCACTTAGAGGACCTAAGGAGGTCGTGGATTGTATTAGGGTCCAACAGGACATACGAATGGCTTTGGTCACTCAGTAACATATCGCCTTATCAACAACATTCAAAAGGGATTCCCCAGAAATGTATCGCCGAAGGTTTTCCCTGAATAATTCAAGGCTCCTCTCGAAGGCCTCTTTCGATCCTCCCGATACGTGTGGTGTCAGTACCAGGTTGTCAAGGTCGTAGAGCTCACTCTTAGACGATGGAGGTTCAACCATCATTACGTCGAGAGCTGCCCCGCGTATCCAGCCATTCCTCAGGGCCTTCACTAAGGCCTTCTCCTCGACAAGTCCACCCCTGGCTATATTTATGAAGTATGCCCCTCTCTTCATCGCCTTAAACTCCTCCTCACGAAACATCCCTTTCGTCTCATTCGTTAATGGTACGGCAGCTATTACGAAGTCAGACGACGATAATAATTTTTTGAGCTTATCGATGGGGAGCAATTCCACAGTTCCATGTCCTAGTGAGCCAGTCCTCTTAGTAGCGATGACCTTCATCCCCAAGCACATCGACAGGCGTGCGATCTCTCTTCCTATGTGACCGAAGCCGACAATCCCAACGGTTCTGTCTCTGAGCTCAGACGTACGTAACCATTTCCACTTTCTGTGCCGTTGGCATCTTGCGTAGAAAAGTATATTCTTCGCGAGCATGAGCATGAACATCACCGCGTGCTCTGCAACGGGTATCGCATGAGCCCCTTTACTGCACGTTACAAGTGTGTCCCTCCCCATAAGGCTTCGACAAAGGATGGAGTCAACTCCCGTCGAAAAAGTGTGAAACCACTTTAATTTTTTGGCTTTCCTTATGTCCCCCTCATCAACCCAACCTGCCACAACTTCCGCATCTCCAATGGAGCGGGACACTTTTGCATCGTCTTTACAAACCATAACGTTTAGTTCGCTCGACAAGGATCTTATTGTTTTAATCTGTCGTTCCGTGAACTTGGAGCAGATGAGGACGTTAATTTTTCTAGATCGCATACCATTCCCTAATAATAGGTAGCGTTAAAGGATTTCGCATCGGCCCTAGCCATGTCGATTCTACATAGCATTCATAGCTGTGCGTTCGAACGAAGCGGACACATGCCATGAGTATTTGATGCACGCTACGACACGTCGAGATCGAAACATGAGCGACCCATGGAACATCGTGGAAAGGTCATACGCTGACACATTTATGGAAATACCTTCAATCCATAATTCCATAACGATTATAACTGATGGATGTAATGAATATACTATGTCGGATTCGATACTCATAGTCAATAAAGTCACTTCTGACCCTAACGCGAAGCTCGGAGAGGGTGTCACGGATAAGATGACAATCGACTCGGACACCACGCAACTCCCACCGATCTGCGATGTCGAGGAGCATTTCACTGTCCTCAAGGAAGCCTTGGAGGCGACCAGCAGAGCATTTCACGACATTTGGAATCGCGATGAAATCCTTCGGCGACAGAATGACGCCCTCGTTAAAGAACGGGACGAGCTAATATCAAAAAACGAAAGCTCGAGAACTGAACTGGAGGAGCTGCGTAGAAACTACTCCATGGCCAAGCAGTACATAGATCGAGCCAGAGCGGTTGAGGAAGTAAATCGGCAACTCACTCTAGAGCTCCAATATCTAAGGGGGAACGCTGGGCAATCTGGAAGTCTGAGAGAAGAGTTGAGTGGACTTCAGGCATCTATGGCCGATCTTGAAAGGCAGTTGACGGCAAGTAGAAGGGACAGGGAGGAAGTATTAGAAAAGAACAGGGAGTTGACCGCAACGAATCAGTCACTGAACCAAAGTCTCTTCGAGGCCAAAGGTCAAAGAGATAGAACAGAGGAGAGGTGCACGCAGCTCGACAATGCCTTGAGGGACTCCATCGTTGAAAGACAGAAACTTGAAACGGACCACAACAGTATGGAGAATGAATTTCAGACATTGAAAAATGAATACGAGGCTCTCAAGCGGAATTATGGGAGATTGCCCAAGATTACCTTCTAGGGGAAGAGGGGGTTCCCGATCTCATAGACGCACCAACTACCTGCATTCACAACTTCCAAGACGGCATACAATGAGAGATACGACCATATAGCTCAGATGCAACGTACTTCGAGCATGTAGTTGACCATCTACTGAAAGACACGTATCCATGATGAAGATTAAGATGAGGTATGTGCTTCGTTAGAATAATAAAGAGTACCCTCGTAAAAAGGTGCGACTTGTTAATGACTGGGACGATTTTGGCCGTTATCTTAATCAGTAATGTTTAAGTACGAGGGGCACGATACTTTTTACTAAGAGGGAAATGAAGTTGGCTTGGGATGATGAAGGGTATAGGAGATGGGGACGACGTCCCTTCTTCGATGAGGGTATCTTTGAGGAAATAGATAAAATCATGGAAGAGATGTTCAGAGACATGACAACAAACATTCCCAAGGAGCTTGTGAGGGAGAGAAAGCTCCCTGATGGCTCAACGGTTCGAGAGATGGGGCCTTTCGTCTATGGCTACTCCGTGACTGTCGGTCCTGACGGGAAACCAGTCATTAGGGAGTTCGGTAACGTAAAACACAGTACGAGGCTGACACAATCAGGTCGACAAAGGCCCATGATGGAGGTTAAAGGGAAGCGAGAACCATTGACCGATGTCATACAAGAAGAGGACATCGTCAGGGTGATAGCTGAGGTTCCCGGAGTTGAAAAAGGCGACATTAACCTTGACGCCACAGAGAAATCTTTGACGATCTCCGTGGATACTGACAGGAGGAAATTCTACAAAGAAATCGAGTTGCCCGTTGCGGTAGATCCTAAGAGCGCAAAGGCAAGCTACAAGAATGGCATCCTTGAGGTCTTGTTAAACAAGACAAAGAAGAAATCAGAAGGACAGCGCATTAACGTGGAGTAAGGGCTGGATCGACCAATTTCCAGCTGGGTTACTGTGGAAGAACTTAAATATAACGGCGTTATGGCAGGACTAGAATCCTGCTTGAGAGGGGTCAAGAACGACAGGCACATAACAGAGATGGCCATGGTCGAAATTAGAATGCGAAGGCTCTCACAAGACCGAAGATTAAAAGATCCTTTGAGTTAGGGTGAAGGGATTGTACAGGCATAGAATACTCGTGGCTGATAATTTGGGGGACACCAGCGGTGTGGGGGACATGATCGCCAGAATCAAGTCCTTGGCAGAGATTGTCTACCGTCCCGAGATGAGTAGGGATGAGCTCCTCCACGAGATCGAAAGGTACGACGTATTGGTCGTGCGCAGCAGGACAACGGTTGATGAGGCCCTCATCGACAGGGCGAGGAACCTAAAGCTCGTCATAACAGCGACGCATGGCTTTGACCACATCGACATCGAATATATGAAAAATAAAGGCATTGATTTCAGGAACCTTAGCGAGCAGACCAACGCGGTTGCGGAGTTCGTTGTGGCGTTGCTGCTTTGCATGGCAAGGAAGATAACTCTGGCCGATCGCCTCGCGAAGAATGCTTTATGGCGGAAGGATGAATTGGTTGGCATTGAAGTGTTCGGTAAGACTCTCGGTGTTGTCGGATTTGGCAGGATTGGGCAATCAGTGGCTGAGAAGGCTTCGGTCCTTGGGATGAGGGTCGTTATCTACGAGACAGAAATAACCCCGGAGAAAGGAAGGAAGGCGAAAAAGATGGGAGCCGAAATGGTGCCTCTCGGCGACCTTCTGAAAAGGTCCGACTTCATCACCATCCATGTACCCAAAACTAAGACAACAAGCAAGATGATCGGGAGGAAGGAATTCGCCTCGATGAAGGATGGGGCCTTTCTCGTAAACGCTGCAAGAGGGGACGTAGTTGATGAGGAGGCACTATTGGAATATTTGGAGAAGGGCAAACTTGGAGGTGCTGCCATCGACGTCTACAGCGTTCAGCCTCCCTTCAGCCAAGCCCTGCTGAGGAAGATAATCGCAGACGATAGGGTTGTGGCAACCCCACACATAGGAGGGCAAACGAAGGAGGCTAGGAGATCCACGATCGATGCCATCACCAACATGCTGGAGGAATTCCTGAAGAGTAGATGACTATGTGGCCTTGATTTTACTGATTTTACTTCTATAGTAGAGAGTCGCCCCAATGGTCGAGATCACCGGTACGGCTAGGAGATATAAACATCCAACAAGGGGGGATATTACGAAGAATGCCCAACCGATGGAAGCCATCAGGACAAAAGGCACAAATGCCCCTATGATGATGGCCATCGTCTTTACCTCACTTAAAGCCAAGCAAATCCTACAGAGCCTTCGCGGCATTCTAGTGATGTAGCTCGTCGTAATCGTCGAGCACGTAGCGCAAATCGGCTGACCACATCTAGCGCATTGCCCAATTGCGAAGCTTTCTGGATGGTAAAAGCAAGGAACCTTATACATCGCTTTGACATCTCGTCGTTGTCTATTTAGTTCTTTGCGACGTCGCCATTCATGAGGTTACCGCGTAGAGGCACGCAGGGGTATGGGCTAGAAGCCGTATTCCAGGGCATAATAATGGGTATGGCCAAAGGCCAAAATTTAACGAAGGCCAAGCCCTTCATACATATGGTAAATCCAGGGAAGACCGAAAACTCGATATCTCCAATGACCTAATGCCTTATATCCTTAAAGCTATACCTTAAATATTTGGCAAAGTTGCAGTGAGACAGGTGGAAGAAGATTTGCCAGAGCAAGAAGAGAAGAAAAGCATACCGAGGTCTAAAGTTGTGGGCATGCCTGTCTATAATCCCGACGGTTACCTAGTTGGGAATGCACAGGACTTGGGGGTCTTTCCAGGGGAACAGAAGATCACGCTCATAATTAAGACCAAGTATGGCACAACAGTCGAGGTATCATGGTCAGATGTAGGGCCTATAGGCGACATCATAATACTCTCAAAGCCAGTAAAGTTAGAAGCCCCTGAAGCGCAAGCCACAGCTCAACCGACTACCGCTCAGCAAGTTGCCGCTCAGCCTGGAACTGCTGCAACCCCAGCAGTTGTCCTGTGTCCCAAATGTGGAAAGCCAGCGACATATATTCCACAGTATCAGAGATACTATTGCTACACGGATAAGAGATATGTTTGAAACGGGAACAAGTTCACTAATGATAGATCGACGTTAATCCTTGTTTCGTGCGATGGGCCTGCTACAGCCTCCAGCCACAGAGCTTTTCATATATGAGTCTCCTGCATCAGAACTGGAACTTCAATTACCTTCTTGAACCGAGAAGCGTCCTGAGACATCGATATGTTATTGAATAACACACATTACCTTCATAGCTTTTGTCTCTTCTGACCTGAATCCAGTGAGGACGTTCACCTCATATATGCCTGTAGATGTTGCCTTCCGAAAATCCTGAAACCCTCATCTCGTCCTCTATGGTCTTGAGGAGCAGTATCCTCTTGTAAGTTGGCGGGTGAGTGGAGAAGAGCGTTGCTATCTTGTTCGACCATGATTCTGCTTCCTTCTCCATTGCCCGCTCAAGCTCGGCCTCGCTTAAAACGCCATCTCTATTGAGGTCATATGTGTCCTTCCTCTCCATTATCTCCTTCATCTCTTCAGCGGCCATCGGAGGATCTACCAAGTAGAACGCCCTGAGTCCCCTAGAACCCGTATCGAGCGTTGCGCCATACGTAATCTTGACAAGGGCGCCGATGAGGCTCGAGGGCGATCCAGTTACGTATGCCGAGTACGCATCTGCGTAGGACTCCCTCAGCCTGCTCAGCCTCCTCACGACCATTAGGGAGAGCATGTAGATCGCGTAGGAGAACAACCCAATGGCCAGGAGCACGAGACCGGCATCCTCCTCCTTCCTCTGCCTCCTCGCCTTTATCCTCGTTCCCTCCAACGCTACCCTTCCGATGATGAAGGCGATCAGGGGTATCGTTGAGAGCATCGTGAGCACGATGAAGTCCTTGTGTTTTACATGGCCCAACTCGTGGCCTATCACGGCCCTGATCTCGTCCTCCCTTAACGCTTCGAGGAGTCCTGTATGGACTGCAAGGGTCGCGCTTCCCTGAGTCCTCCCGAACACGAAGGCATTGGGAGCTGGGTCCTCTACCAACGCGATCTTAGGCTGAGGGACTTGTGCTCTTGTGGACACATCCGTCACGATCTTCTCCAAGAATCGATTGGCACCAGGTCCCAAATACTTGAGCGATGTCGACGATGCCAGGATGATCGGGCCCAGATAATACTGGGCAGCGACCGCCAGCACAACTAAAGATGCTGTTATGAAAAGGACCTCTGAGATCCTAGCCCCTGATCCTAACAAGTAAAGGCTGAGCAGTGAGATGCCGGCTACGAACAGAACAGACACCACGATCGAGACCATGATGGTCGTTGTCATCGACATCCTGAGGTAACTCAAGCCACCCATTGTGGATCGATGGTCATGATCGGTGGGGAATCGATTAATAAGTGTGAGTTCACCAACAAATACCTGCAAAGATGATAGTCGCAAATGAGATACGGTGCTCGAACTGCGGGGCTCCGATAGCATATAAGCAAGGTGAACTCCTCGCGACTTGCAGCTATTGTGGCTTCACGGTCGAAATACCCACTGAGAAGCCTTTCATGTTAAAGCACTCAATGGTTTTACCTCGACTCACGGACGCTGACGTGAGGAGGGTTCTGGAGAATTGGATGGGCACCGGCTTCTTGAAGCCATCGGACCTGCTTAGGCATTCGGCCCTAAAGGAGCTGAGGCTCACGATGCTGCCATTTTGGTTGGTGCCTTTGGCATGCGAATCTAAGTATAAAGGCATCTTTGAGAGGTTGGGTACACCTGAGGAGAGGTCCGGCGTTTTGAGCAGAAGCTATGATTGGCTTGTTTGCGCCAGGAAGCTCGAGGCCTTCCCCACCAGGGATTACCTCCTCGAGCCAGGAAGCTTGGTGCCCTTCGACTTTAGGATCTTGCCGAGTTCCGTGGAGGTTTTGAATTGTGAGGTCGATGAAACCGAAGCCATCGAGAAGGCAAAGTCAAAGGTCGAAGATCTCCACAGGACGATCTTATCGGATAGTATCGATAGATTCCTTGAGTTCTCGAGCAGCTTCAATTTACATGAAGAGGTATACCTCCATCTGCCATTCTGGTTTGTAACATATGAGTATCGCGGTGGCAGGCATCTCGTGTTAGTAGATGCTGCCTCGGGTCGCGTTGTTAGGGGGGATTTCCCCCAGAGCTCACCTTAACTCTGGGGCGTGCCGCAATTCGAGCAGAACTTGGCATCCGGGGAGATCGTCGTGCCACATTTGGTGCAGGTCTTAGATGGTGGTGGAGGTGGTGGCGTTTGTGGCTGCGCCAGTTTGGATCCGCAGCTCATGCAGAAGTTGGAATTGGCAGGTGTGTATTTTCCACACGAGGGACAGATCATCGAGGCGACAGCAGTTGATTGCGGCTGTTGGGGCGTCATGACCTGTGGGATGAGCACCATGCCCGCTCCCAGGCCCGCGCCTGGCGATTTACCGAGCTCTTTTGCCATCTCCTTTGCCGTATCCATCCTGAGAACCTCCGATGCTGCAGTTCCTTGCTGTACTTGTTTTATGAAGAAAAGCCTCTCCCTGTATTCGGGCTCCGTATCTATGCCCTCGAACTTCATGTCTACGAGGAGGAGGCCGAATCTCTTCAGGGCCTCTTGGACGTTCGTCCTTGATAAAAGGCTCGTCTCATCGAGCTTGCTGAAGACCGTGGCCAGGTCGTATTTGGATAGACTGTCTATGAGGTTCTCATTCAAGTAACCCCTTATGAAATCACTCACCTGGAGCGTGGAAAACCGTATCTGCCTGCCAGCCAGTTCCGTTATGAAGAGCGTAGCGTCCTCTACCTTAAACCAATAGCCGCCGTGTCCCATCAGTGGCGCGAGATCGCTCGTCTGCGCCCTGAAGCCAAACTTCCCGCTGAACTCCTTTGTTGAGACGAATATAACGAGGGCCCTAAAGGGGCTCTGCCCATATCCTGCTATAGCCGATAGTACTCTTGTCAATAGCGGAAGGTTCAGAGTCGTCAGGACATGCCTTCCAGGTCCAAAGACATCATAGCATTTCCCGTCCCTGAAGAATATGGCTACCTCCTGTTCGTTGACAACGAGCACAGAACCCCAGGGTATGGTTTCCGAAGGATGCGTGAACATGACGTCCTCCAGTCCTGGGTTCGCCCATTCGATAACTTGTGGCATCACTTCTCACCAATCCCGAGCAATGTCTCTTCCCTCTTTGCGAATATGTCCTCGATCTGCTGAGTTAGCGTGTCTACTTGATCGATGCTATCATCCAAGCTGCTAAATTGTCTCTTTTTGGTAGCCTCCAGGATGGAACGACAGGCTTCGTCAATCTTCCTGGCGGTCTCCGTCAGAGACGCGTCGAAGTTGATCAGGTTGTCGAGGTCATCTTCCTTTACCTTGATAGCGTCAAACATGCCTGCGTAGCCATGTGGCGCATGGGTGATCTTCTCGGCGATTTTCGAAAGCACCATGTTCAAGCGATCCATCCTTTTTGCCTTATCGAAGTCCCCTTCCTTGGTCGTTGCTCCGATGGCCCTGCCCAACTTCACGATTCCCCTCTCGACGGAGGCTGCAACCTTACTCCTAACGAGTTTGTCCGTCTCTCTCCTTATCTCTTTCTCCTTATACCCCTTATATCCCGGAATGTACTTCAATATTTTCTCTAAGCTGCTTTGTTCTTCTTCCACTCTCTTAAAGATCTTGGTTCCTTCGTTCATCTTGACACGGAAGTTTCGCGTAGCTATTAAATAAATATATGCTTCATGTCTCTTTAAAGCGCTCTCTGACGAGCAACTGGTCAAGGGGCTTCTTCACCCGTTCCTTGGGTTGCTTGGAGGCATAGCCGAGTGAGACGATGGATACGGGCCTTAGGTTGGATGGTAAATTCAAGGCCCTTGCCACTTCCTCCTCTTTGAAGGCACCTACCCAGCAGGTCCCAAGGCCATTGTCTTTGGCTGCAAGAATTAAATTCTCTATTGCCGCCCCGACATCGAGGAGGGAATAAAGTTCGCGCCCCCTCGAACCATACCTTCCCGAGGCCTCATTGAGATCCACTAGGAAGACTATAACGACTGGCGCCTCTGCGACGAAGTTCTGGTCCCAAGCGGCTTTGGCAAGTTCCGACCTTCCAGCGGCCTCTTGCACTAGGACGATCTTGAAAGGCTGCACGTTCCCGGCCGAAGGGGCCTTAGTAGCTGCCTCAAGTACCTGTAGCACCTTCGCCTCGGGGATCGGATCGCCACGATAGGACCTTATGCTCCTTCTGACGTTAATTGCCTCAAGCACGTCCAACGGCCGTCGGCGTCAACGAAACGATACGGCTTATACATTTTACTCTTTGTTCAGTTTAGAATTAAAACTACTCATACGATGCGAAATGGGCTCTTCCTTCCTCGAACTCCGAGCCTAGATGACGCTTATGTTTGTCTTTGGAAATCCTAGCTTAGCCAGGTACCTGCCTGCTTTCTGCCTTTGATCTCCCTGTAACATTATCTGATTGTTCTTGGCTGTTCCACCGCATGCGCATTCCGACTTCAGTTCCTTTGCAAGTTTATGCAGGTCAAATTCCTTGTCGTCTATTCCCTCTATTATGGTTGTATCCCTATTCCACTTTCTTGTCTCCAAACGAACAACGATTCTCTGCTGTTGCTTGCTAATCTCCCTGCACATGCACATGTCTATGGGAAGACCGCAGGTTGGGCAAATTTCCCCCATATCTTCGCTTCTCAGGCTTAACGTACCATTCTACAATATAAACCTAATCTTACTAAGAAGGCCCAAAATAATGGTTAAAGGCTCAAAAGAAACTGAATCTAGGAAGTTAGGATAGTGCAATGGGAAAAGTTCCGGAGGCCCTTATTTGCCCAAACAGGAAGGCGGCCGCGGCTCTAAGTGATGCCCCCCCATAGCCATATGTCGCTATGCAATTTCGGGCCGAAAGGGCTCTAAGATCGTACGGATTACCCAAAGAGACCAGGACTGCCGATGGATTGACCTCAAGGCACCTTTGGATCAAATCAGCCTGACCCTTGTTAATGTGAGCGTCAATGGAACATATGACGAGATTCTGGAACCGTCTGGCTTTGTCAAGGGCGAGGTCGATCTGGTCAGGGGTCGGATTTTGGTGTATTGGGTTATCGAGGCTCTGTCTGCTGTATTTCCTCATGGCCTCAAAGAAGATGCTCTGCTCTGGCCCATCGCCACCCTCTGCTCGCACGGGACAGACTAGGAGTATGGGCGACTCCCGCTTCATTGGCATGGAACCTCCACTTCTGACAGCGGTGATGGAATCGTTGGCTATCTGCTGTGCAAGCCTAGAGTGGAGGGCGGCACCATAGGTCGATAAGCTCGGTCTCCTAAAACGATTCAGTCTCTTGAATTTCAACCTGAGCATCCGGAGGGCGGCCTCCTTCGTCCTCCTCGCGAAGATCCGGCTCTTCTTGGCTTGGCTGATTACGCATTCGAGGTTTTCATCGATTGTACCATCCTCCACTATTACCAGATCGTTTCCCGCTATCAAAGCCTCCCTAGCATAAGGGGGATCGGCGATGCCCCTTAGATCCGCTACAACCAACCCTCTGAAACCCAGTTTGTTCCTCAGCAGGCTTACCGTCCTAGAATAAAGAGGTGTGAATCTGGATTGATCCTTTTCTTCCGTGCCCCCGAGTAGTATGGCATCCACCCCTACGCGTATGCATTCCGAGAAGGGCTTCAGCTCGGCTCTGCTACCTGCGTCGGGACCGACGTCATTTAACAATGGGAAGTATTTTGCCACTGCCGAGATGCCACCATGTTGAAGCCCCCTCACGTACGTGCTTGACATCTTCGCAACCAGCGTCGGATCCTCGCCGAAAGTATAGATGGATCTCGGATTGTCTGCGTCCTGATTTACGATGGCCATTGGCGCGAGGTTCATGTTGACTCCAATGGAGCGCAACTCCAAAGCAATGGCGAAGGCTAGATCATAGCAGTATCTTGCGGACTTCGATGCTGTAAGTGCCATGCTTGTGGGAAACGATGTAGCTGGTGGCGGCAGCATCTCGAGACCTGGTTCCTGCTCTGAGCCGATGAAGGAGGGGATTCCGGGCTGAACACTCATTGCTACTACCTGAAGATCTCCCGTGAACTTCCTTACCTCATCACCGCTCTTGAAACAACGGGGAGGAAGGATCAGCGTTCCAACGTGCCTCTCCTTTATGAGTTCCACCTGTCTTTCTTGGACAGAACCCTGCATGGACAGAGCCATCGTTTGTCCAACGAGTTTCCTGAGAGGCATCTCCTCGACTAAATTCTCTGGTGTTCGGACCTTCGGCATCTTTCGCGCCCCTTTCAACGGCGTTTGATCTGTACTTTAAGGGCAGAGCGTTCGAAGCGCTCAGATAACACTTCCTCTGAAAATCTTACGCACTGGGCCATCAAAGTCAGTCCTCGTGAGCCCAAGTTATCCGGGCTCTAACTTGGTCATGTAAGTGATAAACTTGCCATTTCGAGGATAAACTACCATATCGGTTGGAATTGGCTTGGGTTAAGAAAGGCATTCGACGCGTCCTTCGATGAGATCACGAATATGACCTCCAAAGTGGATCGATTGTTAAGGGCAAAGTCCACTGGGGCATCGGTATTGAGCCTTATTTTGGACGCGGCTACAGTATCAAAGCCATGGCACTACCGTCGGTATACTATTTTCCTCAAATATTTGGGAATTAGACACTTTATAGGCCAATTCTTGATTAAAATGCATTTATCGCTATAATATGATGGTTAATCATCATTATCTATATTTTTTGAATACCGTATGCCTTATTTTTCATGAAATTGGCTTCTTAGCTTGGAAGAAACTTAATATCCTATATAAGAGTAGGGTCATGGGGTTGGGAGAAATTAATAAATAGTCAATCTCAAGAAACCTTGACCTAAGGGTGAGGTGTGTAAAGGTGGGTCCAAGACCTCCATCTCCATATTAACAGGAACTTCCTCCAGATTAACAATAAGTAGCCGTCCAGAGTTGGAGATAATTAAGGTTATATATTTTCCTTAGGTAGGGTGCTGTGGCCCGAAGTGATATTCGCATGACAGCATCCGATTATCCGTATTCATTCAGTCAGTGGTTTGAGGAATATCACGATTCATTCAAGTTTCTAGACGACGTGGGCGTCAAGCTCGTTCAAGCCCTCATATCGGACGGACCCAGGAACTTAATGGAAGCTGCTCGCAAGCTAGGTCTTCCGCAGTCAACGGTCTATTATAGGATGAAGATGCTAGAGGAGAAGTGCCACCTGCAGTTCGAACCCATACTTACTAGGAGCAAGTTAGGCTTGAAGAGGGTATCCACGATTGTCTATCCCAATGTGAGGAGCGAAAAGGTGGTCCTGAGCAAGCTCAAGTCGCTTCAGTACGTTGACAAATACTATAGGCTTCTAACGCCTAATCTAGGCTTCCTCTTCGTATGGCAAATCCCCGAGAAGTCCATTGGGCAATTGAGGCGCTTTCTGAGCGACATGCAGCAGGATGGCCTGATCAAGGACTTCACTTTCAACGTGCTCGGCGAGATGTATTACTGTGGTCCCTCCCTCGAATGGTATGATCCGTCTGCAAAGACATGGATGTTCAAGTGGAGCGATGTGCAGAAGAGATTGACCGAGAGCCCACCGATCGAGCTGGAGGATCCGTCAAACTACACCAACCTCTGCGACAAGCTCGACGTGTTCATAATCGACCAGATGCAGATGAATTCAAGGATAGCTTTCTCCGACGTGGCGAAGGTCGCTAACGTCTCAGTCCCTACAGTGAAGTACAGGTATGAGAAACTCGAGATGTCCAGAGTGCTAAGGGGACATCATGCCGTGATCTTAGCTTTTCCACCGGAGGCGTCCCGCCTATTGGACCTGAAGATAGAGTTCCCGAGTAATAGGGAGCTAGGCACATTCGCAGCTGGTCTGAAGGGACTTCCATTTGCCTTGGTGTATCAGAAGGAGATGGGGCTTGAGAACCTCATCGTCAGGATCTACCTCCCGAGCAGCGAATTGTCCTCCTTGCTCGACCTACTCACGGATCTGGTCCACGCGAACTTCGTCACGAACTTCTCATTCGTTGAGCTCGACATCAGGACCGCAGAACTCTATAGTGTTCCGTCCGAGTTGTTCCAAGACGGGCAGTGGAAATTCGAGATCCCATCGGTCATTGCGGCCCCATTGAACGTGGTATCTAAGTAGGTTCTACAGGCAAGCTCAAAGCCATCGCTTCGGGCCTTTTTTCCATCAGGGCCTTAAACCCTGAATAGCTCCCCCATGCTCCTGCCCAGCAACCTGTTCGCCACGAGTATGCAGATCGCGACGATAACGGTTCCAATGATGCCCAGTGCGCTGGCAACGTACGGTCCATCCCCGAGCCTCAAATCCAGCTCGTATATTGTCTTGGTTATCGGGAAGAACTGGTCTCCCATCGCGAGGATTAAGCTATCGCTGACCTCCATCATTCCAGCAGAAAACGACATTATCCCGCCGGCGATCACGTTCGCGAGTATGAGCGGGAGCGTTATGCTGATTATGGTTCTCAAAGGCGACGCTCCGACGCTCAAGGAAGCCTCTTCGAGCGAAACGCTCGTCTGCTGAAGGCCCGCGTATGCGGCTCTCACGGAGTACGGGAGCCTGCGCACGGAGTAACTCACGATGAGCAGGATCGTCGGATCTATGAATGGGTCCAACATCGTCCCAGAGAAGCCCGCGACGTATCCAAATGCGAGCACTATTCCAGGCAGGGCGAGGGGGATCATGACCGATGAGTCAAGTATGTCCTTGCCTGGGAAGTTCCTTCTTGCGAGCAGATACGCGATGACCAGGCCGAGCGTGATATCTATGGCCATGCTGAGAACGCTGTAGAAGAGGCTGTTACGGATGCTGCCAACAGTCAGGGGGTGGGTTGCGACCGTCTGATAAAAACGCGTCGTCCATGATTGGGGCAAAGGCGAGAAGAACCACTGTTCGGCAAATGAGATGAGCACGACGGAAATCTGGGGAATAAGCGCCGCGAAGATCAGCAGAGCTAGGGAGAGGTACATCGGTATCCTCTTCCAATCACGCACGCGTACAATTCTGGGGGCGAAATGCCCCCTGCTCATCATCTCGTACGTCTTGGTGCCGATGTATCTCCTTGTCAACACGATGGACATGACCGCGAAAAGGAGCGTCATCACCGTGAACGCGTAACCCATCGGGTTCGTCCATATGTCGCGTACCATCGAGAAGATCAGAACGGGGACGACATTCCTGTAATTGAAGATGAGAGGCGTACCGAGGTCCGTGAAAGCCCATATGAAGTTTATGATCGCCCCCGCAAAGTATCCTGGCAGCATCAGGGGGAAGGTTACGGTCCTGAAGAGCCTGAAGCCGCTTGAACCGAGGCTCTCAGCCTGCTCCTCGAGCGTCGGGTCGATGTTCGAGAGCGCAGCGGCAACATTGAGGTAGAGGAAGGGGTACAGGTGCAAGGCCTCGAGCACGACGATCCCCCAGAACCCCCCTCCAAACCAGTCTATGGGCCTTGAGATGAGCTTAAGGTTCATCAGCAGGATGTTGACGGCACCATACCTGGCGAACAGCTGCACCATGCCAATCGCGCCGACGAAGGGCGGCATGACAAGGGGGACCAGAAGCAATCCCTGTATCCACCTCTTGAGCGGGAAATCGTACCTCACCATTAGAAAGGCAAGGGGGATGGAGATGAGCGATGTAAGCGCGGTGGCTGCCAACCCTATGGTGAGGCTGTTCACGATGCTCTCCCTATAGAGGGAGTCCTGGAACATCAACGTGAAGTAGTAGAATGTCAGCCTTCCTCCGATGAAGAAGGAGTTCACGAATACGTATAGGATTGGATAGAATAGGAATACCGAGAGAAAGGCCATTATCAGCAGGAAAACCACGAAAGAGCCCTTATCGATCTGTCGTCCCAGCAGGGGCAAGGGCATCCCTCCTATTCCGGGAAAAGCCTGACGTCTTCTGGATGGAACGAGAAGTAGACCGTATCTCCAGGCTTCCTGTCATGAGGCCTTGGGCTGTATCTCGTTGCTTTCATCCTAAATCCCTCCTCGACGCCAAGGGAGTAGTGCTCGACCGTACCGTAGTACTCAAGCGTCAAGATCTGGGCCTCAAAGTCGTTCGTCTTCTCGGCTGGCGGCCGATCGTGGATCTGGATCATCTCTGGCCTGATGGAACAGACCACGTGCTGCCCTTCACTAAAGCCCTCGCCCTGGATGGCCTGCATTTTGTACCGGGGGGATAGGCGGACAGAACGGTAGCCAGCGGTCGACATGTCGCCCTCGATCACGCCCGTTACGAAATTCGTTTCCCCCACGAATCCTGCGACGAACTTGTTCTTGGGCCTGTTGTACAGTTCCATGGGAGTGCCGATCTGCTCGATACTCCCAAAGTTCATTATCGCCATCCTGTCGGCCATTGACAGAGCCTCCTCTTGATCATGTGTGACGTAGATCGAAGTTATACCCAATTCCCGCTGGATCCTCTTGATCTCTCCCCTCATCTCAAGCCTTAGCTTGGCATCGAGGTTGCTCAGTGGCTCGTCAAGGAGTAGCACATTTGGCTCTATCACTAAGGCCCTGGCAAGGGCGACCCTCTGCTGCTGACCGCCGGAGAGCTGATTCGGATAACGCATGGTTAGCTCCTCCATCCTCACCACCCTCAATACCTCCTTTGCTTTCCTCACCCGCTCATCTGCCGATGCATGTCTGACCTTAAGCCCATACACTATATTGTCGTAAACCGTCATGTGGGGCCAGAGGGCATAGTTCTGGAAGACCATTCCGACGTTTCGTTTGTATGTCGGAACGGAGTTCACCTCTTGGCCATCGAAAAATACCTTCCCTTCATCTGGCCTATAGAACCCCGCCACGATCCTTAGGGCCGTTGTCTTTCCACAGCCGCTGGGCCCCAGGAGGAAGAAGAGCTCTCCCTGTCTGACCTGAAAGGAGACGTCCTTGGCAGCGATCGTCTGGCCAAAGGCTTTCGTAATGTGGCTGAGTTCCACGGCGACCATGTCTTCGCCTCCACCTAACTGACCGCCCTATCCAACATCTGGCCCCTGACATAGAAAAGCCTTGGGCTTACTAAGGGGTGGAATAAAAAAGAATGTGAGCTGCTGCCTATTTCTTGACAGCAGCCAGTTCCTTTCTTCTCGATAAGATGAGCGAGAACGCCAGCCCTATGATCAGGCCTACGACCAAGCCGCCGCCGAGGCCCATGTATAGGTTGTTCTGAGCCGTGGTTTTGAGATCCGCAATCTGAGTTTGGAACGATGTTACAATATCAAGGCCCGCGGTCCTTACGAGCCCCATCGCATCGGCGTACTTCTGTTTGGCGAAAGCGTGCCATTGCTGAATGTACTGGTTTCTGAACTGTGGGTCACTCCAATTTGCTGCAAGCACTTCCATCTCTGCCTCAGTGATGGGCACTTCGCTCAGCGCGTCTATCGCCTCGGTGATCCTCGGGGATGTGATGCCTGCCCGGGTGAGTGTCTCGTTGGTCGAGATGATCGACGTCCAAGCCGCAACGAGGTCTTCATGGGAGTCGATAATCAATGACCTTATCAGATCGTTCAGGATCGTATACCTGATGGAGCCTTTTGTGGCGTTGTACATGAGTGAGCTTGTCATCTTGAACGGATTGAACGGAACGACGGTTCTGCCCTGCAACTCATCATAGAGCTCAGGGATGACGGACATCCTTCCCAAAAGGTTATCCTTGGGTCCTTCGGGGTCACCCTTGGGAAGCATCCAGAGCTTCTGTCCTTGTTTTGACAGGACGAAGGATACGAAACGCTTCGCTAACTCAAGACTCGGTGCGCCCTTGAGAATGGCTATGCTGTCGGGATTCACGACCGTCAGGCCTTCAGGCATCACGTAGCCTATCTTGTCGCTTCCCCTCGCGGCCACCTCGCTCCAAGCATAGAAGTCGATGGCGAGGCCATACGCAAGATCGCCCGCACCCACGGTTCTGGGAATTGCGCTCGAGCTTGCTGGGAATGATTTGATATTGGCCCCCATCAGCGTTACTACATTCCAGCCTTTCTGCCATCCGTACCCCTGTAAGATCACCTCATAGGACATGTGGGTGCTCCCGCTCTCTCCCGGATCTGCGGAGCCCACCCACCCCTTGTCGATTGGATAGGTAAGGTCTATCCACGTACTTGGCACGGGAAGCCCTTCTGCTTGTAGGACGAATTTGTTGTAGACAATGCCAAAGCCCGAGAGGGCTGCTCCATACCACCTGTATTCAGGGTCGTACATCGGTATGCCTATGATGTTGTTTGGTATCAGTGCAAGTTGCTCATCGGGAAGTTGATATGGGGTGAGAAGCCCTTCTCCTGCCAATTTTATAAATGGGTCAACGCCTCCACCGAACATCAGATCTATGCCAACACCCTCTGGTGTCTTTTGGTACCTCGCCTCTATGGTCGTGAGGATTGCCGACGTTCCGCCAAGATCAGGCCACTGCACATCAACGTCGACGCCATAAGTCTCGTTGTAATATTCTTTAAAGGCCCTCGTGAACTCATTCCTGATGAATTCGTTATGGGGGGACGCTATGACGAGCGTCGGTTTTTGCCCCTTGGCCGTCAGAAGTGCCGAAGACGAAAGAACTAGTAGGAACGAAATTGCCACAGATGCAATCTTTCTCATTCGAACTCCTCCTTGACTCGGTTTATTTCAAAATAATGACCCTTGCAGGAACTAATACACATAGTTCGTTATGATAGAAAGCTCGATTCGACAATTCCATTCAAACGGATAAGCCGACATGGCATTCATCGTTTCAAATGTAAGGAATCGATGCCAGATTCATTTCAATGGGAGTGCAAGCCCGAAGTCTTTAACTCTCCTATAAATACTTGTAGGTGAACCATAGCGCCGTGCTCTTAGACGACAACTCAAGCGACAAACGCGATTTTCATATGCCTTATGCCCCTCTTCGTCTGAAGTTCGCGCGCTAATCTGTAAATTGTGCTCCTGGGCCCACGCACAACGAATATCCTCAGGCACTTCCTTGAGCCAAGAGCGATATGCAGCGATGAAGGTATTATGGAGGCGTATCTGCAATGCAGTTCATCGATCTGCTCAATGAGCCCCTTAACGTCACGATAATAAAGGCAGGTTAGTGCGCCAGCTGCGTATCCCGTATCCAACCTCTTGTTCTCAACTATAAAGGCCGAGATCGCGTCGTGGATGGCCTTCGATCTAGTGGCGTAGCCCATCCTCTCTACCAATTCATCGAACTCTTCCGCTAGAGCTCTGGGAAGAGAGACACCGAACCTGGCCCGTCTATCTCGCCGACTCACGTCCTGGCCATCACATGCGGATGTTTTAGGTCTTATGCCGTCGTGTTATGAACTTTAGTCGTGTTACGAACTTTAGAAAGCGTAACATATATATTCTACGCCTTTAAATCGGATTCAAAGGGAAGATTAAACCGTGACCTGGCCTCCGAGGAGATCACCAAGGGCAATCGCGTTCATCGCCTCAATGTCCGCCCTGGCAAACGTCGTATCTCTTTACTCAATCCCCATATCGTTACTGGGATTCCAATCCCGCATCCACTTCCAACAGCTTCCAATAATCCTTGGTGGGGTTGTAGCGGGTGGAGCCGTTGGCCTGATCATTGGCTTCTTCGGGGCATTCGTCATGGCATACTTCATGGGGATACCCTTCATCTTAGGCGGCATGGCAATACTGGGCCTTTTCTCGGGGTTATTTGTAAAGAGGGTAAGGCCGCTCCTCGCGGGCACATTGGCATACATTACTAGCATCCCCTATGTTGTATTGACCGATTACGTTTGGGGCTTGCCACTGCCTGTTATAGGGGTTATTTTGATCAATCTCGGTATTGAGGCATTGCTCTGCTCGATCTTCGTTGACGTCATAAGTAAATACAAAGTTATGGAATCTTTCATCTCGTCCATGAAACAAGAGGGTAATTTACTAAAACAGAACCTCGTCCAGAGACTTGAGGACGAGTCCAAAGGACTGATCATAATGAAAGAGGATAAGGAGATATATTCAAGCACCAAATCAGGTATAGCTGGATTACTGAAGGTCACAGAAGAAGTCGAGCCAGCATTGCTCAAGGATAGCACGGTCGTGGATAAGGTTGTAGGAAAGGCCGCCGCCTTGATCATCATATCCTTAAAGGCAAGGGAGGTCCATGCAAAGATAATGAGCAGAGCTGCAACAAGCGTTCTACAAAAACATTCGAAGGCCTTCTTTTACCTTCAACTCGTAGATGAGATCAAGGATAGAAACGGACTCGGGATGTGTAGATTCGAAGAGTTAGTCTCGGGTGTTGAGGATCCCAAGGAAGCTTTGAATGTATTGAAGCGGGCTATGGCCTACCCCTAATGGCTTTGACGACATATGCGAAGGGCTGGTTGTTAACTGTAAAGACTTCACTCATTTTTACCAAATTCCCTCCTATCGAGCTCATAATTTAGGATGATTATGCACTGAGATGAGAAATATCTGGTCGATCCGATGCTCAGCCTTTGTGCACCATATCTCTCGACGAAGATCTCCTCTTTCTTGGGAAGCCCGATCTTGTCTCCTAAGATGAAGGTGGCATCCTTGAGATCGGCTTGGTCGACATCTCCTCCACCTTCCTCCAACACGAACACCCTCCTGTTTGTGCAATGTTTGCGGATGAAGTATTCAAAGCTGACCTTGGAGGCGATAACGCCCTGGGGAGATCGTCCTCCTTTCAAAGAGCCCAATGCACTAAGGAGAACCTGCCCAATGCCAAGTTCGCAAGGGTCAAGCGACCTTAATTCGTTCCCATCGAATCTAAGGTACACCGGTGGTGAAGGGGGACCTCCTAGGAAGACGTGAAGCACTACGTCCCTCCTTATGTGGGATGAGACCAGGAAGGCAGCCGAGATGCACCTAGCAACTATGTCGAGGCCAACGCTTCTCAAGTCCGACACGCTGAAATGAGCGGCTGTAGTTCCTTGCCTGCTGAAAAGGACGAATTCTCGCATGGTTACACGACCCCCATCATCGGTAATTCTATCTTTCTAGTGCGATTCATCGATGCCCGAACCCCAATCCTTGGAAAAGCTTGAAAAAGCCCAAGGACGGCATTAGCTCCGCGGAGTCTCGGTGCTGCTTGCCTTTCCCCAAAGTCCAAGATCAACACAAGCCCGGAAAGCCCCTAGTGCCGAACTGCTACGGCATCTTCTTCTCCCTCCCAAGTGTCTGCTACTGGTTCATACTGGTTTTTTTAGGAGTTGAGGAGCAAAGTTCCCTGGCCCTGGCGACGTCCGGCCTGTTTGGTAGCACCATGGGTCTCTTCGACGACCTGGTCGATCTGCCTTGGCGCTACAAAGCGATACTTCCTATATTCGCGGCACTGCCCTACATGGTCCTGAGGCCGAGCGACAGAACCACGATCTACTCTCTCCTGATAGGTGTGATCGATCTTGGGGCGCTCTTCTTCCTGTTGCTTGTCCCCTTGATCACTACCGTGACAGTGAACACGTTCAATCAGCTTGGTGGGCTCAATGGCCTTGAGGCCTTGTCCGGGATGATAGTTCTATGCGGATTGATGGTGGCCTCATCGAATTTTATACTCCTTGGCATACCGGTCGTGGCGCTCGCGGTGCTGACATATTTGAGTTTCAGGGGGATCGCCTTCATAGGGAATGTGGGGAGCTTCTCGATCGGATTGACGATGGCCGTATATGCGATACTGATGAATCTGAAGTTCTTCCTATTGGTCTCCTTGACGCCTTTCATATTGAACTCCGTCTTGATCCTCTACTCAGCGTTCTTCCTCCATGAGAGGGCCGATACCCTCGTGGATGGCGAAGGTAGATTGTATGCTGAGAGAATAAGGAGCCTCAGGACATTAGTCCTTCATAAGAGGCACATGGGTGAGCAGAAGACAGTGCTCGTTATCTGTGGGCTTGTGACTCTCTTCGTTCTCATTTCCCTATTGATCTTTGAAGTCTTTTTTATGGCCCAATAGCTAGGCGATAATACCGTTACTTACCCCGTGGGAGCATTACCGGTTGTGTACTTGACATATTGGTTAGGGGCATAGTATCAACGTACTGTTCTGATCTAACAACCTTTTTTGCCTTTTAACTTTTTAAGGTCACTTAGGAGCCTTCTAGCGGTAATGGGAATTGTCCCTTGCCCCTTCTTATTCCTGACCTTTACCCTTCCGGATCCGATAAGGCTCAGGAGCCTGACATACGCCTCTAACTCGCAACTAATTTTGAGGAAATGCTCCTCGCCGATGATAAATCTCCCTCTTCCATTCATATGACCTGCAAGTACCTCCATGAGCCCCTCTTTGGTCAGTTCCTTGCCCTTTATCATGCTCAACCGCATTTTAACATCGCGCATTTTGATACGTCAGCCCTGTACAAAACTGGATATAAGCCCCAATACTGCCTCGAAAGTTTATAAGGCATACAAGCCGTACATCAGTTACAGCAAAGATTCCATACGGTATCAGAAGCCGTTCGGTCAGGTATTCGACACGAGATGGTCGCGGGTATAGGCCCGAGAGCCGTATTTCAAGAGCAGGGCATCAAGGACAAAAAGGATGATTGAGGTTGCCATGAGGCCTTGGTTCGTCATGCTCATTATCCCAAGTAATTGAGTGACCAACAGCACGAATACTGGGAGGACGATCATTCCACCTATCTGCTGCGCTTCCCTAAATCCTTTCGACCTCGCGGAAATTATTATCATCGTCCCAACGCTGAAGAACGTCAACGCAGGGACCAGTAGGCCCATGATCAGGATCCACGAGTAAGTCGGGAAGATAAGGCGATGGAAGATCAGCAAATTCGTAAGATAGGAATAAATTATGAAGGCGAGGTAGGATGAGGAAAGGGATGCTACTAAAGGTAAAACCGTCTTGCCTATGAGCAACTCCGAATCCATTATGGGCGTGGCGAGGATTGCCTCTATTGTCTTCCTCTCCTTTTCGCCGGCGAAGCTATCAGCACAGAGCACAGCCGGAATGGCAAGGGGGACCACTAGGAACGTCGGGGCGAAGTAATAGGCTATGAAAAGGAAGGCGAGTTGTTCTCTCTTCTGTAAGGCCTCAAGCGTAAGACGCAGTTCATCTGGCAGGGTTCTTAAGAGCCCGGTTGGAATCTCGGGGATGACGCCAGACACGTTCAGAGCTGAAGGTATGAATGCGACTGTCACCGGGAGACCGATTGATACGAGAAGTGGAAGTAGGATGACTGGTATCCATATCTGTTTGTTGCTCTTGAATTCGAGCAGGTCCTTCTTGACGAGTGTCGCTATGTCTCTGCGCAACTTCATGCCCCTCCGATAATCTTGACGAGCACATCTTCGAGCTCGGGTCTAACAGGATGTGTCTCTAGTACGTCGATCCCAAGTTCGAGTATTTTCCTTATAATCTCTGTAGCTCTAGAGTCATAATCCTTAACGGAGATCACAATCGCATTGCCCTTAAAGCTGACATTGTTGGGATGCATCGCCTTCTCGATTTCATGCATCTGTTCAGGAGAAAGACCCTTGACCCTGATCTCAATGGCCTGACCGCTCTCGAACTTCCTGATAAGCTCTGGGGCGTTTCCTTTGGCAACCACTCTGCCTTTGTTCATCACAGCTATCGTGTCGCATAACTTCTCGGCCTCTCTGAGGTTATGGGTAGAGACGATGATCGCCTTTCCATCATGATCGGTATGATAATCGAGAAGTTTCCTCGTCTTGAGGGAAGTTGGCGGATCTAGATTGGCGGTCGGCTCATCCAGCAGGAGGACACGTGGATCGTGGACCAGTGCCCTAATTATGGCAACCCTTTGTCCCAATCCCTTGGAAAGGGTGCCGACTCTGCTTGTCCTCAGTTCCCATAGGTCATAGTGAACCAAGAGCTCCCTTATCCGTTCGGCTCGTTCCTTTTCGGGCACGTGGTGCATCTTGCCAAAGAAGTCGAGGTTTTCATAAATCGTCAAACGCTCGTATAATGCCTGGTTGTCGCTGACGACCCCTACAATGGACCTTACTTTTTCAGCATCCCGTATTATGTCGTGCCCATCGACGACGGCCGTTCCACTAGTCGGTCTCATTAGAGTCGCAAGCAACCTGAGGGTCGTGGTCTTGCCAGCGCCGTTAGGTCCTAAAAGGCCCAGTATCTCGCCAGAGTCGACGCTTAAGGTCATGTCGTCAACGGCCACTAAGCTTCCAAAACAACGGGTGAGCTGGGAAGTCTCGATCAAGAGCCCTCGCTAGACAGGATACCATGGATGACCTTGGATATATGCGTTCTACACCTTAGAAACGCGGCCCAATGGATCTAAAAATCTTGAGGCAATAGGGAGGTGAGTGGGCCTACATACGACTTGGAATGCCCCGTGATACGGGACGAGGTCTATTATATCGTATCTTCTATGTCTTGGGAGAAGGTCTGCCAATCGACCGTAGCTTGGAAACTTACCTTATGATGGCCAGGGCCTATCTTGCCATTGTGCCTGATCTCCAGAAGAATTGTGTCTCCATAATTTGAATATAGATACATGGACGGCTTTACCTTTTCGGGAGGACGCTCATCGACCTGTAGCGTTGTAGCTTCGGTCATGTCAGTCCCATCGACATATATCTTCAGGTCTGCTGTCACGGATCCTGATCCAGCCCTGTTGGTCATCTTGAGCTGGAGCGTCTCATACTTGCCATCTCCGTCTTTATCTACGTTCTTCATATTGCCCTTATCGTATGCTATTGACAATCTCGTCACCGGACATCCGATGTCCCTTAAAATATGTAAGGTTTTCCAAGGCGCGCGTGAACTACAGCCTCATTCTCTTATATTCTATGTCGAGGGTCCCATCGTGCCAGTTGAAGATCGGTACGTCCCTCTTGAGTCTCTTGAACCTTTCACTCAGCACATGCGAGATGAAGGGCAGTGCTATCGTTGCATCGGAGTAGCACGTGACCTTCATTGCCTTTGCCTTTATCTTGCCCCAGCTCTGGCCTTCCTCGAGTGTACATCCGCTAAGGCCTCCCCATTGTGGGGAGTCCGTCGTTATCTGTATGGCCGCGCTGTGGCTTCTGTCATGTCTAGTTTGGTATGAAGCTATGACTGCCGTCTGCTGTATGAAGTTCTTTGGGAGTCCTCCGCCAATGTAAACCACGCCAGTCATCTTCGCCTTCTCGGTTATCCGCGAGCTTTCATCCACGTCCTTGAGCTGATTGAAGACGATTCTCCTGCCTTTCCTCCTATTTGCGAACATTATGGAGAATCCGAGCGAGCTGTCGCAGATGGCGGGGGTGAAGATTGGCACGCCCAATTCATAGGCGCTAACCAATATTGAATCCTTCTCATGTGCTTCCTTCGACAGCACCCGACCCAACATGTGAAGCACTTCCCTCGATGAGTATGAGTAGTTATCTCTGAACATCGGTGTGAATATCTTCTCGATCCATATATCGAGCTTGTAGAACCTGTCCTCGTCCGCATAAATGTCATAAATCCTGTCAACTCTCTGCTTCCTGAGCTTAACATCATCAGCCAAGTGGCTGCCCACGTAGTGCCTGCTTCCCAGGGCCTCGAAGCAGTCGTGATAGATATTGGCTCCTGTGGATACGAGTGCATCGATCATCCTCCTCCTTATCAAGTATGCAATGGTCTTCCTCATTCCTGCGGGAACCATGGCACCTGCCAAACCCATCCAGATTACGGCGTTCTTCCTCCTTAACATACTGCACCATACCTCAGTGGCCTCCGCCAACTTCCTCCCCTGGAACCCTATCTCGAGCATCTCCTCGGCCAAGTCGCTGATCTTCTTGTCAGGCGCCACACTGATCGGGATTGTTGGCCACCTCAATAATCTCTTTTTCACCTTAAATTCAACTCGCGAAAAATGGGCAGTACAATGTACTATTTAATATTTAGTTAACAGGATATATTAAATACGCGTATCGTTAAGGATGAGCGAGGGGAAGAATGAAGCAATGAAGTTGGCCGTTCAGGAGAATCTCGTGCCTGGAAAGGACTTTGCCGACAAGCTACAGAAGATCGAGAAGTATGGATTCGAGGGGATAGAGCTATGGGGTCGAGATGGACTTGATGAAAAGGTCAAGGGAATTAAGGATGCCGTCTCCGTTTCAAGGGTCAAGGTGAGTTCGATCTGCTCTGGATACCCAGGAGACCTCATGGGCGCCGAGAGGGGAGTCAGACAAGGAGCGATGGAAGGTATAAAGCAAAGGCTCAGCTGGGCGGCAGAGCTCGGAGCGACAGGGGTCATCGTCGTCCCAACTTTCGGGGAGCCCAAGATAAGCGACTTGGCGCCTCTCTACGCGAATGTGGAGGAAGTTGAGAAGAAGCTCCTCATTGAGCAGTGTAAAATATTGGGCAAACATGCGATGGATGTCGGATCGATTTTGCTGTTAGAACCCCTTAACAGATATGAGACGCATCTACTTCGGAAGTTAGAAGATGCCGTCGTCATATGTAAGGAGGTACGATCTGACAACGTCAAGATAATGGCCGATTTCTTCCACATGAGTATAGAGGAGAGGAATATACCCACGAGCATCGAAGCCGCGGGTGAATTTATCGCCCACGTCCATCTCGCCGATAGCACCAGGGAGCTCCCCGGATATGGTCACACTGATTTCAAAGGCGGATTCCACGCGCTGAGGAAGATCGGGTTCGCGAGGTACATGGCATTGGAATGCAGTGTACCGGGACCCCCAGACGTGGAATTGCCGAAATGCGCAGCGTATCTGAAGAAATGCATGTAAGGTCAAGCTGACAGGATGGGGCGATGTGTTCGGGGATGGCATCGCCAGATCAAAGGCCCGAGGACATGAGATTCGCATTGGCAGACACTAAGTTCCAGTGCACGATCTGCGGGGAATGTTGTCAACTTGAGGTTTTCTTGACAAATGCGGACATTGAGAGGATAAAGCTGGGAGTAGGGGCCGAGACATCCATGTTGGAGGCGTTAGGGAATCGAGGTACGTTATCTGCACATGAGGACAAGGCAGCGTGCCGCTTCTTGAATGATAATCGCTGCAGCATCTACGAGTCCAGGCCGTTGCAGTGCAGGCTCTATCCCTTCTTCCCAATAGCCGCGGGGGACCTTGAGGCCGTCGGACTGACCGTTCCACCCAATGCGGTCAAATTATATCGTGGAAAGGCAGGATATTATTTCTCAATCGGTCGAGGGTGTCCGGGCCTTGGCAGAGGACTAAAACCCGATTGGGGCGAAATACTATCGATCTGGCTACAGCTCGTGAAGGAGGAGAATGAGGGGTGAGTGCAATGTTGAACCTGCAGGACGCTTATATATCGCTTCGCCAGGGCGAGGGCGGAAGCCCTTGAGTTTCTTACTAGGAGAACTCCCATGGCCCGATGCGCGATACAAAATAATGCAAGCCAAAGCTGCCATCGTTCCTGTAGGGGGAATAGTCCAGCATGGACCTCACCTCCCTCTGGAGATAGATTCGATTACAGCAGAGTACTATGCTTGTCAAGTGGCCACTAGGCTCTACCCTTACGTCATTGTCACGCCGACGCTGCCCATAGGCGTCGCGACAAGCCATATGGCCACTGCTGGCACGTTGACCTTGGCACCTGAGACCCTATCGAATGTTGCATACGATCTTGCAGCAAGCTTATCAAAGCACGGATTAAAGAAGGTAATATTCTACAATGGGCATCAGGATAACAAACAGGCGCTTGAAATGGCAGCAGAACGCCTGAGGAAGGAACTGGGCGTTGATTTGATGGTGATGAACATACGGGAGCTATTCCCGGAGAAGGGAGAGGAGTTCCTGGGCACAAAGGATTGGTCCCATGCTTCAGAACTTGAGACTTCTGAAGCACTTTTCATTTTTCCCGCTAAGGTGAAGCAGGATAGAGCCACAACGGCCGACGACATACTTGGCGTCAAGGGTAAGGCATCGTTGGCCACGTCAGAGAAGGGGAAAAGGCTCGTTGCATCGCTCGTTGAGGTCATGGTTAGGTTGACCGAGGACTTCATGCTGAGATAAGGGAAAGATAAAGAACCAACGTTGACGCGAATCCAACCGATATCGTGCCTAATGTTAGAGGGGATATGGCTTTACCTTTTCGATCTCCTGATGCCAGTCCTTCTGACGGACAAAGGTAGTATGAGGCCAACGCCTACAACGATGACGAGGCCGACGATCAACCCGTATCTTGCCAAGAAGGGCACCGAGATCGTAAATCTCGCGATAACCTCACCCCTATTGTCAGCCGCATCGAAAGAGACTATCCTGAGGGTGTGTTCGCCATCAGCGAGATCTGTCAGGAGTTTCTCACCAGCGGTGAGATTTGAGGAAACAGCTCCATCTATGTATACCTCGGCCTTCGAAATATTACCTACCACGTCGTGGACCGACCATTGTGCTAATACGACGGACTGGTAGATCACTTGGCCATCCTGAGGGGAGATCACCTCGCATATCGGCGGAGAACTGTCATGGATCAAGGTCATCGTCCTGGTGATTGTCGTTCCCCTGAGATCTATGGCAGCGAGTCTCACCTTAACCTCACCTTCGGTCACAAGCGTCAAGTTATAACTTCTCAGCCCTTCATCCAATACCACCTCACTAAGGTCTGATGACGAAAATCTCAGCTGCCTAATCGGCCCAGTAGCGTTCCAAGTGATAACAACGGATGAGCTGTTGGTGAAAAACCCATCATTGGGGGACAATATGGCGATGTCCGCTGAAGCCGTCAGGACGGTAACGACAATGATGTCCTCTGCGCTCTCATTGTTGGTGCCGATGGCCCTCACAATTATCTGCCTAGAACCGTTCGCTAGGCCCTCAAAGTAGTATGATCCGACAGCAGGTTTTAGGTAAGTAATGAAACTGCCATCTAAGTATATCTCCGTCCTGTTGCCTTCTCCGCTTTCCGACCACCTCAGCTCAAAGTCAGGATATACATATGAGCCGTTCTTTGGGGCGATTATCGAGACAGTAATATTCTGATCGGCGTAGACCTGCAACCTGAGAGCCGCTAGTAGGCAGACCAGTAATGGGGCAAGCAGAGCCTTCCTCATCGATTCTTGGCATCGAGAGCACGTTAGTTAAGTCTTTTTCAACATGCCTTTTTCATATAGTATCTTCACGGCTTCGCAGGCTACCCGTGCACAATCGCTCTCACCTGAAACAGAAACATCCCCAGTGGCCCTATTCGCGAAGACAGCCAATACCGAACCCGCCTTAAGGCCAAAAAGGGCGGCCAATACGAAAAGCAGGCTACTCTCCATCTCAAATCGTGTGAATGTCTGCGGCAGCGGGATAATCGGGGCTGACGTACTGTTTGCTGCAACCTTCCAGTCTAACGGCCGCGCTGGCAATTACGAGTTCACCGCACCTAATCCCTCTTTGGATTGCGCCCATAGATCCTACCCTGATGAGGGCCTTGCAGCCAGACCTGGCCAATTCCTCTATCGCTATAGCCGTCGAGGGTGCACCTATGCCAGTAGAGCAGACGGAAACGGGATAAGCCCCTATCCTGCCCGTGTGGACCACATACCCCCTATGCCTCGTAATTTCATTCGACTCGCTCCATAAACGCGTGATCTTGGGGATCCTATCGGGATCACCAGGAAGAAGGGCAACGGGCGCTATTTCGCCCCCCTTAATGTTGACGTGGTATTGCCTACCTCCTTCCCCATTGGGCTTCACTTCGAAACTCTTACCTTTTGACATCGAGTTAATGCCACATATCGAATAGGGATAAACATTGGCACAGCCCATTCACAATGCTATGGACAAATTCGTCCTAGAGAGGAGCGAAAATTATATGGGAGCTTATAAGCGGTTTAAATTGACTTGAGATGGTGAATGACATGAATACGGTTGGGAAGCATGTTGCCGCCCACCTGACAATATATCGGGATGGATCGATCAGCGTCGCGAGTTTGCCGTCCGAGGGGATGGTGACAGTGCAAGTCGATAAGGATGACTCAGACCCTTATGCAATGGTCATAAACGTCGACGTAGCCATAGTCAAGGATGGCGTTCGGCTGGAACCGCTTTAGAAGAGCGTCATGACAGTGACAGGCGCTTTGCGGAATCCTCGATCCTACTTAGGAGGTTGTCGTCGAGCTCACGCCCAACGTTACGAAGAGCAACCAGCGCTGCACCGATAGTTGCGTTAAACTTAGGCCTAACCAAGAACGCTTTCTCAGCAACTTGCGCGATTACATCCCTCATTGGGTGTAGGACGAATTCGCCAGCGTTTAACACCCCCCCGACGAGTGCAACTTGGCAGCTTTCCTTCTGCATGCCGAGCTTCTCGATGACGGCTACCGCATGCCTTCCAAGTTCCTCTCCTGCGATCCTCAGTATGCCTTGAGAGATCTTATCCCCCTCCTTCGCGCCATCGGTAACGAGCGGTGCCAACGAAGCCATCTCGGTCACGCTCATCTTCTCAACGTAGACCTCGTGGATGACGTCGTCCATGGAGGCAAGGTTGTAGAGTTTCTTTATCTTCTCCTCAAGGACGGTCTTTGGCCCCCTTCCATCGAAGGCCCATAGAGTGGCTGTTATCGCGCGCCTTCCGATATCATATGCGCTGCCTTCATCGCCGACGATTGATCCCCATCCACCTACCCTGACAGTCCTTCCCGTCATATCCATACCTGCTGCCATGGAGCCTGTGCCTCCATTCACTATGACTCCACTCTTCCCGCCTGTTGCCCCGTATAGCGCTATGAGCGAATCATGTACAATTAGAATACGCCTTGCTATGGGCAGGTTTCCTATGGAATCGTTCAGCAGCTTCATGTCGTAGCTACAATCGAGGCCCGCTAGCCCAGCGCAAGCCAGTAAACAGTCGTTGCTGACGACCTTGTTGCCCCTACATGCCCCTCGAGCTGCTTCAAGCAGAGCATCCTTTGCGCCAACTATTCCAACATTATGATAATTTGAGGGACCGCTAACACCTACAGCAATGATCTCCCCTGGCAATGTGACAAGGATGCACCTCGTCCTAGTGGCGCCGCCATCTAATCCAAGAATATAATCGACCATCCCTATCCCTAGTAAGGACTCCCCATGTGTATATATCACACTTGCTGGTACTGACCCGCACATAGCAATGTCGCTGAAACATTAGATACACCATTCGAAAAAACGCATGGTTCCTATCATTTTATAGTACATAATATTCTAATTTTCGGTATTAGGTATTATAATTGAATATATCGACTGTTTCATTCTAAGCAATATACTATTCTAGGAAATAATCTATTATAATTTCAATAAGATATTCTAATAGAATATAATCCAACTAAAAAATGTATGAATGTTAGGTATTCGAAAAATTGTATCCCAAGATAAGGCTATTTATAATGGTAAATTATGAAAAAGGTGCTTTAACGATGCAATTTTACAGGTATTGATTAATTAGGATCTCAGTATCCTGTAAAGTAAATAAACAAAATATTCAACATGGGAAGTTCTTCATAATATTGCCTAAAAGAATTCACTTTCCCATTCAGAAGGTAAAAGGTTGCATAGGTTAAAGAGCCATAAGAACTAAGCTAATGGATGAGAATTGAGGTTTTACCTTTAGAGATAAAAATGGTAAAAAAAAACCACTTAATGGCTTTTTTTTATTTTCATAGGAAAACATAGGTTGCGGATCTTTTTATTGGTAAATCTTGATTCCTTGCGTTTTTCTCTAGGGTCTAGGCAAGGTTTTTTGCACTAGTCCCTTCCCCTTAGAAACATATTTATGCAAGGATGCTTGCATAATAGGTAATATGATGGTAACGCAGAAGAGTAACATAACGGACATCTTGGCTGCGGATGGTCTTAACCCCAATCAGACGAACATTGGACAGAGGATCCTGACCTACTTCATGAAGAAAGGCAGAACTACAGGTTTCGTCGACTACACCCATCAGAGCAGCAGTAGGACCTTCACATTGCCATTCGTATCGAGCTATCAAATGCGAAAGTTCTTTCAAGAGGACAAGATCTGTCCCGAAAGGACCTCTTGGTACGTGCTAAAAAGGCTTGAGGAGCTCGGTTATGTGCAAAAGGGGAGGGATGGACGAAAGAGGGGCTACTACCTCAGTCTTGGTGCTTTGAAGCGCCATAGAAACTGTGTAGGCGGTATTCAGAGATTCCTCAAACCTATTACTAGAGTGGAGAGAAGAAGATTTCCATAGTATACGATTTATTGGATATCCCACATGCATCCAAAAAATCATATAATAGATTTCTATGAAAATTTTATTAAGAATTTCTATTAGAATTTCTAAGTTAAGCCAGTAATACAGTTTGCAAATTCAATATATTATAGATACTGTAAAGGTTATCTGACCTACTAAGGGTGTAAACCATGCGAAAAATCGTATGTTCAGGGGAGTCGAAGAGACGATCCCCAAATCCGTCGCGATGAAGTAAAAGTCTGAATGCTGTTATGTTAAATCTATAAGCTTTGACATAGATCGAATTGCGCTGGGCATGGCTATAGTTCTCCTAGGCGGATGACCTTCAACTTCCTTCTCTCCATCATCTTCTTTACTTCTTTCCTCAACAAGTGCCTGTCTTCGGTCAAAAGGTCTGAAGATTTCACGATCGCTGTAGCGAGGCTGAGCGCATCAGCCACGTGCAAATTTAGCCGCACGATCAGATCTTTAGCCATTTTCATCAGCACAGCTGTTGATGTAAACTCCAAGAAGCCAAGCTCGGCCATCTCATCCAGTGTAGCATACGCCTCCTCAACCTTCTCAGACGGATATCCTACCTTCACAAGGGCTCGGCATACTTCAAGGGGCAAGAGCTCTGACGAGAAGGTGACGATCGTCGACGATAGCACTTCACCCCTGAATCCCAGCGCCTCCTCTTCAAACTCCTCCCCCTTCTTGAACCACTTTACCACCACCGACGAGTCTGCTGCAATAGTCCTCAGCCCTAGTCCTCCTCTTCGTGAGATTCGATCGCAGCTTTGGTTGCACTCGGCATCGCTTCGGTGCCCTCTCTCACCCTATCGATCCTCTGCGCGAGCTCTGAAGCCTTATGCTGCCTTATCAGGAGCTGGAGAGCCCTCTCAAACGCCTCTTTCTTTGTCTTCACATGGCCCTCTCTGACCAGCCTATCCACCTCGATGATGAGCCTTTCGTCGAGTTTTACGTTCACCTGAACTACCAAGTAGCCTCATAAGATATCCAATTAAGCTATAATATAAGTCTTGCCTGTTAGTATACCATATTGGTTTATTATCAATTACACGTCTCAAGCGCCTTGAAGGCATCCGTCCTACCCTGATCAAAGTCATCGAAATGGAGCTTCTCCTCGACGCATAGATTCCAACGCTTACTAAAAAAGACGCTTTGAAACCCCAAGTTTTATATGCTTGCGTTGTCCTATTTTGCATGCGAGGGCTTGAAAATGCCCAAAACAAGAAACCTAACGGTCAGACTTGACGAGAAAACATTCAAAGAGGTGGAGAGAGCCGCAGAGCATGAAAAATCGGATAAATCGACCGTAGCTAGGAAACTCCTCACAATCGGCATACAAGAGGCAAAGAAGATTCAGGCCCTAAACATGTACAGAGAGGGAAAATGCAGCTTATGGAAAGCCGCTCAGACGGCAGGCATTCCACTGAGGGAAATGATAGAACTAGCTGAAGAGAGGAGAGTACCGCTGCACATCTCCCCTGAAGATGCAGATGAGGCTTGGAGACAAACATTTAATGAATAGAAAACCCATCTACGTTCTGGACGCAACGCCGATCATATATTTTGCAAAGATCGGCAAGCTGGACCTCATTCTAGACATTTGCGACGCACGTATTACCGTAGAGGTCTACTCTGAAACCGTTGAGAAAGGGGGAGAACATGCCGACTCAGTCAAGATTAAAGACGCTATACGCAGGGGAAAGATGAAGGTATACGGCGTCAAGCGAGAAAGGATAGTCAAGGCCCTGCTAAGGCATGCCGAGATTCATCTGGGTGAAGCGGAGACAATAGCAGCCTCGAAGGAGCTGGACGGACTGGCCGTCATCGATGAAGAGGAAGCAAGAACGATCGCGAGGATGTATGGGGTGAGGACCGCCCCTGGAACGCTGTTCCTGCTATTCCGCCTCCTTCGGCTCAAGAAAATGGACGTAAGCGATGCCGAAGTAATGTTAACCGATCTGGTCACGTCTGGACTTTACCTAGACTCGAGAACTCTACAGGGCAAAAGAAAAGCTGCAAAGATATCGAGAGAGCAGGAATCTACTGTAAACTTATAAGACATTAACTTGGATCGCATTTCAAAAAAAAATATTGAGACTACATCGTTACTCAAATTATCCTCAAGGTAAGTACGACTTAGGAATGCCGAACATTATTACCGCATTTCAGGTCCAAAGATGTATTCTTCCTGAAGGACGATACTTCGGTTTTCTAACCATACCTGCGAACGCTCTAGGCGAGGCGCCTTTAGCGGTTCCCGATCTCTCAGATAGCCTTAACAAAAAAAGAAATCATGGCTTCTAGATTCGTGCTTTGAAAACAACTATCTAAATATACTGGAGAGATAGGATAAGCACGCGTTCTTTTTATGTTTACCCAGGCAGCCTTGCGCATGCCAAATTATATATATGAACTCTAAATAATTTAGTAGGAATGCAATGCAGAAAGTGAGGAACTTAGGTAAAACCCTTCTTCTGCCTTGGTACTTTATCCTTCTCGTTTCAATCATTTTCGTTAGCCATAATGTCGTTAACGTGCATGCTGGAACCACGGTCTACGATTTTATAACCCATGCGCCTGAAGCGTCTTGGAGTAGCGGAGCAGGACTTTTGAAGTTTCCGGGAAATCCTGCAAACAGCAGCGGATTTGCCTGTTACGTTAACAATGCGCTTCTGGAAGACAGCTCCACATGGCAAAAAGTTTTGGAAACGCACCCCCAATGGGTTGGCAGCGGCTACATCATGGGTGCGTACACCCAGCAGACTGTCCCATCAAACGTTCAACTCACCGTCAGAATCGGGTTCCTCTCTGGCGCGACCGGCACGGATGGTGCTAGATTTGAAGTCTATTTCGATGAGTATCGTGGATTGAACGTAGCGCCTTTAAGGCACACGATCCTCAGCCAAGTTGCGACCCTGGACGGCAGGCTTGACTTTATAACGAAGGACCTGGGTTACTTGGCTGGCAAGAAAGGCAACTTCATACTATACGTCAACGCCGGCCAAACCTCGAACCGGGACTGGGCCATCTGGGCCGAAGCAAGGGTAGAGACTAAAGCCCTACCCGATCTTGTAATCACCGACATATGGGAAAAGGACAACCTGATCCATTACAAGGTTAAGAATGTCGGGGGATCTGCGACCTCTGCCAAGAGCTTCTGCAATTCCCTCTCCGTAGACGAAAAGCAGGTGGCTAAGCACTACATCAACCAGGTACTGCAAGCTGGGGAGGAGGTCGAGGGGGCATTCGACTACACGTGGCAGCCGGCGCCAGGAGAGCACGCCGTTAGGGTTTGCGCGGACAGCGAGCAGGACGTCGACGAGGCTAACGAGCAGAATAATTGCCTGGAGGAGAAGTGGATAAAGGAAATACTGCCAGACCTGGTAATTACCGAAGTCATTTGCGACAGGAACAACAGCCTGATAGGATATGTGGTGAAGAACATCGGTGGCGAGATCGCGAAGGAAGGCCACAAGACGACGCTATACGTCGATGGAAAGGAAATAACGCACGATTTGGTCGACGTCGATCTGGATCCGGGGGATACTTACGAGTCGTGGTTCAAGGAGTACGAGTGGCCCGAGTGCCACAACATAACGGTAAAGGTCTGCGCCGACAACTACGACCAAGTGAAGGAGTCGGACGAGGGGAACAACTGTCTAGAGAAAACATGCATCTCATATCCCATCTCGATACTGATAACGTCTGGCCCTAACGCCGTGAACGCGACCCAGGATTCGGCTACAATCGTATGGGTAACTAACAAGAAGAGCGACAGCTTGGTGACGTACACGGATCGGACGACTGGGGAGGAGAATGCGGTTTACGATCCAAGCCCCGTGAAGAACCACCAGATCCTCCTCAAAGGCCTTAAGCCCAGGACGACCTATAGGTTCTACGTCGTGTCGAAGGACCAGTGCGGGAACTCTGTAATCAGCAAGAGCAGGGTATTCGAGACCGAGTCTCCGCCCGACGATGAGAGCCCCTCGGTCAGCCTGTTCCTGCCAGAAAGGCTTGTCGGCGTCGTGGGCATCTTGGCGAACGCTAGCGACAACGTCGGCGTCGGGGGGGTCATGTTCTCAATCGATAACGTCATCAAGCTAATAGACTTCTCCCCGCCCTACGTGTGGGTTTGCAACACAACTCTCTTTGTAAATGGCGTTCATGGCTTCAGTGCGAAGGCCTTCGATGCGGCTGGAAATGAAGCCATCGATGTCAAAAATGGCACAATCGATAACCCGTTGCCCGACACGAGGCCACCAGATGTGAGCATGGTCAATCCCAGTGATGGTGAAACGGTGAGTGGCCTTGTTCGCATAGAGGCCCTAATTCGAGACATGGAGTGGCATGCCGTGCCTGCAGGACATATCCATGATGCCGAACTTTACATAGACGACATCCTAGTAAGAAGATGGGCATACACCCCGTTTCACTATGATGTTTTCAGGAGGGAACTCGTCTCCGTTCCTCCCGTAAGCAGCCTAACGTTTACTCACCTTTGGAACGCAACTGGGCTTGAATCTGGCTCCGATCATACGATAGAGGTTAGGGCATGGGATGACTCCGAGAACTATGGTCATGCCAGCATAAGAGTTAGAATCTTGCAGATTGAGTGGGTGCCGCCTCCTCTCGAGTATAGGATCGTCAACATCGAGGTCACCAGGGATGTGGTAAGGCATGATATTTACCAGACAACATACTTTGTAACCTTGTTCGTAAAGAATACCGGAACAGAGACCTTATTCAACTTTACTCTTGGAGATTATGTGAGCGGATTTCAAGTAATTCCCCATACGGCCTCTATGAACGTAACATTCGCGCCGTCCTTTTGGACCAGTATCGTCATTTTCAAACCAGATCCGAGGGCGTCGCTCCCTCCTGGGGGTGTTGCAACGATTCAGTACTTTGCCGTGCCCATATTGTTCGATCCGCCCATCCCAGACGAGTGCTACATCTTCGGCTGGCTCCCAACATACGTGAGCTTCTCGTGCGATGGTGTGCCTTACGCGCGCAATTTCGAACTGAGTTATTCCCCAAGCAGTCAGAACATGTCATTGGTCCTCGGGAGCTCGGATTACGTGATCGTTACCAATCCTACAAGGCTGTTCCACCATAACCTGGATGACGAAGACAGCGTGAATTCGCTCCTGGTCAAGATGGCGGAGTTGGCTAGACTGAAGCGCGGAGTCCTGGGATATCTAAGGGTGGATGAGACAGCCGAGCAGCTCAAGGCGGCCATATCTCCAGGGGGTGCTTGGGCCAGCCGATTGTATTTAGCCTTCAACGATCCCAACCCTGAGAGAGATAGGGACGCCTACGTGCTTATCGTTGGGGAGACGGAGATCGTACCCTCGTATACGATGGACGGCATAAAACTTTGTGACCTCTTCTATGGCGACGTCGTCGGGGACGGTGCTCCAGACCTCATACTGGGCAGGATCATCGGAGATACCGCTAGGGACTTGATGAAGCCGATCCAAACGAGCATCGGCGTAGCGCTCGGCGTAGGATTCGACAGGGGTTTCGCGCTGGGCGTAAGCGGATACGAAGACAGAGGATATGCCGCCCATGCGGTCGACATCGCCGGGGACATCGTCAGCGACCTCGCAAGCCAGGGGGTTCCGGGCGAGACGCTGCATTGGAGCAATTTCATGAGGAACGCTTGGACCGTCAGCTTCACAGATTATGACGCATTTGCGTTGGGCGATGTCGATGGGGATGGGATTGATGAGGTCATCATCGCCAGCGACGAGCGTGGCAGGATATACATCTACGAGCCCATGCCCCGGAGCTTGGTCTGTGATTTCCCGTGCGCATTCACGCGCTACGACGGCCTAGCAGCTGGGGACCTGGACGGAGATGGGGTGGACGAGATAGCTATCGCGGTGAACCCAGACGGGGGCGATGGGGGCGAGATCTACGTTTACGAGCCCGACGGCTCGTTAATCGACTCGCGTGAAGTGAGGTTTGCAAATTGGGACGCGGTCGCGATAGGCGACGTCGTGGGCACTGGTTGGACCGAAGGATCGTGGATAGACGACAGCAAGGACGAGATAGTCCTGATGTCGGAAGAGCGCGACGCGATTTGCGTCTACGTCCTCGACGACGAGGGCCACCTAAAGACCAATGGATCCCGCGGCGTCGATGTCGACTTCACCAGGTACGACGGCTTTGCAGTTGGCAACGTCAGGCAAGACTGGGGAAGGGACGAGGTCGCGATAATAAGGGATGATGACGAATGTGTCTATCTCTACGATGCGTATGGAAGGAGGTTGGCTCGCCTCGAGAACATAAGGCAGGGCGATGAGCTTGGGCACATCCGATACACAAGGTACGACGGATTCGCCGTAGGCGATGTTGACGAGGATGGAGAGGATGAAATGATCGTGGTTTGCGACGACGACAAAACAATCTACTCCTACTTCTGGGACGGTTGGTGGGAGGCGTCAGGTGGTGTAAGGACTTACCACCCGGGCACCGAATGGCTGAAGGGCGGGATGTATAGCAGGTTCCTTGGCGACTGGTTCGATGGGATCCGATATACAGGAAGCCCTACAAGGCATGATTGCTTCGCCATAGGCAGGGTGATCATGGGGGAGAATCCGAAGGTAGTGATAATTAGGAACATGAATGGCGACATAAGCAGCTTTCAGGCTCTCGTCTCGACGTGGGGCGACGCTGACCCATGGGCTAACAAGCGGGTGCGCTTACTCGGTTATGCCGATGAAGTGAGCTTTATAATGATCTACGGGCACGGGAACCCGTTTGGCGCCTCCCCGTTGGGCATCCCCCATGACGTTCTCTGGGGCGACCTTCCCGAGCATCCCTTCGTTCTCTCCCTTTCATGCACCACTGGCGACTACGAGAGTTGGGGCGATAGCTTCGGCGAGGCCTTCTTCAGGCATGGCGCGGGCGCTTTCGCGGGTGCGTCTGAGGTATCGTACTGTTGCGAGAACGAGAACGTCGGACGCGAGTATTTTGAGCGTTGGGACGTTTGGGGCGTGAGGGCGGGGAAGGCCTATACCATTTTCGAAAGGCAATGGTATCGAACTGTGGGCAACTTCTGGGCAAGGGTCTTCAACTACTATGGGGACCCGAAGTTCCCGACGGGGGGATGACTGATGAATAACCGGTTATTAGCCCTATTCCTCTTCCTCATCCTAGCCGTAAGCGTTGGCCACGCCGTTTTAGGAGAAGCCCCACCATCGACCGTAACTGTCAACGTGCCCGAGTATAACGTTGAGGTAATCGGTGGCTGGGATTACGCGGATATCCCGGGCGGCTACGTGCTCCTGGTGGTGGGCAAGCCAAGGGTCCCCTTCTACTCCGCATCCATCGAATACCCCAGCGGATATAGGATTCAGGGCGTCACCATGAGGGAAAGGTCTGGACTCGTAACGGCGATGGACCTTAACCTGTCAACGGTCACCCAAGTCCCAGCTTCCTCGCCTGGCGTCGCGCCATCCTCGAGCGAGAACGGGGACTGGTACCCTGAGAGAGATTTCAGTTGGCAGGTGTTCCTCAACTTGGACGGCAGCAGCACCCTAATTATCGATACGTTCCCGTTCTACTACAACTCGGGAACGAAGGAGGTGAGGTTCTACAGGCACTACGAGTTCGAGATCGCCTACATCTTATCGGTCGTGTCGATAACAGACTTGGCCACGGACAAGGCGGTCTATGATCCGGGAGAAGAGGTTAAGGTCAACGTCATGCTCAGAAACGCTGGCGAGGCAAAGGACGTTGTAGCAGGCGCCCTCATAAGGCTGTATGGCTCCGACGAGGTCGTTGGCGGCCTGCCGTTGAGGACGCTCCACGCCATTACTGGCGACGCGTCTTTCTCGATGACGTGGAGTAGCGAGGGGTTTTCTGCAGGCGATTATTGCGTAGAAGTTACGCTAAACGATACTTCCGGAAACTGGCTTGACAGGAGGGTTTCCGGATTTAGGCTCGGCAGGATCATGATTAACGTGACGGGCTTCAACGTTGGGCCAAAGCACTTCACAATAGGGGATCCAATAAAAGTGGAATTGGAGGCGAGAAATGCGGGCTCCTGCACAATCTCTGGAAGATGCGTTTTCATCGTCCTAGAAGGGGGAGAGGAGGTTCAACGCTTTCATCTTAACTTCTCCTCCTTGGCCCCGGGCGGCTCATTGAAGTTCACTTCAACATGGAACACCTCCTCAGCAGAGAAGGGCGCCATATATCGCGTCATAGGATACGTCTCCTACGAGAGCCGGACAACCGATCCAATGGTGGCCGTGGTGAGTACCAACCTCTTTCCAATAGCGGAGTTTAACTTCTCGCCGACGAAGGTGGGCTTGGGAGAGGTTGTGACTTTTGATGCATCCGGCTCGAATGACCCAGACGGGACCTTGGTCTCTTATGAGTGGAAGTTTGGAGATGGCGGTGGGGCTTTGGGCGAAACTGTGACTCATGCCTATCACGCGTTAGGCGACTACGAGGTATTCCTGACGATCAGAGATGATGAGGGGGCCAGTAACAAGACCAGACAGGTTCTTGAAGTGGTAATGATGTACGCCTTGAACGTCTCCTCAAACATCGAAGTCGCAATGGAGGGTTCGGGCACATATAGGGAAGGGGACGAAGTAACACTATCCGCACCTTCGTCAGTGAGCATGCCCGGAATTCTTGGCTTGCTTGGCGCCAAGTATGTATTCAAGCAATGGATTGGAGCGCTGAACTCTACAGAAAGTACCGTAACGTTGGTTTTCTCCGGATACAGGCCAACGCTGGAAATGCGGGCCATCTACGTCGAGGACTATACCGGAGCGATCGTCGTTGCTTCGGTCGCGGTCGTGGCAACAGCCGCAATCGCAGCGATTTCTCTACGCAAGAGGAGAAGGGGAGGGCCCCACAAACCGCCCGAGGTACCTCCTCCACCCCCTTCTACTGGCGAGAAGGTTCGAAGCTAGAAACGCATTGCAGCTATTAAGTGAATTCTGCTTGAATTCATATGGCTCCCCTCGAGTGATATCCTTACCGAAAATGATGTTGCCTACGTGGCTGAGAACATTCTCTCAACATTGGGCTTCTCGCGACGTGAGTTCGGATCTAGGACGAGTAAGGACACCTATCTCGATTTGTGCCAAAGGAGGGCTCATTTAGGGCCTAAATACGGTCTACCCAACTGTAGGCCTCCAAAAAGCAAGATCAGCGTCATTTACCTTCCCATATGTCTGTCTTACAATGGAACAGACAGACCTAGAATAAGACCCTACTCTGAAACTTAACAGCAAAAGATGCAACTTACTCGCAGGCAGAGGCTGATCATTCTCCTCATATTATACATAACTCTACTGAACATAGCGGTCTGCTCATCCGACCTCAATTCCGAGAAATCCGCCTTCCTCGTGCTCATCAACCAATATCGGCAAGACAATGGCAAGGGCCCTCTTAAGATCTCAAGCGCCCTCACGACTGCCGCGCAGCTTCACAGTGAGGACATGGCTGCCCATATCTACTTCAGCCACACCAGCCTCGATGGTAGAACATTCGTTGATAGGATAAGGGCTGCGGGCTACAATTACAACACGTATCTGGGCGAGAACATAGCTGCGGGCTTCGATACGGCACAGAAGGTCTTCGATGCCTGGAAGAACTCCCAAGGCCACAACGAGAACATGTTGAGTCCAAACTACGTTGTAATCGGCATCGGCCTAACATACAACGCCAGCTCGACATATGGATGGTATTGGACCACGGACTTCGGCGGCTACGACGACGGCACCCCACCTCCACCTCCTCCCCCTCCGAACAATCCTCCCAGCGTGCCCGCAACCCCCTCAGGTCCATCAACTGGCTACTCGGGGACTTCGTACAGCTTCTCAACCAATTCAACGGATCCAGATGGAGATCAATTGAAATACACCTTCGATTGGGGCGATGGGACATCCTCGGCGACAGGCCTTCAACCGTCTGGGTCGACGGGATCGCTGAGCCATACGTGGAGCAGGCAAGGGGAGTATCAAGTTAGTGCGAAGGCAACGGACAGCAAGGGTGCCTCCTCGGGCTGGTCTTCACCTTTCACGATAACGATACAGAATAGGCCTCCCAATACGCCCAGCACCCCTTTGGGGCCGGCCACCGGATACACGGCAACAGCCTATGCCTTCACGACCTCGGCAACTGATCCGGATGGAAATCAATTGCAGTACGCATTCGACTGGGGCGATGGATCGAACACGCCAACAGGATTCTTTGCTTCTGGGTCGACAGCCAGCGCCAGCCACACTTGGAGTCAACCTGGCACTTACAGCATAAAGGTGATGGCGACTGACACCGATGGAGCTAGCTCGGGTTGGTCATCACCAGCGACTATAAACATCGAGAACGCCCCTCCGAATACTCCAGCCCATCCTTCAGGAACGACATCGTGTACGGCCAACAAATCCTACGAGTACAGCGTCTACGCCTCAGATCCCGATGGCGAGGATGTCCGTTGCATCTTCGACTGGGGCGATGGGACGACCACCGATACGTCAACACAGAGTTCAGGATCCTTGTTCAAGGCCAGCCATACATGGAGCAGATTGGGCACATATTCCGTAAAGGTCAAGGCAATAGATTCGGCAGGCAAGGAATCCCCCTGGTCCCAGCCCACGACGGTAGAAGTCAAACTCCCATCAACGATAACGATCACGACCTCGCTCAGTGCTGTTGCCAGGGGTGAAAAAATGACGGTAACTGGGTCGATCGACCCCCTGCATTCATCGATGGTTACCTTGACCTACAGGAAGCCCGATGGCTCGCAACTCATTAAACGCGTTGAGAGCGACCACAATGGAAACTACAACGATGTCATCGCTCCTAACGTGGTTGGCACGTGGAGCACGCAGGCCTCTTGGAACGGGGATGATGACCATTTCGGGGCCTCATCATCGACCATCACATTTACAGTGGATCCCGCGTTATGCAGTATAGCTTTAGAATCCAATGCCACGGGCGTTGGCATACTTGTTGATGGGGTCAATTACTCGCTATCCCAATACTTCAGGTGGCTCGAGGGGACGGCGCACACATTAGTGGTTGAGGAGAGCCACCAATTCGCACAGGGAGGGAGATATTCCTTCATGCGGTGGGACGATGGATACGATGGCCCGTCGAGGGACATAATCGTCACAGATCCAGCCACCTACAAGGCCCTCTTCATCACCCAATATCTCACATCGATGAGGATAGAGCCCAACTCCTCGCAAAGTGAAGGCTGGTATGATGAGGGAACCACAATACAACTCTCCGTTAACTCGACGGTGATTCCACAGGATCGCGGCTCGAGACTTGTCTTCACTGGATGGTCCAACAACGCCTCCGATCCCACGATCAATGTAACTGTGAGCGGTCCGATTGCCATAGAGGCACAGTGGAGGAGGCAGTGCCTCCTGCAGGTGAATTCCCCCTATGGTCAAGCAGATGGCGGAGGATGGTACGATGAGGCCTCAGAGGCCAATCTCTCGCTTCTCCCAAACATAGTGGACTGCGGAAACGGGACGAGGAGGGCATTCGATCTCTGGATCGGAACTGGTGTAGGAAGCTACTCCGGAAATGAGGCGAACATAACGCTTACGATCTCAGGTCCAGTGAACGAATCAGCCACATGGGGAACCCAATACCTTGTCACCATCAACTCCACTCATGGTCACCCTCGTGGGGCAGGCTGGTACTATGAGTTGGCATCAGCCAATGCATCGTTAGAGCCAGTGGTCTACGATTCAGAGACAACACGCTATACATTCCAATACTGGAAAGGATGCATCAATAGCCGAGATTCCAACATGACAATGATAGTAAATTCACCCATCTCAATCGAAGCGGTTTGGCAGAGAGAGTTCTACCTAAATCTCTCCTCGCAGTATGGTGATACCTGGGGAGATGGATGGTATGAAGAGGGATCAAATGTCTCCTTTGGAGTGAAACCTCCGCCGCCCAACATAATAGGGTATATTTTCGACGGATGGGTAGGGGACGAGAAGGTCCAGACTTTAAACTCAACGATCCTCATGGACGGTCCGAAGAACGTGGTAGCAAAATGGCACAGAGACTACACCCAAGTAACAATGCTATCAACGTTGGGATTAGTTGGTGTAATGGCACTCATATACAGGAGGACACATACAGCAACCGCCAAGCGGAAAAAGGAAGAGTGAAACAATTGGGCTTTAAAAGTGCTTACTTCATTCTATAGATTTAGAAAGGAGGGTATACGTCTCTTCCTAAGGACTTTTTCGATTACTTAAGATATGGAAGATATATAGGCTGGAAATAGAAAGGGCAACGATAGAGCATTTCCCCTAACGCCTATTTTTACGAATGGATTGCCTTAACTATAACTACGGCCTTTTTTTTCCATTTAGAGACGAGAGGTACAGGTATAGCTTCCTCTTCCTTTTTAATCGATCTTCTAGCAGACTGACAGAGATTAACTAAAAAGCAGTCATCACAGATGTAGCCGATCATATCGTACTTGTCATTGAGTATAGGAGAACCTGAAGGCGTGAGCTTGCCACAGAGGCTACAGTACGCCATACATGGAAATTTGGATATCATCGTCCATCACTCCTGACTTGCCTTAGCACGCGACATGAAGATAGGAGGTACTGGTAGACTAGAGTGCCTGGACCCCTTTCACCCAAACTTGTACTTCCCCGCCTAGTGAAATATTTATCGTCCTATAATAGTATATGCGAATGGAGATTATGGAAAAATTGTTATCGATCATATAGAAATATTCATCATCATCGCTCCTAATAATACGATGAAGCAGGATAGTCTACCTGTTAATGCTGTAGTTTAAGCTGGGGTTTAAACTGTAAGGTGGAGAGCACCTACGGTCAAGTGCGACTTGCAGCTTCCAGTAATGATAATGACTAGTATTGATGCTCGGAAGCCTGATCATATTAGCAGATCTGTAAATCTGGCAAGGCGCTCAGCCTCAGGATCTCAGCTATATCTTTTGAATCAAATCGGTCCGACTTTAGTCCTTGCCTCAGCGACATACTAGGTTCTCTTCGATCTATGAACAACCTATTTGTTCTAGGTAAGCTAACAGATCCTTCTCCAAGGAGCCCTGTGAGGACGCGTCTATGACGGTTATGCCGTATACCTTACCGAGCGGCTCTAGGGATTCCTTGTTGGAGGAGACGAGCAGAAGCGCACCGGTTGACTTGACGTTGATCTTCTTCGCGAGGAGAGCCGTAATGTCTTCTTGTCTCACTTCTGGCGAGACGTCCATGGCTAAACGGGTCTTGGTAATAAGTGGAGCGTTCACAAAACGTATATCCAATTTTCATGGAATTAAACGCGCCTTGAATCCGAGCTGTCGAAGAGCTCTTAGTCAGTGATTGGGGAGTCAGAATGGCGATGCGGCGAAAAAGCTTAACTTGCGTAAGGTTGTACTGACATCCGCATGTACGCATACGATCTCCTCGCCATACTCGCCTCCTTATCTCTTCTGTCCTATGCGTCCGTGGAGGACATTAAGAAGAGGGAGATCTCGGACAGGGTCTGGCTTGCGCTCATCCTATTCGGTGTCTTGGTGCGCTTCATGGACGTGATGGCCAATCCAACGCTCGATCACGCGTTCGACTTGACCGTCTCGATGGCTGTTCCGATTGGCCTCTTTCTCCTCATGTATTATCTGGGACTCCTTTTTGGCGGAGCAGATGCCAAGGCCTTCATGTGCATGGCCCTGACGGTCCCCAAACCACCGACATCGGTCCCGATCATTAACGGCTACCTTCTGCCTTTTTACGTGCTATCGATATTCAACAACGCGATCCTACTCTCCCTTTCGATGATCCTCCTGAATCTGGCGTACAACGTATCTTGGCTCCTGAAAGGGCACCCCCTCTTTGATGGGCTCGAGGCCGAATCCGCCTCCAAGAAGGCCGTTGCCTTCTTCACTTGCAGGAAAGTCAAAACTTCAATCGTCAAGTCAAGTCCAAACTTCACCTCAGCTGAGGAACTTATCCAAGCACCAGACGGCACCAAGCGAAGGCGAATCAAGCTGATGTATAGGTTAACCGACAACGGGGAGGACGAGGAACTTCCCGATGCCGAATATGTGCTAGCCCACTACTATGTTCCTCTGGTAGTCTTCATAACGTTGGGATTCGTGGCATCTGTCCTGGTAGGAGATCTAGTCATGTCGCTCGTTCAAATCATAGTGGCGCCCTTCATGTGACGATCTGCGCCAGCGATCCGCCCTTCAGAGCCCTCCTGATCTCAAGTGCGATCCTATCCCCCATGCTCATCGTGCACCCGTATTTCGGATTGGAATACTGGGCCCCTATGCCCATGTGGGTATTGGTGCCCCCGCCGTGGCGTAGTGCCACATCCTGTGTGACTGGCAGGTGGATATACGATCCCTGACCTTCTGGAACGTCATAGAGTCCGAACTGGATGGCCGTCCCAGGCCCTATCTCCTCCCACGTTATGAGCGTCTGGAGACACCATGCGCCAATTATGCCAGGGGGCTCGTACTTCCTCGTAGCGAGGTAGAAGGCGTCTGCGAACCTGTGGACTTCCTTCAAAAGGGATTCCCTCAGGCTCATTGGAAGGTGGCACGTCACCTCGAAGGACGGGGTCCTCCTAAGCTTCTCCTGCACGTCGATCGGAAGCCTCTTCAAACCATCGAGTATCGTCTCCCTTCTCTCATCTATGGAAAGGAGCTGATTCGAAAGGCAAGCCCTCGCGTCGTCGATCGAGAGGCCGTAGAGCTTGGAGAAAGCCCTCTCCACGTCCCCCCAATCCCCTTTAGAATCTAAGGGCGAGAAGAAGAAATTGAAGTTGGCATGCGGTCCCAATATTATCTGCTCTACCCTTGCCCTCTCCAAGGAGGATCTCGTGAGGTTCCCGAAGCGCACTTCCTCGGCAACCTTCGTCTCCATGTCACTTGAGTCCGCCGCAAAGATGAACTCCCTTTCGAGGGTGCGCGTTGCGTGTTCGGCCTTCAATAGCATGGGCTCCTTGACGGGCTCCTTGAACCGTATGCCCCCGTCGTAGACCTCAAAACCATATGACTTGGGGTATGGGATGCCGGCTTTCTCCGCAAACCAGTAGTAGTCCCTCTCGATCTCGCCCCTATTCTCGATCTTCAACAGCCTCCTCGACCCAACGATTGGGACGGCGAATCGATCCTCTATCAAGCTGCACCTCTCGTCCCCGCCAACATAGACCGAGAAGGCCCTGTTCGGTATCTGGAGGCACTCGAGTTGCACGAGGTCATCGACATACTTCACTATGTCCGCGTACCTATCGATGATGACTATGGCGCTTCTCCAACTGCCGTTCTTCTTTATGTCCCTGGGGTCCTCAACGACGATGAGGTCCCTCTTGACGGTCGATGCCAGATCCTCGATCCTCTCGCCCACGTTGCCAACCATCGGATTCTCAAGGTATATCCTCGCCCTCTGGGGGGTAGTGTAAATTACGGTCCTCAAACCATAGTTGCGTTGGCCCTGCCACGCGTCGAGAGCTGAATGCGAACCTATGTTAAGGCCTATCGGCTCCTTATACGAATTCGCAATCTCCTGCATCTCTTCTCTGCTGATCATGCCTGAATCACCTCTTACGCGAAGTTGGCATCGCTATAAGGGTTGTCCGTTAAGGTGCAATTGTGTTTTAAAGTTCGCGCGCCCCAATCCTTCAGCAATCCGATTCACCATTGTCGCCCTCTTCGATCTGCTTCCTCAAGGATTCATAGCTCTCGTAGGTTGTCTCTATTATGATGGCTCCCACATAACCACAGTCCAGACAGTGATAGAGCTTGCCCGCGTACCCCCCCAAGTAGAGATCGATCCTCGTGCCAAGGCACTTGGGACAAACTTGGAGTTTGTCAGGTAGTGGCATCGATTGCACCGTTTTAGGGGTGCACGCCATTACTTAAACTCTGCCGATAGACAGCTCCAGGAGCTGTCCGCGTCCCACGGCGCTATCTTCCAGTTTCCCAACTTGGATACAGCTGCTGCATGTCCGGGAAACTGCTCTTTACCCTCTGCTCAGCTATGGCCGATGCCTCTTTGAGTATGCCCTGGGCCTCCTGATCGATGACGGTTGACTCGGCGAAGCCGCCGGGTATCGAGCCCGCGGAAACCAAGAGATCGTCCAGCGTGTCGTTGAGTGAGGCCAGATTGGCAGAGACCTCTGGTGCAACGCCACTCAACTCAGATTGGACCTGCTCAATCACTTTGATTGCTGGACCTACGGAGTCCAAGGCCTGCTTAAAGTCGATGATGCTCCTCAGCCTGAGAACAACCCGTTCCAGCGATAGCTCGCCTTTAATGATCACGGAGGACGACTTCCTCATCTGGGCAACTTCCGCTGCATACATCGACGCTGTCACGCTATCCCTCTGCTGCTGCGCCCTTACGCATTTCTCAAAAAGTTCCCGCCCTCTTGATGTCGACCGTTGCGATATCCTCTTGAGTTTCTCCACTTGTACCTCAAGCTCAGTTATCACCTTGGTTTCGTATGCGCCCGATAGGCCAGGACTCCTTATCGGTTGGGGCGGGGGTTGTGAGGCCTTTTTTCTGCCGAACAATCTGACTATTCCACTCACGCTCCTGTCCTATCATTTCGATTACCTGCCTTATATAAGGCATCTTACTGGAAG
>Ga0315280_10000261_pt1 | contig 100345 bp, 79 predicted proteins | sample YL17G06_40_MG_FD_203697 | JGI IMG/M metagenome (GOLD analysis project Ga0315280, IMG submission 203697) | Sediment microbial communities from Yellowstone Lake, YNP, Wyoming, USA - YL17G06_40 | ecosystem: Environmental > Aquatic > Freshwater > Lake > Sediment | place: USA: Wyoming | collected...
TCTGTCCGATTTCTGGCGCTTTTGAGCCTTCCTGCGGCTTTCGGCTTGCCTTCGGCAATTCCCGACTCTCGTTGACATCTCTTCGAGCCGTGATCTAGACTTCCCCAAGATGGTTGGATGGGAAAATTGACACCAAGAGGCTCACTCGGCCACCTCAGCCGAGAACGAAGTTCCTATATTTTGATACAACCCGCGTTGATCGTCCGTAAGACGAGGTCAGTTATGCCCATAAATGAAGGAAATCATTGTTGAGCGCGTTGTTAGATTTCGCTTTTATATACATCTCGCCGATGACCGATTCTGAGGATTAGAATATTGTCACCCAATAATGCATAAATAACCCGATAATCACCAACGCGGAACTTGCGAAGCCCCGCAAATTGCCCTTTGAGAACAGGATTTGATTCTGGCTTCTTGATGAGGTCCTCTTCAATTTGGTCGAGGATACGAGCAGCTTCAACCTTAGAAAGCTTCCTCAGATCGCGATGTACTGACTTCTTGTAAACAATATTATAGGCCAAGGGATTTTCTTAGCTCTTTGCTTGAAATGATGGGATCGGTCTTGTCATGGAGCCGATCAAGTGCCACCTGTAGATCAGCGTAATCCTCCATATAGGACTCTAAGGCTTTCAGGATGATGAAAGACCGCGGCCTTTCAGTTTCCTTGGCTATGTTGTCCAGTTGCTCGACAAGATCTTTGGGGAGCCGAACAGATATTGCTGTAGTCATGGCATGTCTCCTGTCATTGTTGTATTTCAATGTACACAGAAGATGGAGATTTGTCAAGCCCTTTTTTAAGAAATCTAACGCCCCGCATCAGCCTCTCGGCACGGCGGTCGCCCGGCAACCAACTTCGAGACAGGAACCACGTTGGTTCTTGGATGCGCTTAGCTCTTATAGAATTGAAGTCCACCTTTGTCGCGTCGAAGCCTCCGCCCCCTCAGGTCGCAGATCAGGAGCTTCTTTTGGCGGCTGAGACCTCGGCCGAATATTTTTCATGATCCTCTCTTCGCCCTGGAGGAGAGGTCTGTCCGATTTCTGGCGCTTTTGAGCATTCCTGCGGCTTTCGGCCTGCCTTCGGCAATTCCCGACTCTCGTTGACATCTCTTCGAGCCGTGATCTAGACTTGCCCACGATGGTTGGATGGGAAAATCGGCACCAAGAGGCTCACTCGGCCAGCTCAGCCGAAAAGGAAACTCTTATGTTTTTTAACTTAGAGAGATAAGGCGTCTACAGGGCGATCATAACAGGCTCGGGCTCGTCTTCGTAGAGAATGGCCTGCTTGCGGTAGACAAAAAAATCCTGATAGATCCTGATGCCGAGAAAAAGGATGCCCAGGGTCACAAAATAATTAAGAAAATACTTGCGATTTTTAAAGAGGAAGACTTCCAGCGAGCTGAGAAACAAGACATAGGCCAGGAAGGCAATGACATAGATCAACCAGAAGAGATGGAGCTTCGCCTTTCCCGGAACGTAGGTGCAGGCAAACGGGATTTTGGCGTAGCTGAAGAAAAAAATCTCCATCAGCAGCACTGCCGCCGCCAGGCCGTAGAGACAATGAAGCAGGGCGAATTTCCACCCCCAAAGGTAGAGAGAGAAGACAAAGACCAGCCCAAAAAGCGGGAGCAGGGCCGAGAAGAAAATTCTTTTTTTGAACCCGGAAAAATAATGTCTCCGCGGGTCGCGCTCCGTCATCCGGAAAACCCAGTTGGCCTCTAATGATGAAGGGACATTCGACAAAGACCTTATGCCGAGAAGAAGAAAAAAAGCCAGGATAAGCGGGATGGAAAGAAGGGTTTTATTGAAGATGGTCAAATGGCGGCGCAGGAGCTGAGTCGAAGCCAGCAGGATGAGAGCCAACCCTGACGAGACGGCCATATACCCAAAAAGCCTCATCTTATGAAGCGGGCTTCTCGAAAGGGTCTGGCCGAAGAAATGATAGATCGCTCTCTGGGTGGGATTTCTGAGAAAAATGGCGTCAAAGCCCCGAGAGATAAAGTTCCTGACTTTTTTCAGATAAACCCGTCCGCTTTTGACCTCCAGGGATTTCTTGAGATGACGGCGGTAGCTGATGAGCGCCGTGGCAAAGAAGGCCAGGATAACCAGCGGCAGGGATAAAAGAGCATAACGGCTGAGCGTCGCGAAAAAGGGATCTCGGTTTCCGAGAAGGCGCTCATACAGCCCGGTAAACCACATCGGCGGAAAAGCCTGGAGGAAGGAATCGTGGGATTCTTTCAGCGCTGGAAGATTGGCCAGGGGTCGGGGAAGGAACGCGAACCCGGTCAAAGAAAAGATCAGTAGAAAGACAGATGCGGTCAGAAGGACATAACGGACGAGCAGGGAGACTTTCTTGTAGAGGCCATAGCTCAGAAGGCTCATCAGCAGGCCCTGGATGACCACGCACAAGAAAAAGAGGAAGATATTGGCCGCTGAGGCGCTCACCAGGTGGGCGATAACGTAGCGGACCAGGAAAAAAAAGGACGACGATCGAAATCCAGTGAGATAGAAGCCAAAAACCAACGCCGCCAGGACGTTGGCGGCCAGCGAATAAAGCCCGATCAACATGAAAAAAGACGCCGACTTGGCCAAGAAGAACGTCCGCATCCGGACAGGCAGAGGCATGATGTTGACGTAATCCCGGCGGTCAGGGAAGATGACGTCCCATTCGATAACAGTGAAAAAGCCCAGCAGGATCATGAAAAACCAGAGAAAATAGCATTTGTCGACCCAGGAAGGCCCCTCCTCCAGCAGGAAAGCGTATTTAAACAGGATGGAATTGGAGATGTGGCCGCCGAGAATGGCCAGAAAGGCCATCCCCATGATGACCTTTTCTTTGGCCTGATCCTCAAAGGTTATGACATCGTTCTGGAAGAACCGATCGAAAAAGTGGCGCGTCAGGATAGCGAATTGGTCGAAGCGGCCTCTGAGCCAAGCGTTCCCGCTTGCGATGATGTTCATTTCGGCCCTGTTAAAGCGACGTTATGACTTTGACGATCTGCCGGGCGACGGCGCCGGTGTCCTCCTCGACGACGAGCTGGCTGAAGATCTCTTCGAGGGAGGGCACTTTCATCAGATGACGCAGGTTCTCCACCGAATCGTTAGCCACAATGGTGCCTTTATGGATGATAATGACGCGCGTGCAGATCTTTTCGGTGACTTCCAGGACATGCGACGAATAGAGGATGATCTTCTTCTCCCGGGCGAGCATATGGACGATGTCTTTGACCACCATCCCCGTGGTGACATCCAGACCCGAGAGCGGCTCGTCGAGGAGCAGTATATCGGGGTTGTGAAGAAGGGCAGCCGAAAGCAGGACTTTCTGCCGCATCCCTTTCGAATAGGAAGAGATCGGGGACAGCATATCTTCGTCGAGGTCGAAAAGGGTCAGGAGGGTCTCGATTTTTTCTTGGAGCGGCCGTTCCGGAAGATGCCGCAGCCGTCCGACCATCAGGAGGTATTCATAGGCGCTCAGGTGGGGGTAGATCTCCGACTGTTCGGGAACATAGCCGATCCTATTCTTGTAGCCATGCATATTTTTTTTGATATTTTCCCCGTTGAATAATATCTCTCCCTTTGTCGGCTCAAGGAGTCCGGCCAGCATTTTTAACGTCGTCGTCTTCCCTGCCCCGTTCGGTCCCAAATAGCCGAGGATTTCTCCCGGCCCGACCGAGAAGCTTACTTCCTTGACCACGGGAAAAATCGAAAATTTTTTAGTTACGCCTTTGAGCTCAAGCGTTGGCATTTTCTTCCCTTCATTCACTGCCTATTTAGACTCTGACACCAACTTCTTCCCACTGAGTATACACTTGAAGACAAGAAATATTCCCTTTTGGCTACTATATTTTCGTCTTGGGCAATTTTCGGGGAAGGGAGGCCATCCCGGATATCTTGTTTTTATTCTTTGCCGGCCTGGACTTTGGCGTCATGCGCCAAAGTAAAATGGCCCTCGGTGATGACCATCTCCCCTTCTTTAACGCCGTCGAGAACCTCGGCGTAATCTTCATTCTCCAGTCCCACCTCAATATAACGCCACTTGGCCAAACCCTCCTCCACGACAAAGACCAATTTTCTTACGCCCCGCACGAGAACCGCTTCCTGAGGCACCAGGAGCCTGTCTTTATAGACGTCGGCGGCGATTTCGACTTCGGCATGCATCCCCGGTTTTATCTCCTCCTCACGGTTTTCGACCAGGATCTGAACGGAGCAGGTTTTGTCTTCCGGGTTAATGACCGGGCTGATGGCTTCCACTTTTCCCCGGAACCCTTTTCCGGGGTAAGCGCTGAAGCTTAAATCAGCCTCCCGGCCGACCCTCATCTTCCCCACTTCACTTTCGAGGACCTTGGCCTGGACTTTGATCTGACTGATATCTACCAGGGTAAAAAGCTCGCGGCCAGTTGAGAGCGTCTCCTGAGGCGACACTTTTATTCCCGTAATGATGCCGGAAAAGGGCGCCCGGATCTTGGTCTTGTCCAACTCCATCTGGGCTATCTTGACATCGATTTCAGCCTGGGTCAGACCCGTGGCAGCGGCCTGGACTTCTTCCTTCTTCTTCCCTGTTTCAATCAGGACGAGCTCATAGTCTTTTTTTGCCCTCTCCAATTCCTCCCGGGAGATCAGCCCTTTTCCAAAAAGGGCGCCAGCTCTGGCAAATTCCTCTTCATATTTTTTGACTTTGGCCAGAGTGGGGCTGTCGAGCTCTTTTTCAGGGACGGCAAACTCCTTTTCCAACAGCAATTCCGAGAGATATTTCAGCCGCAAAGCTTCCGCTCTTTCGAGCCTGAGCCCGTACTCCTGGTCGTCCAGCTCGAGGAGAAGCTCTCCTTCCCCGACGTGTTTTCCTTCCTTGACATTCAAGTCCTTGATCGTCCCCGAGACCTCGGTCTTGAGCACGATTTTTTTCTCGGTGAAGACCTCGCCCGGCGATTTCAGCTTAATCACAAGGTCCCCGCGCTTGGCCGGAGTCACTTTGACGGGAAGTGCAGACTCTTCGGTTTTGGGGGCGGTCTTGGTGGCGTCCTCACCAGGCTGAGAGGGCGGCGAGGCCCCCTTTTTGTTGAAGAAAAGAAAAAACCCCGCGACGATGACGACAATCAGGATGGTTGCCAGGGTCAAGATCTTTTTAGAAAAAACCATCTTGTTACTCTCCTTCCGCCTTTCCCATCCCGGGCTCCATTCCCATCCTATTAGTGACGCCGGAAAAAGTCAAATCGCCTCAAGATGCCGAAAAAAAATTGCTTGGAGAGGTGCTCGGGTTTTGATATAAAATTATTAGAGCAAAAGAAATGCGCGCTTTTCCCTGGAGGTCACCATGGTCAAGAGAAACTTAGCGGCGGTAGGCCTGTCGGTCCTGGTATTTCTTGTCCTCTTTTTTTCCCCGGGCTGCCCAAAAGCCGAGAAAAAAGCGGGGCCTGCGGTTTCTGGAGATATCAAAAAATGGCCGTTTTCCGTTCCGTGCCGAATTCAGGACGGCGAAAACAGAGATCTTTTTGTCATGACTCTAGGCGATGTCAAGACGCCTCTGGCCCAAGGTTCCTTCGATCCCCTTCTTGACAAAGTGACACTTTCCGAGGGGAGGGAAATTGCGGATTATTACAAAGAGAAGCTCCTAATTAAATATTTCACCCCCATCGACAAATCCGCCTTTCCCCTTCCTCCCTCAGGCTGGTGTTCCTGGTATTATTATTATCAAGAAATCAATGAAGATGAGGTTAAGAAAAATGCCCTCTGGCTGTCACAAAACCTGAAGGATTTTGGGGCTGCCTACTGTCAGATTGATGACGGCTGGCAGGGAAAAGGACACGGCAGCGGCGATAACCGGGATTGGACCACTGTCGATAAGCGCTTTCCTTCCGGGATGGATAATCTGGCCCTCTCCATCAAAAGCCTTGGGTTGAAACCCGGCCTCTGGCTGGCTCCCCAAGGCCAGAGCAATAGAGATGCGGTCATGAAGTCAGGTGCTTTCCTTATCGGCCAAGACGGGCAATCTCTTTCGAGTACCTGGGAGGGAGACTATCTCCTCGACCCTTCCAAGACCGAGGCGACAGAATATCTCAAGAACCTCTTCCAGACCCTGGCCCAGACTTGGGGCTACGAATATTTTAAGATCGACGGCCAGCCTATTGTCATCAACGAATATAAAACCAAGCTGGATTTGATGCAGAACCCTGGCGGTGATGCGGATGACCTCTACCTTAAAACTATCCAGACTATCAGAGAGACGATCGGCTCGAACCGGTATCTGCTTGGCTGCTGGGGAATTCCTCTCCAGGGCGTAGGGATGATGAACGGGTCGCGAACCGGCGGAGATATCCTGGCCGCCTGGGAAGGGTTCGAGATCGCTCTCCAGGCGACTATGAAATATTACTTTCTTCATAATATCGCCTGGTACTGCGACCCCGACACGATGCTGGTGCGATATCCTCTGACCTTGGATATGGCCAGAGCGTGGGCCACTCTCCAGGGGCTTACGGGCCAAACCCTGATGTCCAGTGACCGTCTGTATGACCTGCCCCAGGAGCGGGTTGAAATCCTGAAACGGGTCTTCCCTGCTCTGGACATCAGGCCGCTCGACCTTTTCCCTTCAGACCAGTTCAAGAGGATCTGGGACCTTAAGATCCGCCATCTCGGCAGGGATTATGATGTCGTCGGGTGCTTTAACTTTGACCAAAACAAAGCGGACGGGATCGCTCTCCGTTGGAAAGATCTTGGCTTGGCGGAAGAATCGCTCGTTCATGTGTATGATTTTTGGAACAAGGAGTATCTCGGCTGCTGGGAAAAAGGCATGTATGTCCCGCTCCAGCCGGCGAGCTGCCGGGTTTTGACGCTTCTTGAGGCCAAAGACGAGCCGCAGCTTATCTCGACATCCCGCCATATTACCCAGGGCTGGATTGACCTCAGTGAACTTGCTTACGACGAAAAGCTTCGGGTGATGAAGGGAAAAAGTTCGGTCATCAAAAATGACCCCTATGAGCTCCGGTTTGTCTTCCCGAGGAAGGGAAACTTGCTGCGGATCAAATCAGCCAAAGTTAAAGGCCAGACGGCTGAAGTCCGGAATTTCCAGGGATGGGCCGAGGTCAGCTTCACGCCATCTTCGACGACTAACGTCTCGTGGGAAGTGACTTTCGAGCCGGCGTTGTCTTACCAATACGCGGTTCAAGCGCCGCGGAATATCAAGGCTGAGCTTTCAGGACTGGATTCCGTTTTCCTTCGATGGGATCCCCTGTACGACCTCAATGCCGGTTATCTTGTCTACCTGAACGAAGCCCCTTATCTTTATAGTCCGGTTAACCAGTGCGAAGTATCTTCTTTAGCGGCCGGTGGCGATCAGATTCTCCAAGTTTACGGTGTCTGGCTTGACGGAACAATGAGTGAAAAACCGGCCTCGTTAAAGCTTCGGCTCGATAACCTCGTTCCTGCAGTCGTCTTTCTTTCTGAGTGCAAACCGACCCTCATCACTTCCGGATGGGGAAATCCCGCCATGAACAAAGCTATCTCTGGTTTTCCGCTTCAAATCGGGAGAAAAATCTATCCCCAAGGCATTGGGACGCATGCTAAATCAGAGATCATTTATCCGCTCGGCGATATGTTCAGCGCTTTTGAAGCTGAAGTCGGCGTTGACGCTCACAGCCCGGGTGACCAGGGTTCTGTTGAATTCATGATTTACGGTGATGATAAACTGCTGTGGCGCTCGGGCATAATGAAAAAGGCAGACGCGACCAAGTCCCTGCGCTTAAACATAAGAGGACTAAAAGCCCTGCGTCTCTACGTGGATGATGCTGGGGATGGTATTGATTCCGACCATGCCGACTGGGCGGCGGCAAGGTTGCTGAAATAAGCGCAGGACAAAATTGAAGGCCTATTTCTTTTGATAGGTTAAACCGTGGCCTCTGGGATAAAGGTCCGGAATGGAAACAGGAAGCCGGCCGCTGACCTCGATCTCCCCGAAAATCGCTTTGGCTGCGACTTCCTGCGCCTGGGCCGTGTTTCTGTAGAGGCAGACATAAGCATCGACCTCGGGAAAGTGCCTCAAGAAATACGGGCTTCCAAAAGAGAGGACGACAATCTTGGCCGGGCCGGCAGCCATCTGTTTGACGAACTCGATGTGCCGCGGCAGGAGGTCGACACTTCCTTTCGCCGTCCTCAGGCTCGAAAAAAGGGCAAAAATAATGATATCCGCGCCGGCGGCCTTGCCCCTGGCCTCTTGGATATATTCCTGCCCGGTGAAAGCGTCCGCATAGAGACAGAATACTCCCGGTCTTCGTTTTTGGACTTCTCTTATAAAGGGACTCCCGGCGTAATAATCGTCGGGGTCGCTGCTCAGGGAGAAAACGGCTATTTTTTTCCCCGGCGTTCTCGGGGAAAGCGGAAGGATATTTCCCTCGTTTTTAACCAGGGTTACGGATTTTTCAAAAGTGAGCTCGGCCTGCTCGAGGTGCTCTTTAGAGGCAACTTTTAGGGGCAGGAGATTAATATCCACCAGTTTGTTCCTATTAAGTCCTGCCCTTGCCTTCAACTCCAGGATTCTTGTCACCGACTCATTGATCCTTGATTCTTTTATCGCGCCTGATTGGACAGCCTGCACCAAAACGCCGATAACGCCGGGAGGGTTAGGCGGAAGAAGGACCATATCGACTCCAGCTTCCACGGCTTTGAGGGCGCCTTCCTCGGCCGTGAAGGTGTTGGTTATTCCTCCCATGGTCATCGCGTCCGTGACGATGAGCCCTTTGAAGCCCATTTCCTTTCTTAGAAGCTGGGTCAGGATCAGAGAAGAAAGTGTCGCCGGCAGTCCGGGCGTCGAATCTAAGGCGGGAACATAGAGATGAGCTGTCATAATGGCTTGGACGCCGGCCTGGATCGCCTGGGCGAAGGGATAGAGCTCAATCTTTTCGAGTCGGCTTCTATCTCCTGCTATTGTCGGCAGAAGGCTGTGAGAATCCACATTCGTGTCGCCGTGTCCGGGGAAATGCTTGGCCGTGGCGATCAGACCGTTTTCCTGGCATCCTTTGATGAAAGACACGGCCAGGCGGCCGACGTCTTCCGGGTTTTCGCCCAAGGAGCGCGTGCTGATGACAGGATTGTCCGGGTTGATGTTGACATCGACGACTGGAGCGTAGGTCATGTGAATTCCCATCGCTCTGGCCTCGGCCGCGGTTATTTTGCCCATTTGATAGGCCAGGTCGTCGGAGTTTGTCGCGCCCAGGGCCATGAACGGTGGAAATAAGGTTGTCCCGTCGATTCGCATGGCCGCACCCCATTCGAAGTCGGCAGCGATGAGCAGGGGGATCTTGGCTCTTTCCTGCAGGTAATTGGTGAGGTGGGCCGTTTCATAGACTTCCCCGCCGAAGATAATCAGCCCGCCTATTTTTTCCCGTGTGACAAGGCCGACAAGCTCCTTGAGGTAGTCGCTGTCTCGATTGACAAACCGTCCGAGATACCGGCAGCCGACCATCTGTCCGATTTTTTCTTCCGGGGTCATCTTGGCCAGAGTTTTCTTCACCCACTTGGCCTCGGCGGGACCGTAAGAGAGCTGCGGCTTATAAAATGTGGTGGGCGCGCAGCTCTGGCCAAAGACGAACAGGAGGCCGAGGAAAATGGAGAAGAGAGGGTGTCTCATATCATAACTTTTCCATGAGGCCAAGGCTTTATTCCTCGAACTTGATGAGGGCGAATACGTCCACCTCGGGATGCGCTTTTTTGATGTTTTCGACGCCTTTAAGGAAAGCGAGCTCAACGAGGGCGGCAAACCCGACGACTTTTCCTCCCAAGATGTTGACCAGGCCGATGGCGCTGATGGACGAAGAGCCTGTCGCAATCAAGTCATCGACGATGAGGACGCGCTCGCCGGGCCGGATGCTGTCGGCATGCATCTCAAAATACTCGGTAGCATACTCATTGGGAGCTCTGACACAAACAGTTTGGCGCGGCAGCTTTCCTTTTTTCCTGATGATGGTCATTCCCAAACCCAACTTGTGGGCTACGGGCGCTGCAAAGAGGAAGCCTCTCGACTCGATGCCGACAATGAGCTGGGGCTTTTTTTTCCTGGCCCAGGCGGTGATGCGGTTGATGACATATTTATAAGTGGCGGCGTCCTGGACGACGGGAGTGATGTCCTTGAAGCCTATGCCCGGCTTCGGGAAATCCTTGACTTCACAGATTTTGCTTTTAACCTGGTCGATCATGAGTCTTCCTCTCCGATGAAATTGTCTTCATTTAAGAACAAAAAAATCCCCTTGTCAACAAGTGCAGCCCTACCGCAATTGCCGATAGAAATGCTGAATGGCTCCTGCCTGCGATCCGGCACGCCTTATCGCTTGACAAATGCGTTTTTCCAGATATATCTTTCTCTGAGGAATTAGCCGGCTCAACCCGTATTCAAGATGGAGAAAAAATTAGTCCAGCGCCTTTTCAGGCTCCAGGAGAACGGGACGACGGTCCGGACCGAGATCTTAGGGGGAGCGACGACCTTTATCACTATGGCTTATATCATGGTCGTCAATCCGGCGATCTTGAGTTTCGCCGGCATTCCGCAGGGTCCGAGCACAGTCGCCACGATCCTGGCAGCGGCCTTTGGCTCGCTTTTGATGGGTTTCTATGCGAACCGGCCCATTGCGGTGGCTCCTTACATGGGAGAGAACGCTTTCATTGCCTTCGGGTTGGCCATGATGGGAATCGGCTGGCAGCAGCGACTGGGCGCGGTGTTTATCAGCGGGCTGGCGTTTGCGGTCATCACTCTTTTGCGGGTCCGATCGTGGCTGGCGAACTCCATCTCCACGAGCCTGAAATACAGCTTTGCCGTTGGCATCGGGTTGTTTTTGGCATTTATCGGGCTTTATGAAACTGGGATCGTGACCAGTTCAGTGGTAGGGATGGCGCCGCAGGGCCTGATGCGGGGCGGGGCAGCCGTTCTCTCTGCTCCGGATGTGCCGGTCAAGATCGGAAACCTGAGATCGCCGCAAGTCCTTCTCGCGCTCTTCGGTTTTCTTTTCATAAGTATGTTGTTGTATCGCCGAGTTCGCGGAGGGATCCTGCTGGGAATTGCAGCCACCGCAGTCCTGGGATACGCGACGGGACTTGGAGAGGCGCCAAGAGCCGTCGCGGCGCTTCCTTTTGTCGGCCAATACAACCTGGGTGCGATTGCTTTGAAGCTGGATATAATGGGAATGCTAAAACTGAGCGTCTTGCCGATTCTGCTCACGCTTTTTCTCATGGGCTTTTTGGATACGCTCGGCACACTCGTCGGCGTTGGCGCGGCGGGCAACATGCTCGATGAAAAGGGAAATTTTCCCAATATCGAGCGGCCCATGATGGTGGATGCAGCAACGTGCATGTTCAGCGCCGTTGTCGGCACCTCGACCAGCGGCGCCTATATCGAATCGGCCACCGGCATCCGGGAAGGCGCCCGGACCGGTTTAGCGGCCGTGACGACCGCTGTCCTTTTTGCGGCTTCTCTGTTTTTTATCCCTTTGATTGAGCCTTTGCAGCACTTACGCTATGCTTACGGCCCCGCTCTTATCGCTGTCGGCGTGCTTATGATCGGCTCGGTCAAAAAAATTGACTTTAACGACCTGACTGAGGTGATTCCCGCGTTCGTGACCATTGTCATGATGATATTTACCTACAATATCGCCAACGGCTTGACGGCCGGACTTGTCCTCTACCCTTTGTTCAAACTCCTCGCCGGACGCTGGAGAGAGCTTAATGCCGGCTCGGTCGTGCTGGGGCTGCTCTGCCTGGTGTATTATGTTTTCGGCTTGCCGCATTAACCCCCCCGGCCAGCCCGAAGTCGAGGACGCCAAAAAGCGCCTGGCGCCGCGCTACCCACCGAAGTCTGTTTCCATAAGCGAATTTGGGATGCTTCCCAAACGTTCAATTGTTAATAGGAGGATGTGCTGGTATAATTTTAAGCGAAAGAAAGCAACTTTGATTAAAAGAAAGACACGATTCAGAGCAAGGAAAATTATTGATTGGCGGCTTTGCTTTATTGCGGATTCGGGGGCAACGGAAGGGCGGGACATCCTCTCCCTTGTCAAGAGGGCCGTTGACGGTGGCGCAACACTCATCCAGCTTCGTGGCAAGATCTGGAGCACTCGGGAATTCCTTGAATTTGGCATTAAAATCCGCAAGATGCTCGAGGTCAAAAATGTCCCGTTGATTATTAATGATAAGGTTGATATCGCTCTGGCTTGCGGTGCAGCGGGAGTCCATCTCGGACAGGAGGATTTGCCCCTGCGCTTGGCCAGAAAAATCTTGGGAAATAAAAGAATCATAGGTATCTCAGTCAACACTCCCGACGAAGCCGAGGCGGCAGAGAACGAAGGAGCCGATTACTTGGGAGCGGGTCCGGTGTTCCCCACCTCTTCCAAGAATAACCTGGGGCCGCTCCTCGGGTTGGAAGGGATTCGACGAATAAGAGCCAAGGTAAAAATTCCCATCCTGGCCATAGGCGGGATCAAGGCGTCCAACGCGGCCAAAGTTATTTCCGCAGGGGTCGACGGAGTGGCGGTGATTTCAGCCATCGCCGCTTCTCCGAGTCCTAATAAAGCCGCTACTGAAATTATAGAATCGATAGGAAAAGTAAAAATAAGATCAGGCGCGTCTGAGAACTAAAACCGTGGAGGGAAGCAGGCCGCCTCTTCGCCGACAACCGTCTCGTAAAAAAATTAGGATATCGGCCTCGTGTCGGTAGCAATGTCACAAATGATGGTGATTTTTCTATCGTCGCCCGTGCCCTTGTCGATGAAAACCCGGATGGTCTGGCCGGTGCTGAGGTCAAATCTTATTTTTTCACCCCATTCCACAACCACGACTCCCCTATCCAGGTAGTCCTCCCAACCCAGGTCCAGGATTTCTGCATCTTTCTCCAGACGGTAGAGGTCAAAATGAAAAATGGGAAATTTGCCCTGGTAGATGTTGAGGATTGTGTAAGACGGGCTCGAAACTTGACCGATGTCTTTCACTCCTAAACCCGCGGCAATGCCTTTGGCAAAAATCGTTTTTCCGGCGCCGAGCTCGCCGACAAGAAGCACGACCTCTTTGCCTTTGAATGGCCCGGCCATTTTCTCGGCCAGGAGAAAAGTCTCCTCCTCAGAATGAGAGAGAACGGCGGACTCCTTTTCCGTTTCTCGCTCAGATTTTTCTTTTTTCACGGGACCGGCTTTTGCTCATCCTTCAAGCTGAAGGTCAGGATTCAGGGATGATTTGAGCCTCAGATTCGTCCTCCATCATTTTCAGCGCTTGAGGAAGGAAGCGAATGAGGTCCCCGGCGATGAGGGCTTTCTCGCCGATTTTTTGCGCCGCCAAATCTCCGCTCAGCCCATGAACATAAACGGCCGCAATCGCTGCTTGGAGGGGGTCTTTTAGCTGCATGAGCAGGGAAGCGATCATCCCGCTGAGCACATCGCCCGACCCGCCTGTCGCCATCCCGGGGTTGCCGGTCGGGTTGATAAAGATTCTGCCTTCAGGATCGGCAACGAGCGTCCGGTATCCTTTAAGCACAAGATAGACCCCATATTTTTGCGTGAAAGAAGGCACCAGCTCGAGCTTTTTCTCGAGCACTTCAGCGATGGAAGAGCCAATCAGCCTGGCAAACTCCCCAGGATGTGGTGTTAGAATCGCCGGCCTCGGGAGCTTTGATAAGAGTTCGGGCTTGAGACTCAAAATATTGAGCCCGTCGGCGTCTATGACCACGGGCAGCTTAATTTTCGGGATGAGCTTCCAGAGGAATTCGCACGTTGACTCCTGGGTGGATATCCCCGGACCGACGAGCAGGGCGTCTTTTCCCCGGATGAGATTCATTGCTCTGGGCAAAGCTTCGGCAGAGATCGTTTTTTCTTTTGTTTCTGCCAGGGGTTCGGTCATGAGTTCGGCCATCGACCGGGCGACGATGGGAAGGCAGCTTGCGGGCGTACCCACGGTGACGAGTCCCGCGCCCATCTTCAAGGCGGCCCTGGCCGCCATGGAAGCTGCTCCGGTTTTGCCGAGCGAGCCGGAGATGATGAAGATGTGGCCGTAGGTGCCTTTGTGAGCATCCCTTTTTCTTTTCTTAAAGGAGGGCAGCAGGCTCGGCTTTTCCACTAACTCGAGCTTGAGATGGTCATCCTCCAGGAGCGCCCGCGGAACGCTGATATCCGCAACTACAAGCTCTCCCACCAATTCTTCGGACGGCGGAAAAATGTGACCGATCTTTGGCGCCGCCAGGGTCACTGTCAAGTCGGCCCTGACCGCAGGCCCGATGAGCTCGTAGCCGTCCGAGGAAAGCCCGGAGGGAATGTCAACGGCCAGCTTAAAAGCGCCCGATTTATTGATGCCGTCGATCGCACGAGCATAAAGCCCAGCGGCGGGTTTAACCAAACCTGTGCCGAAGATGGCATCGACAATGACGGTGGCCCGCTCCAGGACTTTCTTCTGGCGCTTCCAGTCCTCCTGCGACCGGATTTCTTTTATCGTTATGCCAATGGAGGCGGCGATCTTAAGATTCAGGGCCGCATCCCCTCGGACTTCTTCCCGGCCGGCCAAAAGGAGGACCAGAGGCACAGCTCCGCAGTTGAAAAGATGGCGGGCCACGACAAGGCCGTCGCCCCCGTTATTCCCTTTGCCGGCGACGATGACGATTTTCTCTCTTCCAGGCTGTGGGAATATCGCCCTCAGGACCCGGACAACCTGAAGTCCGGCATTCTCCATAAGGACCGGTCCGGGAATGCCGATTTCTTCGATCGCCTTTCGGTCGATCTCCTTCATCTCTTTTGAGGTCAGAACTTTCATCATGGCTCCTTGAAAAATCCTGGCATGATTTTATCACAAATAAACAAGGCTTTTTCAAATCCAGGCATTTGACATCAAAGTAATCCCAAGAGATAATATCGCCGGGATGGGTTAGGAGAAGCCTTCATTTCCCCGTTTTCTTTTTTTCCGGAGTAATTCCGTGATCTGGCCGCTGTTTATTCTCGGGGGTTACGTTCTGGGTTCTGTTTCTCCTTCCTATATTCTCGGCAGGCTCCTCAAGGGCATCGACATCAGGGAGCACGGGACCCACAACGCCGGCACGGTCAACGTCTATCAACTCCTGGGGTTAGGACCGGCTGTCATCACGGCCGCTTTTGACCTTTTTAAAGGACTCCTGGCCATGCTCCTCGGCCATTTGGCCGGCGGCTCTCCCCTCCTCGTTTTTCTTGCAGGTCTTGCCGCCGTTCTGGGGCATGTGCTTCCGTTCTATCTCCGCTTCCGGGGAGGCCAGGGTGTGGCCACGGCAACTGCCATCCTGATTTATTATCTTGTCGTTTTTTATACGCATGGCTGGCTTCCAGTAGCTTCACTCCTCCTGCTGGCTGTAAGCGTCCTTTCTTTTAGCTACATCGGCCGCAAGGGAGAAATCGTGGGCTCGGTCGTTCTTCCCCTCTTGGCCGTTTTTGTTATTGTCTTCAAAACGCCTTCGCCCTACCTATATTTCATCCTGAGCATTATCGTCTACATTCTTTTCATAAACATTCTGAATATTCGAAATCAGAAGCTTCTGAGGATTTCTTTCCTTAAAGAGAAAGGAGAAATCGGGTGGCGTCTGTATATCCGGCCCTTGGCTTTTCTCTTAGTTCTCTTCTATCTCCGGGCAGATAAAAAAAGCGCCCTGACATTGATCGGCGCCGTCACTCTCTTTTTTCTCCTTCTCGACCTCGCGCGTCTCCTTTCCAAGAAAGTCAACTTCTTCTTTTTTCATAAGATAAAACAGGTTTACCGGGAGAAAGAATACAAAACCTTCTCCTCGATCACGATTTTTCTTTTTGCCTATTTTCTGACCGTTCTTCTTTTCGAAAAAGGGATTGCCGTTCTGGCCACTTCCTACCTAACCTTTGGAGATTTTTTCAGCAAGCTTTTCGGCATTCAATTCGGCCGGAAAAAAATATTTGAAAAGACCCTGGAAGGCAGCCTGGCCCACCTCAGCGCCTGCCTGACTGCAGGCTATCTGCTTCTCCGCTATGTCAGCATCCCGGTACCCACCTATCTGCTCGGGGCTCTGATAGCCAGTCTCTCCGAGGTCTTGCCCCTCAGCGTCGACGATAATTTCAGCGTTTCCCTCCTCAGCGCCTCGACAATGTATGTGCTTCACCTGTTCTGATTTTCGCTTCATACCCCGAGCCGTTCATTGCTTTTGATGGTTTTTTATGCTAATTTTTAGGGATAATCTTAGAAAAAGAGGAGGTTTTCATGAGTATTAAAGTCGGAATAAACGGATTCGGCCGGATAGGAAGAAACTTGTTTCGCGCTTCATACAAGGACCCAGATCTCGAATATGTCGCGGTGAATGATATCACCGATGCCAAAACGCTGGCCCACCTTCTTAAATATGATTCGGTCCTGGGGATTTTTGATGCCGAGGTTAAAGCCGCGAGCGACGCCATCATTGTTAACGGGAAGGAGATAAGAGTCTTTGCTGAAAAAGACCCCGCCAACCTCCCCTGGGGAGGACATGGAGTAGAGGTTGTCGTGGAGGCTACCGGCAAATTCAAGAAAAAGGAAGACGCTCTCAGGCACATGCGGGGGGGCGCCAAAAAAGTGATTTTCTCGGCGCCTGCTACCGACCCGGACGTTACCATCGTCATGGGCGTCAACGAGAAATCCTACGACCCCGCCAAACACCATGTCTTATCCAACGCCTCCTGCACGACGAACTGCCTGGCTCCGGTGGTCAAGGTCCTCCACGAAGCCTTCGGCGTTGAAAAGGGGTTCATGACCACCATCCATGCTTATACAAACGACCAGCACATCCTCGACCAGCCCCATAAAGACCTGCGCCGGGCCAGAGCCGCAGCCATTTCCCAGATTCCGACAACGACCGGAGCGGCCAAGGCGGTCGGCCTGGTCCTGCCAGAGCTCAAGGGCAAGATAGACGGCATCGCCATCCGCGTCCCCACGGCCAATGTTTCTCTTGTCGATTTTGTCGCCATCCTCAAGAAAAAGACCACGGACAAAGAGGTCAACGAGGCTTTCCAAAAAGCGGCCGAGGGAAAGCTCAGAGGAATCCTCCAGTTCACCACGGAGCAGCTTGTGTCGGTCGATTTCATGCGTAATCCTCACTCCGCCATCGTCGACGGCGAGTTGACCCGCGTTATGGACGAAACCCTGGTCAAGGTCTTCGCCTGGTATGACAACGAATGGGGTTATTCCTGCCGCCTCGCCGACCTGATCAAACACATCTCCAAGTGATCGTCATGAAGCATCTTGAGGACTTGAACTATAAAGGAAAAACCGTCTTTCTCCGGGTGGATTTCAACGTTCCCCTGGAAGAAAACGGGAATATTCGGAACGACACCAGGATCAAGGCCTCCCTTCCTACGATCAATTATCTTATCGACCAAGGCGCCAAGCTCGTCATTGCTTCGCATCTGGGAAGGCCAAAGGGAAAGGTCGACCCCAAGTTGAGCCTGAAGCCTGCCGCTAAAAGGCTCAGCGAGCTGGTCTCTGCCGATGTCTTCATGGCTCCTGACTGCGTTGGTCCGGACGTCGCCAGGTTAAAAAAAGAGCTCAAGCCCAAGCAGGTCCTTGTTCTCGAGAATGTCAGGTTCCATGCCGGGGAGACGGCCAATGATGCCGGGTTCGCCCAAAAGCTCGCCCAGGGGATTGATTGCTATGTCAACGATGCTTTTGGCTCATGCCACCGGGCTCACGCCTCGGTCGAGGCCATCGCTAAATACGTCAAAGAAAAGGCTGCCGGATATCTTCTCGAGAAAGAGGTCAAATACTTGAGCCAGGCCATTCACTCCCCCAAGAAGCCCTATGTCGCCATACTCGGGGGGGCAAAAGTCTCCGATAAAATTGATATCATCCAGAATCTTCTGAACAAGGCCAACGACATCCTTATCGGCGGAGCAATGGCCTACACATTTTTCAAGGCCCAGGGTTTTGAAGTCGGGAAGTCTCTCGTCGAGGACGATAAGCTGGAGATTGCCCGGAAGATTCTCACGAAGGCTAAAGAAAAAAAAGTCGAGTTTTATCTTCCACTAGACCATCTCCTGGCGACGGGCATCGATAAAAACGCCCAGACCAAGCTGGCCGACGCTTTCCCCTTCCCGCCGGGTTGGATGGCTGTGGATATCGGCCCCAAGACTGTGGCTGAGTACAGCAAGACTATCGCCCTGGCCAAGACCATTTTTTGGAACGGCCCGCTCGGGGTTTTTGAAATCGACAAGTTCGCCCGGGGGACGCTGAAAATCGCGGAGGCTGTTGCCGCAGCCAAGGCTGTTTCCATCGTCGGCGGCGGAGATTCTATAGCTGCGGTCCAGAAAGCAGGGGTCAGCGACAAAATTACCCATATTTCCACGGGCGGCGGCGCGGCTCTCGAATACCTGGCCAACGAGACGCTTCCAGGGATCGAGGCGCTGGAATAAACGAAAAGAAAGAGGCCTGAACATGAAAAACAAACCACCCTTTGTTGCGGGCAACTGGAAGATGCATATGACTACAGCTGAGGCCAGGGCGCTCGTGACGGCGATTGTCAAAGCGAGCCTGGGGCTTCAGGAAGCCGAGGTCGTGGTCGCTCCTCCTTTCACGGCCCTGCGCGAAGTCAAGAAAGTTATCGAGGGGAGCTCGGTGCAGCTGGCGGCGCAGAACCTGTTTTGGGAAGAAAAAGGAGCTTATACGGGCGAAATCTCCGCGCCGATGCTCCTGGATGCCGGATGCCAGTATGTCATCATCGGGCATTCTGAAAGGCGCCAATATTTTGGGGAAACGGATACGGCCGTCAACAAGAAAATCAAAGCGGCGCTGAAATACGGGCTTTTCCCTATTGTCTGTGTCGGTGAATCTCTTGAAGAAAGGGAGAAGGGGGAGACCATGGCCAAGGTTTCTGGGCAAATTGACGCCGGTTTGGACGGAATCGATGCCGATTCTTTCCGCCGCATCATCATCGCCTATGAGCCTATCTGGGCGATCGGCACCGGAAAAACGGCCACTCCCGCTCAGGCCGAGGAAGTCCAGGCATACATCAGAGAAAAATTGGCTCAAAAATATGGCAATAACCAGGCTGACTGTGCTATAATAATTTACGGCGGCTCGGTCAAGCCGGCCAATTCGTTCGCTCTCCAGAGTGAAAAGAACATCGACGGTTTTCTCGTCGGAGGAGCCTCGCTCGAAGCTGAGTCGTTTGCTCAGATTATAAAAGAGGCCATCAAGGCATATAAGGAAAAAAAGTGAATGGTTTATTCCTCATTCTCCACATTGTGATTTGTCTTATTCTTATTGTCGCGGTCTTGCTCCAATCCGGTAAATCGGCCGATTTAGCCGGAGCTTTCGGAGGCGGGGGCAGCCAGACGGCTTTCGGCCCCCGGGGGACAGCCACTATTCTCTCCAAGGTCACAACTGTCTGTGCCGTGCTTTTTATGATCACGTCTATCGGACTCTGGATCATGTCCCTAAAGGGCCAAAAATCCGTCGTCCAAGGCGAGGCGCCCGCAAAGAAAGAAATGCCGGCCGCGACGGACACGAAAAAGGAAGCCCAGCCGCCCGCAACTGAGAAAAAAGAGGGCACACAGCAGCAACAGCCAACGCAGCCCGAGACATCAAAGAAAGAAGCTCCGCAAGAAAAAAAGAATTAACCGACCATACCGGGAAGTCCTAACCTCCCGACGGCATGCCGAAGTGGTGGAATTGGCAGACACGCTAGCTTGAGGGGCTAGTTCCTGGTAAACGGGAGTAGGGGTTCGAGTCCCCTCTTCGGCACTTCCTCCCTTCCTCCAAGAGTCTTCTAAATTCTGCTCGCCACCCAGAGGGATAAATCGGCCTCCGACATGGCGCCGCTCGTCCTGCCTCTTTCTGTGCCTTTGTGGAGGACAACGAACGTGGGCACTCCTCTGATTCCAAACCTGGCGGCGATTTCAGGGTTGCGGTCGACGTTCAGCCTGACGACCATGATCTCTCCCGCTCTTCGTTTGGCCAGACTTTCCACGATTGGATGCATCATAAGACAGGGAGCGCACGTTGGCGAGTAGAAATCCACAAGAAGGGGAAGGCTCGAACGCTGGAAAAGAGTGTCGGCATATATCGGCTCGAGTTCGACCACGGTGCCCGGCTCGGGCAAGGCAGTTTTGCACCGGCCGCAGACGACTGTTTTGCCCAGAGCGGACAGGGGGAAGTTATTTGTCGCTCCACAGCGGGTGCAAGCCACTCGGACTTTTTCAGACGAGGCCATGCTTCTCCTTCCCGGCGCTATTTAATCTTTATGGGGAACGGGGGTATCGGAGGCAGTTTGACCTCCTGGGTCTTGAGCTCCTCGAGGATGACTTCAATGGCCTTGTTGAGTTGTTCATCTATCCCGGCATATTCTTTGGCCGGGTCGTTATCGACATAAATATCGGGCTCGACACCGATACCTTCGATGATCCAGCCCTTTCCTTCTTCACTGTAGGGAGCGAACTCCGGCTTCATCAGGTAGCCGCTGTCCAAGAGAGGCAAAGAGCCTCGGATGCCCACGACGCCTCCCCAGGTTCTCTTGCCGATGAGCTTGCCGAGATGATATTTCTTGAAACGATAAGGGAAGATGTCGCCGTCTGAAGCGGAAAACTCGTTGATCAGGCAAACTTTCGGTCCGAGGAGCATGCCGTCCGGGTCCGGCCGGGGCACGGTGTCGCGCGACATTTCCATCATGGCGATCTCGCGGCGAAGCCTTTCGATAATCATCGGCGAGACACTGCCGCCGCCGTTTCCGCGGACGTCGACGATGAGGGCTTTTTTGCGCAGCTGGGGATAGTAGTGTTTGACGAATTCGTTCAAGCCTGCCGGGCCCATATCGGGGATGTGAATATAGCCGACCTTGCCGCCCGTGGCCTTGTCCACTTTCTCGATATTCTCCTCGACCCAGGTATAATAATAGAGAGAATTCTCGGTCTCGATGGGAATGACGACGACGTCGCGGCTTCCCTTCTCCTCCGGCCTGGAGTTGACTCGAAGAGTGACTTGCTTTCCCACAGTGTTATTAAGAGCCTCAGACATGTCGCTCATCTTGCTGGTCGGGGCTCCGTTGATGGCGATAAGGTGCTCCCCTTCCTTGACGTTCACGCCGATCTCCGTCAGGGGCGAGCGCAAGGACTTGTCCCAGTTCTGGCCGCGCAAGATTTTCTTGATTTTGTAGAAGCCGGTCTGTCCATCCCGTTCAAATTGACCACCGAGCAAGCCCACCTTGACTTTCTTAGGCGTGGGCACATCTCCTCCGCCGACATACGTATGGCCGGCGTTGAGCTCCCCGATCATTTCGCCGATGACGTAGGTCAGGTCGGCGCGATGGTTTGCGGCCCGGGCTAAAGGCAGATAGCGAAGCCTCATCGCCTCCCAATCTACGCCCTGCATGTTAGGAGCATAGAAGAAGTATTTCATCTGATGCCAGCATTCCTCGAAAATTTGCTGCCATTCGGCCTTGAGGTCCAGGTTCATTTCCATCCCGGCGAGGTCTAATTTCTCCTCGATTTTGACCGGGCCTTTGGGAAGGTCGATGATGGCAAAATCTTCTCCCTTGGAAACTATCATTTTCTTTTGATCGGCCGATATCTCGTACCCGTTGATGTTGCCCAGGTCCGTTTCCTTTTTCTCCGTCAAGTCATACAGGTTCAAGGAGGTTTGCCTGTCTTGGTCTCCCCTCTTGAGGTAATAAATATTATTACCGACAGAGGAGATCGCCCCGTAATTGGAGACATCGATAGGAAGGCCGATAATCCGTGATTTCAGGCCTTCGGCGTCGACTTTGACGCTGACCTCTTTCTTCTCTTCGGCAGGCTTGCCCTCCTCTGCCTTGGGCGTTTCTTTTTTCTTATTAGCTTCTGCTTTGGCAGGAGCCGGCTTTTCAGGTTCTTTTTTCAGCTCGACCTCGTCGCTCTTTGGTTCAAACGGGGATTTGGTGTCAGCCGCCAAAGTGACCAAATAGATCCTGGACATCACCAGATAAGCATAATTCCATTCGACCCGGCTGTAGATGGGATTAAAATCCCGGTTGGAGATGAAAAAGAGATACTTGCCGTCTGAACTGAAGCTGGGGCCAACGGAAGTGTACCAGCCGTCGGTGACTTCATGGGTCTTCTTCGTCTCTAAAGAATAAAGGTAAATGCTGGGCATCATCTCCACTTCCGGCTTGGAATAGGCGATCCAGCGGCTGTCGGGAGACCAACAATACTGGCGGATTTCAGCAATTTCAGCTCTGGCGACTTCAACGACTTCCTTTTTATCGATATCCACATAATTGAGGCGTAAGAGCTTGTCGCTCCAGAGGATTTTCTGGCTGTCCGGAGACCAGAAGATCTGGTACTTGTAGGTGTCGGCGTTCTTGGTCAGCTGCTGCGCTTCGCCCTGCCCGTCCTGGGGCATGATCCAAATCTCATTCGCGCCGGAGCGGTCGGAAATATAGGCAATCCATTTGCCGTCGGGCGACCATTTGGAATCCCGCTCATGGACGCCGGGTGAGTTGGTCAGATTGCGTGTATTTCCGTACTTGGCAGGGACCGTGAAGATCTCGCCCCGCGCTCCAAACAGGGCGCGCTTGCCGTCAGGGGATATCTCGAAATTAGTGACCTTGTTGCTGACTTTCGTCAGGCCCCCCCTTCCGGAAACCAGGTCATCGGCGACGATGACGGGCACTTTTGTTGCTTTTTCCAAGGACAAGTCCAGGCGGTAGATATAGCCGCCGTTCTCGAAGACAATGGCCTTGGGACCGAGAGAGGGGAATTTGATGTCGTAATCGGTGAAGTTGGTGAGCTTCTTGGTTTCTTTGGTGTTGAGGTCATAGACATACAGGTTCATCCTCTCGTTTTCATCCCGGTCAGAGAGGAAATAGATCTTATCGCCGCTCCACATCGGGATAATATCCTGAGCCGGGTTATTGGTGATATTTTCGATTTTCTTGGTCTCGAAATTATAAATCCAGACGTCGTCGGCCATGCCGCCACGGTAGCGCTTCCAGGTGCGGAACTCCCGGAAGATGCGATTATAAGCGAGTTTTTTGTCGTCGGGAGAAAAGGAACAAAACCCGCCGCGCGGCAGAGGAAGTTGAACCGGCGTTCCGGCTCCGGCAGGAACCAGGTAGAGCTGGCCCAGGAAGTCATCCCACTCTCTCATTCGGGAGCGGAAAACGATGTTTTTGCCGTCATTTGTCCAGCCCATGACGAGGTTATTCGGACCCATGCGGTCGGATATGTCATCTCGACTAAGGGACGGCGTGTAGGTCAGGCGCTTCGGCACTCCACCCTCGGCGGGAATGAGGTAGACTTCCCGGTTCCCGTCGTACTCGCCGGTAAAAGCGATATTTTTGCCGTCAGGAGAGAAGCGGGCAAAAGCTTCGTAGCCTTCGTAGTAGGAAGTGAGCTTGCGGGCGACGCCTCCGGAAGAAGATACGGTATACAGGTCCCCGGCATAACTGAAAACGATCTGGTCGCCAAAGATGGCCGGAAACCGGAGCAGGCGGGCTTCTTGGGGGGCATAAGAATTAAGGGAAAGCAAAAAGAGAAATAAAATAATAACTGATCCTGATTTGATTACGACTCTCATCTGACCTCCTTGATGGAAAAAACGGGGAAATAAACTGATTAACTCAGGAATATAACACGTGTGCGTTCGAAATTCAATTTTTTCGCGTGGCCAGCAGGATGCCTTTTCTTTTCTTGTCCTCAAAACGTTCGATGGCATAACGAAGAGTGGTTCGCGGAATCGCCGGACCGTGCCGAAGAAGAAACCTCTCCAGCCTGTCCCCGTCCGATTTCCCAGCTTCCCTGAGAAGCCAGCCGTTGGCTTTCTGGATAAGGTCGTCGCTGTCGGCGAAATGAGCGCTGGAAATCTGATAAATGGGTTCAAGATATTCTTTTTTCCGGGCGAGTTTAATAAAAGAAACCAGGCTGGCCCGCCTGACCCAGCGGTTTGAGGAACCGGCCCAGGTTCTTATCTTCTCTACGAGCTCGGGGTATTTTTCGAGTAGAGCCCCGACAGAATCCGGGCAAAGGCCGTCCACAGCCGCCCAACTGTCGAGATAATTTGAGGCAAGCCAGGTCTTGATTTTCTGAAAAAGAAACTTGGGAAAATCTTTCTTGTATCGCTCCAGGACGAGGATACCGAGAGCTTTGGCCTCATGGTAGGGATTCGGCAGGAGGATATCGCACAGCTCGATAGCGTCTTCAATGTTCCACTCAGGCTTCACCGTCTGATAGGTCTCCTTGGCCAGGTCTCTAATCTGGACAGCCGTAAGCCCGTAACATTTAAAGGCGTCTTTGAAATATCTCTGAGCCCCCTCCGCCCTGACCGGGTCGGACTTTTCCTCCAACCGTTGAATCCCGAGTCGGGCTATCTGTTTTGGGGATGTCTTTCTCGATTTCAAGGGAGCCCGCTGATGAAACGGAATCAGTAATCGAAGGTGATGAGTCCCGCCTTGTTTTTCATCTGCTCTCTGATCGCTTCTTTGGAAATCTTTTTCTCTTTTTCGGCCTTGATGGCTTTAAAAAGCTCGTAGGTCGTCAAGAGCCCGTTCCCGTCCTTCAAGGCTTCGCCGATTTGAGCCTCGGTGAACGGAACCTCTCTCAGCTTGGCCTCAGTCTGGGAGAAATAGTTGCCGATCAGGATGGCCTTCATCTTCGTATTATTGAACTCCTGCATTCGTCTCCCTTTGAATCTTTGTAGAAGCAGGCAATCCTCATCCGCGGCGCCGCCTTTTCCGCTCCGGACCGCCACGAGGGTCAAGTTGTTCGACCGAATCAGCTCTTCGACCGACTTCTCATTCTCATCCACCAGCCAGAGGTCCTCTTCTTTGGTCCGGATGACGCGCTTCCAATATTCATCCACATCGACGACATTGAGCCAATTCAAATATTTAAGCGCCCGCTTCACGGCCTCCCGCAGCTCTGCTCCCTGGGTTATTAAAAGTCTGTTGAAAGGCTCCTGGTCGTTGCTCTTGATTTCTTCAATTTTGTCTTCCAACCGGACTAAATTCTGCCTATGTCTCTCGTTTTCCTCCTCCATCTCCTTATAAATATCCAGAAGGGCGGGAAAGATATAATCATAGGAATCGAGCCAGCTGTATCCCGGCTCGGCAAAAAGGTGTGGCGAGACCTGCGGCAGGATCTGGGATAGAATCAGCTCCGCAACCTCGACGTTTTTTTCTCCAAACCAGGGCAGCAGAAGATAAAAGCCGTTGGCTTTTCGCAGGATGGTAGAAACAGGATAATTTTTGTAGCTTTCCGCTAAAACTTGCAATTCGCCGTCATAGGCAGGTTCCCAGGTGTTGAGGTCCAATTTTTTCCCTAAAGCATCCTGCTTCTGAAAGAGCTCATAGGCCTGGGAAATGAATGGCCTGAACTGCTGGAAAATCGCGTTGAAGGGCTTGTCCTTGATTTCGTAGATTTTGTCCGGCAGGTTGTTTTCCTCGAATTTCAATTGCGGGATATTGCCGATGATGTTGGTGAGGTGATACTCCTGGCTGTTTCCCACGAAACAGATGATGGCACCTCCAGCAGCAACGATTTTTTCAAAATGCTCTGCATCCCCGACATGAAGCCCCGTCCCATAATTGGTCAGGTTGGCCTGGTAGAAGACAACCCGGCAATCTTGAGGCGGGACAAGGCTTTCGACCTTGCCGGTTTTCCAGTTGGTTTCTTTTAATTCAACGTCGAATTTCTTGTCCAAAAGGTACCGGACATCGCTTTCGTCAAAATCCAATAAGAGTATTTTGGCCATAGTTTTTCCTCATCATTTAGTCGAAGATTTTCCCGGCATGACGACATAACTTCGCCCGAGAATATTCAGGTCAAAATAGATATATAGAAAACTCTGGGATTAGTCAATACTCTCGGAATGAGAAGCAGGCGATAAATTTGCTCTCGGCCTTTTATCTATCCGATTAATGGCCTGATGCTATTTCTTCTCTGCTTCCTTGATTTTGGCGAGACAATTAGACTTCACCGGAGAAAGGAATCGAACCCACACCCTTGTCGCCAAGGACTGGATTTTGAGTCCAGCGCGTCTGCCAGTTCCGATACTCCGGCTCGCGCTATCGCGCTCTCAGGCCGTTAATCTACCGCAGAAGCTTTGAAAGCCCTTTCGTGTATCGGATGCGATTTCACTTTAATTTCAAGTTATTTAATGCGAATAGGTAAGTGCCTCTACCACCTCCCCTATCACAATGAGCGTAACAATGAATCCGACGATTGTGGCTAATATTACAAGGCTTGAGCGTTCCCTAAATTTAATTATGCTTACTGCCCCGGTAAAGAAAGCAGCGATTCCAGAAATTCCCGCACATATTCCTGGTATGGCAAGATACAGGTTTATAGGGTCCCTGGGTTTTTGTCCCGAAAGAACAAAAAGTATAACTGTTAGAAAGAATAAAAAGCAAGCGGCTATCAATCCACCTGCCCATCTTCCAAGTTTTGTTTTCGGCATAATTTACCTCCTTATAAAACAGATAAGAATCTCGTTTTCTGCTCCGCTGGCTGAATGAGCGTTCATGTGCCGATTTTGCCTCGTCCCATCGTGCGCGATGATAAAACGTAATGTGAAGGGATGTCAAGTTGAGCTAAAAAATGCGGAAGTTAGGCCCAGAAGTTGCAGGGACTTTCAGTCCCTTGCGCCTACCCAATTAGACCTCTGCTATAATCCGTATGGACACGGTGTGGACAAAATCGCTAAAAATGGCTCAGTTTTAGTGACTCAGGCTAAAAATAGGAAAAGATTTAAGTGGCTGAAAATACAAGAAAAATGGTGGCGCGCCCGGAGGGATTTGAACCCCCGACCTTTGGATTCGAAGTCCGATGCGTGAGCAACTTGAGCATTTTCTAATTCATTGAATATCTGAAACTTACGTCAGGGTGACCGCCGCTCTTCCCTTCCGCGTGCCAGCCGCGTGACAAAATTTCCGGCTTTTTTTCCGTCAGAGCCTCGACCGCTCGCCGCTTGAGCTCGCTCTTGGAGTGGGTATATCGTTCTGTGAGCCTGACGCTTGAATGGCCGAGAAGGTCCCGGACTGTCACAATATCGACCCCCGCTTCAATGAGGCGAGTCGCAAACGTGTGCCTGAGATCATGGAAGCGCAAGTCCTTGATCCCCGCACGACGGCAAGCCGCAGTAAACCCCGTCTTCACTTCGACGAAAGCCTTTCCTGTTTTCGGATTCAAGAAGACGTGCCCGGGCCCCGGGTTTCTCATCCTGCGCTGTCTCAGAAGTTCGACGATCGCGGAGTTCATTTCGATAAACCTCTGCTTACCGCTTTTGCTTCTCTCGACCCTCAGAATCCGATTGTCGAAGTCAATATCCTGCCATCGTAGGCCCAGGACTTCACCTCGCCTCATGCCGGTATTGACGGCCACGAGGATAATTTCTCTGAGGTGCGGCGCACACGTCTCAAGTAATCTGACTTCCTCTTCCGGCGTGATCGTTCTTTCTTTGAAGCTGTCTTTTTCGGAAAAGAGCCGGATCCCCTTCATCGGGTTTCCCTTCATGTGGCCCCAGGCAATGGCCAGGTTGAACATTCGCCTCAGAATCGACAAGCATCGGTTTACAGTCGATTTTTTGACTCCCCCCTCGAGCCTTCTCGCCTTGTACTTTTCCATGTCAAAGGCCGTGATTTCGTCCACTGGCCGGGCGCCGAAGTATTCCTTCATGGCCTTCAAATAGCTCCTGTCCGATTTCCAGCTTCTCTTGTTTGCCTTGGCGTAATCTTCAAGATACATCTCGGCCAGACGAATGAATGTGACGGGTGGGCTTTTTCGGGCCGGGTGGTACTTGCCATCGAACACCTCGCCGACCCTCTGTTGAAGAGCGACCACGGCCTCACCACGTGACTGGGCGTCTTTGATGACTTCCCGCCGTCTCTCGCCCCCAGGACCCCGAAAATTGATACACCAGCGGTCTTTCCCTCGTTTTGTCTTCCGAATGAAAATTGTCCCGAACCCGTAATTCCAGCGCTGTGCCTTTCTGTGCACAGCCTTTTGACCTCCTCTAAGGAAGGTCTTATCAAAGGCTTCGAGAGAAATCAAGGGCTGCTTCATAAATTCAAAAGCAGACCGGACTCGGCCGTGCTCAATCATCCGCTCGATCTCGGCGCGTTCAAATCGCAGCCGACCATCAAGCCGGACATGGGGGATTCTCCCCGCACTCGCCATCCGATATATGCTTTTAGGGTGCAAATTGAGAATGGAGCTGACAGCGCGTGCGTTAAGGAGCCGGTTCATTTATCGTTCGTCCTCCGATCTCATTGTTTCCTTGGGCCTTGGCTCGGAATGAGGATGGAAGCCGCAGCGATCTTGGAGATGGTTTCTCTGAGACCGTCGGCCTGGCCCATGCGACAGGCTGCAAGAATTTGTTGAGCTCCCCAGAATAAAAGCCTGTGGCGATCACAACAAAATTTCTGTCCTGCCTTCGCTAGGGGGCTTCCACAGCATCCGCCTGGTTCGGTCGGGAGACATGGAGATTACGCCTTCCTGAGCCGTTAACGGCTGATTTCCGCACCTTCCGTGGCCTGCCAGGGTTCCAAAGTAGCCCCCTCTTTGCCGCACAGTTATGGCAAACGATAATACAGTGCGAAATCACCCGCTTCCAATCTGGGCGGCTTCGCGTTCTGTTTGCCAGCACCGGAAGAAATTTGGCCTTCTCACCTTTTCGCAGGGAGAAGCTAAGAGTTCTGGCGTCGCGCTCCCCACAGAAGCAACAGCCCGATTTTGATTTGATCGCATCCAACCTTTTCTTATCTTCCTCATATGACTTCTTGAGTCTAATTTTTCTATTCTGTTTTTTCTGCCTATCCTTAGCGCGTGCCTCGCCTTCTTTGAACTTCTCCAACATCTCTGCGAGCCTTTCCTCATCCGATCTTCGTTTCATGTTACGGTTCAGATATGGCCTTTCTCCTGGTCCTGAACGATCTCAACGCCACCTTCAAGATGGTCGATGGCCGCGTCAATAGCGGAGCGCAAGTCAGGCAAGAACTCAGCGGCAAGCCGAAATCCCCCCGTCATTGGATGGGTAGCCTCTCCCAGTTTGGGCTTGCGCCAGGGTCGGATATCGACATAAACCCGATCCCTCCACTCGCAAAGATGAACCCGAATCTCCTCCCCCTCGCCCTTGTCAAAGCTGGCTATGAGCCGATGCGTTTCTTCCTGGTTGGCTTCGCTTCTGCTATTCATGGCTTTCTCTTTCTGGTCCAGGTCGTGGCCCTTAGAAGGGCGCCGGCTCCTCTTCGCTATCTTCCTCTTTCTCTTTGCCGCCACGGGCCAGCTCCTTCTCCCATTCCATATCGGCCTTGAGAACGGCTTCTTTAAGCTCGGGGATCTGCTCTCGCCGGAGCGTCAGGCCCTTTTGTGTCGGTCGCCACTCTTCCCCTTCCTCAGCGGCGTTATAGTAAACCCGCAAATTGACGAGTCGTTTTCCTTTGAACGTACAGAATGAAATTCTCACCCGCTCGTTGGCGTTTTTGGTGAACTCAGCCAAAACTTTTTCTTGATCCATTTCTAATCTCCTAAGACGGATTGACTCCCATGGAGCCTTTCTTTTTCTTTATCTCTATCTTTGTCATGTCTTTTTCTTTCTCCTTTTTCTTTATCTAAGAAGATGAAAAAGATAGTGTCGCACAAAAGGTCGTACTTTTATTTGGGTTAAAAAATCGTGAGCCCAGTCTAATGTTTAGACCTATCTGGTCTAATGTATAGACGTATAAAGCGCCCATAGGTCTATTGTTTAGACCATACGAGTCGCCGCATAGGTCTATTGTTTGGACAGTATTTAATATATTTCTGGGTATGTGCCTGGATCTGTTCCTCATGCTTTCTCCCAAGGTCTCTTCCCGATGAGATTCTGAAGGTTATTCCGCGATTGTGGCTTTTTCGCCTCACCGAGTTTGATCGCCTCTCGGCCTTGCGTCTTGACGATCCGCTTGCTAACCTCGATGTAGTCTTGGCAGACGGCATAGGCTGCCGGTTTGTGGGGGAATTCGCCTGGCTCGACTTGCCGGAAGAATCCCTTTTCGCACAGTTCCTTAATCCGTCTGGCATAGGTGCCCTTACTCATCCGCCACCTAACTTTTGAGAATGGCAATTCAAGGTGAGAATCACCGCCCTTTTTTTTGTCATATTGCTTTCTGAGTTCACAGTAGAGCCAGACAGCGCCGTCGGAAAGGGATGTCCAGGCGGCTGTGTCCATCATACGGTGCTCCAGCTTGACGTACGGCTCAATCGGTTCATTCTTTGATCCACTCATCATCGAGCCCCCGGAAAACCGCGGTGAACCAGAGTCTTTAGTTCACGGACGTAATTTTTGAAATCAAGCACGCCCACCGGGCCGTTATTGAAGTAGTCGGCGACAAACTTCTGAATCTCCCCCTTGTCCTCAAAAAGAAAAACGACCCTATCTCTCGGGCCTTCACTCCCTACCAGCGAAATTCCCCGCGCGCGAAGATAAGCCGATAAATATAGATCGCTAGTCCTAAAAATGTTGGGAGCCGGGCCGTTTTTATCGTCCAGATTTGCGGGGGGAATTTCCATTTCTTTTTCCATCTTTGCCTTTTTGAGCTGCCGGGAAGAGCCAATCTTCCGCCACACCCAATGCCTTGCTGATTTTCCTTCTTTCTTTTGTGCTAGGCTCAAAAAGGCCGTGCTCGAAATACGAAATGCGGGAGGGCCAGACCCCGCTCATTCGGAAAAGACGAACCTGGGAAAATCCTTGGCCGAGTCTTGTTATTTGAAGTCGTGTCATTTATAATATCCTTAATGAACATTCACATAGAAATTTTCCCACTATTCGATGATAAAGTATGCCCCCCAGTTTTTGTGACACCTTTAATGATGCTTTGAAGTGAGTCTTAATGCGCGACGATTATTTAAGTATCTACAATAAGGCCCAGGGTATGAAGAGAAAGTGGAGGGACGGCTGGGCCTATGACTATCGTAGAATCCGCGAAATCCCCGAGTTAGCGAAATTCTACGTGGGTGACCTTCCTCGGTTTCTTTCTAAATTGAAGTGTGCAATCGAGAAAAATTACCTTCGCTTTCTGAGTCCAAAGTGTCATCGTTCCGGCTTCGTGATGGCGAAGGACTATTTTGGCAACTTAAAAGGCAGGCGAGGCCCTAATGCCTTCTTCGAAGAACTCAAGCGTTTATATCTCAATGGTGATCATTGGAAGCCTCATAAGCGAGACCTCTGCCGGGATTATCACATCACAGTAGCGTACCTGGAATGCTTCATAGACGACGCGTGGAAGATGATCCAGGAAGAATTCGGAAAGTTCAGTCCACAAGAGCTTGAAGCCCTCAGAAATTGGGAAAGCCTCCGGGACTCAATTCCTGCAAAGAGACAGAAGCAGCAGAAGACCAGGAAGGGCGAGATCACCTGGGCTGAGTACAAAAGAAGATTCGGCCATTATCCAAGTCCTTGATTAGCGGGGCCTGATTCCATGATTTTTTTGCACCAGGTTGACCCCTGCGGGCCGATCATGCACTTACGCTGACTGACTCAGCAGCCGCTTTCCGGCTTATTCCCTGGCTTTTGACGTTTCCCCTGAAAAATGACCGCTCAGGATGCCCCAGGATAAACGATCTCAAACCGACGAGGGGTTTAGTGCCTGGGCTTTTTGTGCGGGTCCAGGTCGGGGCTTTGACCGAGTGAAAAGTTTAGCTTTCTTTATTCGGATCTCAAATGGAAGTGGAGAGAGGTCTTCTTGCCACCATTCCAGAACTTGGGTTTTGGAAAACGTGATCGGGCCGTTCCCGCGCTGACGGTAGGGCAGAACGCCCTCACGACACAGCCGCCGGATCGTCGAGGTCGAGCAGCGAAGGAGCTCCGCCGCTTCCTTAACCGTGATGATTTCAATTTCAGTCATGTTGGCTAAGGCCGGGACCGAAGCACAGGCCGCAGCCCCGGCCATGGTTAGAAAGTCAAACAGTAGTCCGCGGTGAGGAAGGAAGGTTAACCCAAGGCCAGGACTGTCCCGTCCTTGGGTCGATCACGTCTGCGGTCGGGCTGAGAATGAGATGAGTCTGACACTGCGGACAGAACCCGAGCTCAGCCGCTGGCCTCTTCTGGCAGGCGAGACAGACCTTCCCTTTCTTTGTCGCTTTCATATCACGACCTCCTTTTTTGATTTTGTGAATTTATTAGGATTGACCTAATTTCGGTTTTTTGGTTCCGGGCTTACGATAAGGACTCAAAAAATACTGCTCAATCGCGCTTTCGGAAATAAGCCAGCGGCCGCCGACTTTCTTCCCGGCCAGGTCGCCCTGCCTAATGTATCTGCGCAACGTAGTGGTGGATATTTGAAGGGCTCGAGCGACATCCGCCAATTCAAAAATTTTCACACTGCCGATCTCGATCCCCTGGCCTGCGGGGGGTTTTTTGTTCCTTCTCATCTGTTTCCTTTCCTTTGCTTCCACAATAAAAATTTCCTCGCAATTTGTCTTGCCCGTCCCATGGTAAAGAGCTGTCCAGTCTCCGGGTCAATGAACTTCCGTGGATCGCTTAATATCTTTTGTGCTTCCATTTCGACTTCTGCCGGACTCGGCTCACGGCCCTTTGCTTCTTCCGCCTTCGCCGCAGCGCCAGATTCGGCCCTTCCAGAAATCTTTAGCTGGCCTCGTGGGTTCGGCGTCGATGTTGGGGCCTCGATGTCTCCGAGAATGTCCTCTGAGATCGGTCCGATCTCCTCAATCTCGCTCGGCTTCATCAGGGCCTGACGCCCGTAGCCTTTGATTTCGGCATCTCCATATTTGAGTGCCTTATTCACCTCAAAAAGAACCCACTTCATGTCATTCGGTGTCCGTTTTTCTCGTGGTTTGTTCATAAAAGAATCAATTTTCTCGGAAGAAACCCCCATAATTCCCATCACTTCAGCCAAATTAGAGTCGGGGACTTTGCCGGTCTTGTATCCCGTTATGGTTTCGACGGCCCTGGCCTTTTTTTCCTGCAAATCCGTAAGAGCCCTATTGTATTTTCCCTGAGCCTCCACTACTTTGGCATTTTTATCTGTTGTGATTTTCAGTGCGTCGGACGCTTCCTCATAGGCCGTATAAAGGTCGACACCGTTGTAATTATAGTTTTCCAGGTTGACACCCTGTTTCCTTGCCGCATCACGGATAGCAGCAACGTGCTGTATTGTCTCTTCTGGCGTTTCCTTATATTTTAGCTCATATTCATGTCTGACCCGAAGCTGCATGGCTTCCTTTGCTTCAGCCTCGGGAAGCTCCTCCTGATAGAACTTCTGCCGCCTGAGTGCCGCTTCTCGCTCTGCTTGATATTTCTGATAGAGGTCCAACGGTATCGCGCTTGGCTGTGCGCCGGGAATATTGACCATCGCTCCGCTTGGCGAGGTCATAGTCTTTTCTGGCGTCTGGAATTTCTCCAAGGCCTGGGCCGTCAGGTTCTTGATTTGCGGTTGTTCAGATATTCCCCTTGATCTCATTATGTCCTGAGCCATACCCGTTGCGAAGACAGCGGGGTCAGTCTGGCCGGAAAGAACGCCCTCAAGCACATTGGTCGTTAGCTGCCCTTCCCTTAATTTCTTCTGTACGTAGGCTTGAGCCAAAGACTCTGCTGCTTGGCCGAGACCTGAGAGGACATAATGCAGAATACTCGGCGGCTGCTGATATACGTAACCTGATCTTCTGTAAGGCATATTAACCCCCTTACTGTTCGATCTCGCCCTGAGCGGGAAATCTAAACCTGAATTCTTTCAGCTCGCTTTCCATCTGGGCATCGTCGATGACGCCTTTCAAACGTTTGACAATCAGAGGGACGGAATAAAAAAGCTCGATGCCCCTGTTTCGCGTATCCCCATAGAACTCAGCGGTCTTTTCTGCGATCTCAGGATAAGCCAAGTCTCCAAAGCCATGATCATCGAGGATGGCCTTAATCGCCTCGTCGGTTTTCTGTTCGGGGAGCAAACCCTTTTTCCCAATTTCCCTTGTGTACCCGATCAGGCCGATGAATAGGCCATCTTCCAGACCTTTCAGGTAGGCGAACAGCCTTAGTCTGATCTCGGCTTCTGTCTCGGGGTTACGCTTTTGACTGACTCTTTGCTTTTCCATGTTTAAACTCCTTTTGGCCCCATCTTCGTTTTTAGTCGTGGGAAATTATCACTCAATTCTGGCGGATTATCGGCCTTGAACGGGAAACCTTGCCCTATTTTTAGCCTATTTTGGGATGAAATAAAATAACAGCTCGGTTTTTGCCGAAATCCCACCTGTTTGGGATATCCCGTTTTTTTATACCCTTTAAGTCCTTCATTTTCAATAGGCTGGGGAATGGGTCGCATAAGTACTATATTGTCAACTTCGACATGCCGTCCCCTTGCCCCCGTTATCTTCAACGCAGTAAAAGAGCTGCTTTCCATGGCATAGAAAATATACGCCAGTTCGGTCGTTTTGTCAAGTATTGATGAATTAGTCAATACCTACTCTCGTCAATAGGTCGATTACTGAACACCTGTTTTGGACATCATACCATCCCGGGTTAGAACGTCTCGGCCTTCTCCATGATGAGACCCTGGCCGCCGTTCTCGCCCTTCGCTGCCGAGCTCGAGACTTCCTTCCATGGCTGGCTGCGGATCGCCAGGCCCGGTCTCTAAGGGAAATCCCGGTTCGGCCCAGGGGGGGATAGGTACCCCGTGACTCCCAGGCTCCGAAGCATAACAATCTCTTCTCATGCAAGAAAAACAATCCTTTCTTGGCCCCCCCTCTCCCTCAAAAAACGATCCCTTCTGATTTTTTCTGCTTTCCCCTGATCGCTTAGCCTTACTGCCCGCTCACCACATAGTGGAAAGGCGGCATCGGGCTAGGCTTTCTTCATCCAGATTTCGTTTTCTCGGCTCGGTCCATAGGGGAGTAGTCACCCGCCGGGTCGCCCCATTCCTAAAGCGTAGCGTGCTATGTCTGGAACACAAAGAAACGGGCATTGACGATTGAGAGGGGACTACCAAGAGAGACAATTTCTTTTCGTCATAGAGCTTGATGCGCTCAAGGCAACGATCAACACGATGAAGATACCAGTTTTGACCGAGAAATTTTGATATAGTATGACTACCTTGCCCACCTGGGCAGAGTGGCCTTGAGCTTCCCCAATATTTCTTAGCTATCTGTGGATTCTCTTCCAAGAACTGTTTAGCCGCCCTAACCGTCTCATCATCCACCCTCGGGTTAAGTCCCCAGAGCTCGTCGTTTTCATTTTAACTGTGGCCTGTGATACAGAAGCACCAGGAGCCGTAATAAGTTTGGTCATTCTCCAAACAGCCGTGTGCGTTGAATAAACAAGAGTAGCGTTATTAAGAATAAAAAGGATGCGGTGGACAGTACGACAGAGAGTCCAGGACTCGGCTTAAAACATCAGTGTTGGGCAGGCAAAAGTTTCCCCCGCGTGCCAAATACGTGACAAAAACTGTTGAAAAGCGCTGAAATTTAGGGTCTAGGGTTTAAAGACAAAACTAACGGAAGTCATTGATAAATAAGGAAAATAGGGGGCGCGCCCGGAGGGATTTGAACCCCCGACCTTTGGATTCGAAGTCCACCGCTCTATCCACTGAGCTACGGGCGCACGCGCTCAATTCTATTATGGCCGCTGAGAAAATTCAACAAGCCTGGACGTCCAGCCGCGAGGCCGGAATTGTTTTTTCCCTGGAGAGACAGGTTTCTCTAAGCCCGGATCATTCTGCCCTTTTCGCGTCGCGATATATTTACTTCTCCTTCTTCACTTCAACCGGCACCAGGGTGCTTTTCACAGCGACACTTTTCACATCTACGGGCAGAGGAGAGTTTTTTATTTCAACCGGGATGGCGGCGGTATTTTCCACTTCCACGGGCAAATTGTCGGAAATGTCTATCGCGACAGGGTCCCAGGTTTGTTCGGGCGCCCTTTCGATCGCCTTTATTCGGACATCAACAATATCATTCGTAGATCCATAGAGCAGGGGAAATACTCTAATATCTCTGAGGCAAATAAAAACAAGACAAAAAGCAATGACCGTAAGAACAAATTTCGTGTAAGTGTCTACCTGCAGTTTTGGTGTCATCTTTTCCTCCTTATTGGTGAAGATCCTATTGCTTTCGAGCAAGTTCGACATCGACCCAAAAAGAGTATTTCTTTGTCTCGATGGAAGGGCTCGACATGGAGTCAAAAGAGCTCAGAAATTCCTGGGCCCTGGTTTCATCTGCTCCAGTAGTGACACTACCGGACACCAGAGACTCGGGAGTTGGCCAGCTGGCCTTGGCTTTGAGGACTTTTTTGGCCGATCCTCCCCACCCAAAAAAGACGCGGAGTGTTTTCCCTGGATCGGCACTGATCCCTGCGGGTGACAGCTCGCGGGATTCCAGAGGAATCCTGAATTCATAGGTCACGATGTTCCCTTGTTTTGTTGCGCTGAAACCCGGCGGTTCCACGTCGGTCTTGGGGCCGGCAGGCTGCTTAATGATTTTTCCTTTCTTGTCAACCAAGTAAGCCTCAAAAATGGGATGTTGGGGTCTTTTTCGGAGTTCTGCTTTTTCTTCTTCTGTCAGGGGCGTGCCTTGATTCTCCGACATGGCGATGAACTGGTCGGCCGGGACAATCTTTTTGATAAACCTGACGCCGCTGTTTTTTCGTTTCATCCCTTCGGGGCCGAGATAAATTGCTATCCCCGTGGCGTCGATTGAACTCAGATACTTGAGATTTTTAAAGACAAACAGGATATAAAGATTCCGGGCGTCATTCCTGAAGGCACAGCCAATATTGACCTTTTCTCCAAGGTAAAGGTGGTCCGCGCTCCATTCCTCATCCAGTCCATCCACCTTCAGAGAGGATGCTGTCCATTTACTTTTGGCCATCGTGTCATCGGAAAAAGCGAATCCGGAACAAAAAAGGAAAACGCCAATCCCGACCAGGCTGGCCAGCAGTCCACCTTTTCTCATCCTTTCGTTACCTGCCCACTCCACTATAACACAAATCCCGGATTCTCTTTAACAGCAGACTTGCGCCAAGCTTCAGGATGACGGGGGTGAGGAAAAGGAAAGACAAATTACTCCCGGAGGTGAATTCTCTCCGGGTCGAGCTCCTCTCGGATGATGCGCAGCTCTTCTTGGGTGGGAGGTTTTGTCGTTTGAAGCCGGCGGCTGACTTTGACCTCCCAGCCGAGATTCTCTCTGACTTTTTCGAGAGTCACCCCAGGGTGAATTTCCGTCAAGACCATCTCGTGAGTTCTTGCCGAGAAGCTATACACGCCCAGGTCGGTGATGACGAGCGCCGGCCCTTTTCCCGGCATCTCATATTTTTTCCTTAGGTTTGTTTCATCAAGAAACCCCGGGCTGGTGATGAAGTCGATCTTTTCCGGGAAGGATTTCTTGGATTGTTTGAGGACCATGATGATCTTTTTGGCATGGACGGCAATTTCGCAGGCGCCGCCGCTTCCCGGGAGTCTCACTTTCGGCTGTTCATAGCATCCGATGACCGTGGAGTTGATATTGCCGAACCGGTCAACCTGGGCTCCGCCCAAAAACCCGACGTCAATGAGGCCGCCCTGGAGGTAATAATTAAACACCTCGACCATCGAGCAGACAGATATTGAGTCGGTGGCGAGACAAGGGTCGCCGATCGAAAGGGGCAGACGGTCCGGGACAGCTCCAACGGCTCCGGATTCATAGATCAGGACAAGCTCCGGAGCATGAAGCCTCCGGGCGAGATTGCAGGCCAGGTTCGGAAGTCCGATGCCTACAAAGACGACTTCACCATTTTCGAGCTCCCGGGCCGCTCGAGCGACCATGATTTCTGCGGGCACATAGGAAGCCATGTTATTCTCCGCTAGATAAAATCCTTAAAAGCCATAATTCACCGGACCGGATAGCCTTTCCTTGGCCTTGAGCTTATTGACGTAGTCGGCACCGAGTTTCTCCATGTATTCCTTTCTTCCGGAAACTCCATAAACCCAGTCTTCCAGATATTTTTCCAGAGAGGCTTGGTCTTTCGAAGTCTTGGCCCATTCGACATAGAATTGATTGTCGCGGTCATAATAGCCCAGAGCGTAGCTGGGATGGGCGGCAAACGGCTCGATCACGACCGCATCCACTATCAGGCCGGGGATGAGAGTGCGGTTCGGGTCGGACCGCACGACTGAACTCGGGACCAATTCTTCAGCGACGATAATCACTTTTTTTGAAGCAAAGGCCGCTTCCTTCTGGACACCCATCAGCCCCCAGATCTGGGCATTTCCCTCTTCATCCACCCTCTGCACCTGGATAATGGCCACGTCCGGGTTAAGCGCTGGGACAGTGGCCAAGCGCTGTCCGGTATAAGGGCATTTAATAAATTTGATGTTTTTGTTTTTTTTGGGGAGAGTGCTACCCTCAAAGCTCTTAAGAACCATAAAAGGAAGGTGAGAGGCGCCGGCCATAAACCGGGCGACCATGCCGAAATGGGTGTACTCTTCTATCTCGACTTTTCTGGGAATGCCTGCCTCGACCGCCCGCCTCAATCCGAAGAGTGAGCCCACGCCTGGATTCCCTGCCCAGCTGAAAACAATCTTTTTCACACAGCGGGCGGCAATGAGCTGGTCGTAGATAAGGTCGGGCGTCAGGCGGCAGGCGGTGAGGTTCTTTTTTTTCTGGCGAATAATCTCATGGGCTGCGGCAAAGCAGATGAGGTGGGTGAACCCCTCGATGACCAGCACGTCATCGTCTCTGACAAATTCGGCTACCGCTTCGGCCATCGTCCGAAGTTTAGTTTTCATACCGGTTAACTCCCCTTTTGGAACTCGTCGAGGACATCCCGAAAAATTCCTAAAGCTTGATCAACCTGGCGCGCAGTGACGACCAAGGGCGGACAAAAACGAATGACATTTTCTCCTGCAGGAAGAAGCAAGAGCCCTTTCTGGAAGGCTCTTTGAACAAGCTCGTGAGCTTCTTTGCCCGCCGGCTCGAGGGTGAGTGGGTCTTTGACGAGTTCAACTCCGATCATCAGCCCCATTCCCCTCACATCCCCGATGAGCGGATAATCCTTTTTCATTTTTTTCAATTTGGTGAGGAGACGGGTCCCCATCCGGGAGGCATTGGCCATCAGCCCCTGCTCCAGAAGGTCGAGGGTGGCCAGGGACGCTTCGCAGGCTACGGGATTCCCCCCGAAGGTGCTGCCGTGTGTCCCGGCTTTCCAGGTCATGTACCTTTTCTTGGAGACGACCGCCCCCAGGGGCAGGCCGGAGGCCAATCCTTTGGCGAGCACCACAACATCGGGCTCGACGCCAAAATTTTCTATGGCCAGGAATTTTCCCGTCCGGCCCATCCCGGATTGAATTTCGTCCACGACAAAGAGAATGCCGTGCCTGGCGGTAAACTCCTTCAGCTTCTGGTGAAACTCGAGGGGTGGAACGATATAGCCCCCTTCTCCCTGAATGGGCTCGACGAAGATGGCGCCAATCTCCCGCGGGCTCATCAGCGTCTGGCAGATAACTTTATCAATCGCTTCGGCACAATAGATGCCGCAGGAATCATAGCTCAGATGGTAAGGGCAGCGATAGCAATAGCCATAGGGAATATGGTGGACGCCGGGGAGAAATGAAGAGAAATAACTTCTCTGCTTGGCTTTGCTGGCGGTCAAACTCAGGGCCCCCATGGTCCGGCCGTGAAAAGCTCCGAGGAAGGAGATGATATAGGGCCTTTTGGTATAATAACGGACGAGCTTGATGGCGGTTTCGATGGCCTCAGCGCCGGAATTCGTGAAGAAGACGCTCTTCTCGCCTTGGATGGGGATCATCTTGACTAAACGCTCCGCCAGGTTGGCAAAGGATTCATAATAGAAGTCAGTGGAGCAAATATGGAAGAATTTCTCGCTTTGGGCCTTGACCGCTTTGACCACTCTGGGATGGCTGTATCCGGTAACGTTGACAGCGATGCCGGCCATAAAGTCCAGAAAGCGGTTGCCGTCCACATCTTCGATAACCGCCCCTTTCCCTCTTTCAATCACCAGAGGGTATTCTTTGATATATGAGCTTGAGGTGAACCGGCGGTCCTTGGCGATGATTTTTTTGGCTCTTTTTCCTGGTAATGGAGTCTTGATGTCGGGGACCTGTAGTTTCATTGTTTAATCCTTTTTAGAGTCGTTTAAGCACGAGAGACATCCCCTGTCCCCCGCTCACACAGAGAGTAGCCAGGCCGAGTTCTTTATTGTCTTGAATCAAGCTGTGGAGAAGGGTCACCGTGATCCGGGCCCCTGTGCAGCCGATGGGATGTCCCAAGGCGATGGCTCCGCCCGAGATGTTCCGTTTGGCCCTGTCCCATTTTAGTTCGCGCTCCACAGCCAGCACCTGGGCGGCAAAGGCTTCGTTGATTTCAACCCGGTCAAAATCGCTCAGCTTAAGATTGAGCATGTTCAGGATTTTTTGCGTTGCCGGCACCGGACCCAGGCCCATTTCTTTGGGGTCAACCGCGCCGGATGTCACTGCTAAAATCTGGGCCAGGGGCGTTAGGCCGAGCTCTCTCACCGAGGATTCAGTTGAGAGCACCAAAGCGGCGGCCCCATCAGTGAGTCCGGAGGAGTTTCCGGCCGTGACGGTCCCTCCTTTCTTGAAAACGGCTGGAAGCCGGCCCAGCTTTTCGAGGGTCGTCTCGGGCCGAGGATGCTCGTCTTTGTCGATCGATATCTCCTGGCCGTTCTTCTGTATGATTTTGACCGGGACGACCTCGGATGCGAACCGGCCTTGCTCCATGGCCGCCCGGGCTTTCTGCTGGCTTTCCAGAGCGTATTCGTCCTGCTCCTGGCGCGAAATTTTGTATTTTTCAGCGAGCAGCTCCGCGGTTTCGCCCATGATCATCTCGGCCAGGGGGCAGAACAGGCCGTCCCTGTACATCGCATCAACCAGGGTGCCGTCTCCGAGCCGGTAGCCCCAGCGGGCGCCATCAAGCAAATAAGGGATCTGGGACATGTTTTCGACCCCGCCCGCCAGGACAATTTTATTCTCACCCAGCAGAAGTGACTGATAACCGAGGGCGATGGCCTTCATGCCGGAAGCGCAGGCTTTATTTACGGTGTAGGCTGTTTTTTCGACTGGGATTCCAGCCCCAAAGAGAATTTGCCGGGCCGGGTTGGGGCGGTTGCCGGCCTGCCGGGCCTGGCCGAAGATGACTTCATCCACCTGGTTGGGCTGGATGCCCGCCCTTTTCATCGCCTCGACCGAGGCAGCGATTCCAAGAGTGACGGCATTCGTATCTTTAAAGACCCCGCCGAATTTGCCTATGGGCGTCCGGACAGCGCTGAGGATATAGATTTTTTCCATCCTTTTTTCCTTTAAAAGATCTTTTTCATTTCGGCAAGGGTGCTTTCCAGCCTTTCCTCGATAAGGGCAACTTCCTTGTCGGTGATGATGAACGGCGGCGCAACCATCACAAGGTCGCCGTTTGTGCCGTCGGCGTGGCCGATATTCGGCCAGAGGACGAGGCCTTTTTCTAAACATTTGCAGATAAAGTGCTCGACATATTTTTTGGCTCTCGGGAAGGGTATTTTCTTTTTCCGGTTCTGGACGAATTCTATCCCGATAAGCAACCCCCTTCCCCGGATATCGCCCAGATGAGGATGGGAGCGCAGGCCGGAGAGCCTCTGGAACAGGGTCGTTCCAATCCGGGCGCACTCGTCGATGAGGCCGTGCTTGCGGAGATAATCGAGAGTCGCTGCAGCGGCGGCGCATCCGACCGGATGGTGAGCGAAAGTTTGGGCATGGAGAAAATTCTTGCCTCGCTTGAAGAGGGCGTCGACGAGACCTTTTTTAGCGGCCACCGCGCTTAAGGGGGCGTAGCCCGAGGTTAAGCCTTTTCCCAGAACAATAATATCCGGGACCAGGCCAAAATGGTGGCAGGCCAGCCATTTTCCGGTCCGGCCGATGCCCGTCATCACTTCGTCCGTGATCAACAGGACTTCGTATTTGTCGCAAATTTTGCGGATGATCGTAAAATACTCGGGGGGCGGCACGGAAGCTCCAGTCGAGGACCCTCCAATGACTTCGGTAACAAACGCAGAAACACGGTCCCGGCCCAGTTTTTGAATTTGCTTTTCCAGCTCATAGGCGCATTTCACCCGGCAGTCGGGGTAGGCCTTTCCGAGAGGACATCGGTAACAATAAGGGGCGGGGATCTTGTGGCTTGGCGGAAGCATCGGCCTGAATGTTTCCTGGTAGTGCTTGCGGGCAGATAATGACAGAGCTGCCAGCGTATTCCCGTGATAGCTGGGTTTCCTGGAGATGACTTTGTATTTCTGGGGCTTCCCTTTTTCCACCCAATATTGGCGGGCGAGCTTGATGGAAGCCTCGATGGCTTCGGAGCCGCTCGTCAGGAAATAGACCTTGCCGCCGGGAAAGGGCAAAAACTCGGCCACCTGTTCGGCCAATTTTTCAACCGGAAAGTGGGTGAACTGGACGCCGCTCAGATAGGCGATTTTGGAGGCCTGGACGGATAGAGCCTCCGCTATTTTCTTAATCCCGTGACCGACATTGACCACCGCTGCGCCGCCGCTGCCATCCAGATACTTTTTTCCTGTAGCATCATAAAGATAAGCGCCCCGGCCATATTTGATGAGCGGAAAAGTGCGCTCGAGATTCCGGTAAAGAACATTCCCCTTCGGGTATTGATATCGTTTCATGGGTACGTCCCTACTATTTACACCAATCTCAAATTCTTTGTCAAAAGGGAACTCGCCTGAAATTTTTCTTTTATTTTTTTTGCCAAAATTTTATAATCGGAAAACCGAAGAGCGATATGACACAAAACTCTCTTTCGAGGCAGGGAATTATTTATGCCCTGGCGTTAAGCTTGTTCATCCTTGGCGCATTCCTCGGGGCTCCTGAAAAAAAAGCGGGCCGGAGCGACGGAGCCAATGCTTCTTTCAAGAAATATCTTGATAGGCTGATCTCACCCCAGAAGTTGGACCAGCATCTCCGGTATTTCACCTCCGAGCCCCATGTCGCTTCCACACCGCGAAACCAGGAGCTGGCCCGCTTCATTTTGAATGAATGGAAGTCTTACGGCCTCGAGGACGTCCATCTGGCCGAGTATGATGTCCTCCTGTCCTTCCCGGAAAAGATTTCTGTAGAGATGGTCTCTCCGAAAAGATACAAGTTAAAGCTCGCTGAGGAGCCTTATCCGGAGGACCCGGATACCCAGAAAGATGCCGGGATTCCTTATAATGCCTATTCGCGCTCCGGCGATATTTCGGCTCCGCTGGTCTATGCCAACGGTGGCAACCCGCAAGATCTTGATTACCTCGAAAAAAAAGGGGTCAACCTGGAAGGGAAAATCGCCTTGGTTCGCTATTCCGCGCCTTACAGCTACCGCGGTTTCAAAGCCCTGACGGCCGAAAAGCGAGGATTAGCGGCCCTGCTCATCTATTCCGACCCAAAAGAAGATGGCTGGGCCCGGGGACTGGTTTTCCCGGAAGGCCCCTGGGGGCCGATGAGCCATATCCAGCGAGGAGGAATTCCTTATGATTTTATCTACCCTGGTGACCCCCTGACTCCTGGATGGGCTTCCACTCCGGGCTGTCGGAGAATATCTCCTGAAGAAGCGAGGACCGTCCCCAAGATCATAAGCATTCCCATTTCGGCTGAGGACGCCCTCCCCCTGTTAGAGTCTCTCAACGGCGAGGAAGCGCCCGCAGAATGGAGACGAGCCCTGGCTGTGCCCTACCGCCTGGGCGGAGACAGCCCCAAAATTCACATCGGCATCCGCATGGATAATTCGGTCAAGCGGATTACCAATGTCATCGGCTGTATTAAAGGCTCGGAAAACCCCGAACAGATTGTCCTGGTCGGGAACCACCGTGACGCCTGGGTCTTTGGAGGGCACGATCCGTCGAGCGGCACAGCGTGTTTGATGGAGCTCGCCCGGGCTTTTGGTGAAGCCAAAAAGGCCGGTTTCGTTCCGCGGCGCTCCCTCTATTTCGCCAGCTGGGATGCCGAGGAATTCACGCTGACCGGGTCGACGGAATGGGGGGAGGAAAACCACGATTGGCTGAGAAAGAGTCTGGTCGCCTATCTTAACGTGGACAGCTCGGCCTCAGGAAAAAATTTCAGTGTGTCGGCAGTGCCGAGCCTTTCCCGCGTCATTATCCGCTCTCTCCAGGAACTCGCAGATCCCGCGAGTGGCAAATCCGTCTATGACCGCTGGGAATCCGGCCCAAGGGAGAAAGGGACGATTGCTATCGCCGGAGGAAGTGGTGAGATCAACCCCATCGGGAGCGGCTCGGACCACACGGTTTTTCTCAATCACATCTGCGCTCCGGCTTTGGATATGAGTTTCGGAGGTGATTACGGCGTCTATCATTCGATGTATGATGACTATTATTGGATGAGTCACTTCGGCGACCCGGGGATGGTCTACACGGCCGCCCTGGCCAAGATCTGGGCTCATCAGGCCGTCGACCTGAGCTCAGCCCTCTTCTTGCCGCTGGATATGGAAAACTATGCTTTAGCTCTCAGAAAATATCTGGCTGAGTGGGCTCAGCAGTTCGACCCCTCAAAGAAAAAAATTGGTCCGCTGATGAGCCTGATCGAGGAGATGCAAAAAAAAGCTGGACGCGTCAATCCGTATCTTTTTGGGTCAATCGGTTTAAAAAGCGAAGTTGCCGAAGAACAGGTCCAAAAAGTCAATGCGCTCCTGCTCGGGATGGAGAGAAATTTTATTCTTTCGCCGGGAATACCAGGCCGGGACTGGTTCAAGCATCTTGTTTTCGGCGCCCGCTACACCTATGCTGTCCTCCTTCTTCCCGAGCTCACCGAGGCTGCTGAAGCCAACAACAAGAATGGCGTTTCTCAAGCTCTTCTCCACCTTGAAGAAGCCTTGAAGAAGGTCAACAGAGACCTGGGCGAAATGGCCGCGCTCTTGGGCCTTTCCCAAGATTTGAAGTTCTAATAAATTCCGGAGGTTGAAGAGAAAATGGCCTGTTCCGAAAATGCCCCCAGGCCTCAGCTCTTGAGGAAATTGAACCTGTTGGACACCACGTTTCTGGTCATCGGGTCGGTCATCGGGTCCGGCATCTTCATGACCTCTGGATTCATGGTTGAATATCTCTCCTCTCCGGGCCTGCTTCTTCTGGTCTGGCTCAGCGGGGGATTTCTGACACTGTGCGGAGCGCTCTCCTTCGCGGAGCTTGGAGCGATGTATCCTCAGGCCGGGGGCCAGTACATCTATCTCCGCGAAGCTTACGGGTCTTTTGCCGGATATTTTTATGGCTGGGGGTTTTTTTGGTTTATCATGTGCGGCGGGATTGCCGCCTTGGCGGTGGCCTTTGCCGAATTCCTGGGATATTTTCTTCCGCCTCTTTCCACCCAAAACAATCTGCTCCGGCTGGATGTCTTCGGCCTCCCCTACTCTCTCTCCGCCGGCCAGATTGTCGCCGCCGCATCGATCATTCTGCTCACAGGCGTCAATTATTTTGGCGTCAAAAGTGGGGTCACAGTCCAGAATTTTTTTACTTTTCTCAGAATCGGCTCGGTCGTGGCCATTGTCGTTTTCGGCCTGACTCTGGGCAAAAGAGCCGGCATTACCAACGTCAATCAGTTATTCGCTGGAGGCCCGGCTTTCGGTTTCAACACCATCAAGCTTTTCGGCCTGGCGCTCATTGCCGGGCTCTGGACCTATGACGGCTGGTACGCCGTCAACTGCACGGCCGAAGAAATCAAGAAGCCGGAGAAAAACCTTCCTCTCGGATTGATCCTGGGGACACTGAGCGTCACTCTCATCTACGTCCTGGTCAATGTGGTCTATGTTGTGGCACTGCCCGTCACCAAAATGAAAGGAGTGGCCCGGGTTGGAGAGCTGACCTCCACCCAGCTTTTTGGCCCGGCCGCGACTTCGGTCATTTCGGCGGCCATTGTGGTGTCCATCTTCGGCTGCTTGAGCGCGACCATTCTGTACGGCCCCAGAGTCTATCTCGCCATGGCCGAAGACGGCCTGTTTTTTAAGAATATGACCTATGTTCATCCCCGCTATCGTGTTCCGTCCAAAGCTCTGACCGGCCAGGCGATTTGGTCGTGCCTGCTCTGTCTCTCGGGAACTTACCAGGACCTCTACGAATTTGTCGTTTTTGCCCTGGTCATTTTTTTTGCAGCGACCGGTCTTTCGATTATTGTCCTGCGCCGGAAGCAGGCTGACAGACCACGCCCTTATAAGGCCTGGGGCTATCCCGTTCTCCCTCTGCTTTTCGTAGCCATCAATACCGGGATTTTCTTCAACACGGTCATGGCTCAACCGAAGAAATCGCTCATCGGACTTTTCATCCTTTGCCTGGGCATTCCGGCCTATTTTTACTGGAAGAGAAAGTCGGGAGAAAAAATATAACCCCAAGAGAATTTTGAGAGAAAAAAGACGATGCCGGGAAAAATTAAATCTATTTCCAACCCGCGGCTAAAACTCGGCCTTTTGAGCAGCGAAGACATCCGCCAGATTCACCGGGCGACGCTCGAAATCATCGAATCCGTTGGCGTCAGATTCCCTTCGGCCAGGGCCCTGGCTGTTTGGGAGGAGCACGGTGCCAAGGTGGACAGAAATTCCATGGTTGTCAAAGTGCCGGGACACATCATCGAAGCCGCCCTCAAAAAAGCTCCGCCCGTCTACACGCTGTCAGCGCGCGACCCGGAACTGGACCTGCCCCTGGACGGAAATCATGTTTACGTGGGGACAGACGGCTGCGGAGTGGAAGTTTTGGACATGACCACGGGAGAGCGGCGGCGTTCCTGTCTCCAGGATGTGGCCGATATCGCCCGCGCGGCCGACTATTTGGATGAGGTCGCCTTCCATTGGGTTCCGGTTTCTGCTCAGGACACGCCGCCAGAGTCGCGGGGCCTCCATGAGCTGCTCGCCGTCTGGAAAAACTCGAAAAAACATGTTCAGACAGAGAGCATTTATACAGAAAAAGAAGCGCGGGGCGCTGTGGAGATGGCCGCCTGCCTTTCAGGCGGACGCAAGGAACTCCGCCGTCGTCCCATCCTTTCCGTCATGGAGTGCACGATTTCGCCTTTAGCTCAAGATGGAGGCAGCTTAGAGGCCGCGCTGACCGGCGCCGAAGCCGGGCTTCCGGTGGGATTTATGACCATGGCTTCCTGCGCTTCCACGGCGCCGGCAACGTTGGCCGGAAACCTGCTCGTGGGAAATGCCGAAGTCCTTAGCGCGCTGGCCATGATTGAGCTGGCCTATCCCGGCACGCCTGTCTTTTATGCTGCTGCCCAGACGGTGATGGACCTCAGGAGCGGTGCTTACACCGGAGGCGGACCCGAGGATTTTCTGTTCGGAGCAGCGAGCAATGAACTCGCCGACTTTTACAACATGCCTCTTTCCATGGGCTCCTTTGCCACCGGGGCCAAAGAGCCCAACTGGCAGGCGGGGATGGAAAACTCCCTTTCGACGTTTATGGCCTCTGCGGTCATGTCGGACATGCTGCTGGGAGTCGGGCTTCTCAACGGAAGCACGATTTGGTCATTCGAGCAGATGATCATGGACTGCGAGATCTTCGGCATTATTGCTAAGATGATGGAAGGGATTCCGGTCAATCGAGAGACGCTGGCTTTGGAGGCTATTCGAGAGGCCGGCCCGGGCGGAAACTTCCTGACTCATGAACATACGCTGCGCCACCTGCGTGAACTCTGGATGAATACCCTGTTGGACCGCCGTCCCTACAGTGTTTGGGAATCGAAAAAGGATGATGCCCGAAACTGGGCTGCGCAAAAAGCCAAGCATATTCTCCAAACTCATCACCCTGCTCCACTCGAGCCCAAACTGGAAGCAGACCTGCGCCGGGTTATTCAATCGATCGAAAAAAAATAGCCCACCTGTTATCAACCTGAGAGTCACTAAAAGAACGCTATCGTGAGGGGAATTACTTAACCAGAGTGTGGATCTGCTCGTGCATATAGAGACGCGGGTCGCACACCGGGAGCTTCGATGAAGACGCGCCATGCCGCCGAGCACTCCTGCCCTGGCAGGCCGAAGGCTGAGCGGACGATGCCGCTGGCGGCACGTTCGATATCCGCGCTGCGGGAAACGATAGCGGGGTTCTTTCCTCCCATTTCCAGGACCGTCGGGCGCACCCACTTGCTCCTGGCAAAGTCCCGGAAGATCTTCAGGCCCACATCGTAGAAACCGGTGAAGGTAACGCCGGCTACTTCGGGGCTGTCAATCAGAGTCTGTCCCAGAGTGCGGTATTCATAATCAATAATATTTTTGATATAATCAAATCAGAATTTTATGACAAGGATACAACAGAGGAAGATGAAGGGAGGAAAATACTTATGGCGTCGGAGGTTTTTCGCCCACTTTTTCGGAATATTTCTGTTGTTTATAGTCTATTTAACTCAGGCTTGTTCAGTTTCGTCCAACTCGGCCAAAGATAGGCCGAACGTCGTTTTGATACTTATCGACGCGCTTCGACCAGATAAGTTGGGATGTTACGGCTTTAGGGAGCACATTTCTCCTGAAATCGATGAATTGGCCGGAAAGGGGATAAAATTCAGGAGGGTCCTATCTCAATGCAGTTGGACCACTCCTTCGGTAGGTTCGCTTTTGACATCGCTTTATCCGCGGACGTTAGGTTTATACCGGAGAGCAGGTAATGAAATTCTTAATGACCGGTTTACGACGCTTCCGGAGATATTGAAGTCTCATAATTATCTGACGATCGGGATAACCGCAAACCCGAATTTGAATACGAATTATAATTTTCAGCAGGGTTTTGATCACTACGTGGACAGCGATATAGTCTGGGATTGGATGAAGCCGCAATCCGGACAAATAAAATTTTCAAAGACTTCTCATCAGTTAAAGTCGGCCTCTGAAGTCTTCAAAACCTTGCTGGGGATATTAGATAAGGACAAGAAGAGACCGTTTTTTGGCTACCTGCACTTGATGGATGTCCACGCGAGCACGAAAACAAATATTCGACCGGAGTTTCGCTCGCTTTTTGATGAGTATGGACGGGATGAAGAGAGAACGTACTACCGCAAAGTCCGTCAGGTCTCCTTTGATGTAGGGAACTTTGTCCAGACCCTCCTGGCGAAGCCAGGAAGTGAGAACACGTTAATTATTATTTTGGCTGATCATGGTGAGGGCCTTTTTGACCACCCCGATGTGCCAAATTCAGGAGGGCATGGCTATTTACTTTATGATTCTGAGGCAAAAGTTCCCTTAATCTTTTACCACCCGAATAGCATTCTTAAACCACGGGTGATTGAACAGGAAGTTAGGTTGATTGATGTTATGCCGACCCTGCTGGATTATCTAAAAATTTCACGAAGACCGCCGGATCTGGTGGGAAAATCTCTCCTGCCTCTGGTCAAAGGAGCAAAGGAGAAAATTAACCTGCCCAAATACTTTGTGGCCGAAACGAGAATGAACAATTTATTCAAGCTGGCTGTCTATTCAAAGAATTATATTTATATTGAAAACCGTCAAAAGTATCCAGAGGTGAATCCTCGTGAGCTCCAGAGCAGGTATAGAAGACAGGACGGTAGGCGCACAGATTTTATCAACGAACACCCAGAAATTGCCGCTGCCATGGAAATATTTCTAAAGGAATGGGAAAGAAAATTTCCTGAAGGCAAAATAACACCGTCCCAGAAAGAAGCTTCTCCCGAGACAACCGAACAGCTGCGGAGTCTTGGATATATAAAATAAGCTGCCGCCGGTCGGCGGTCGAAGAGGAATTTCCAGGATAGTTTATACTTTTACGGATATCTGTTATCATGACTCCCCTGTTTTGAACCATGAATGCTATAGTCACGGCGAAAAATCTCACAAAAAAGTACGGCCAGTTTGTCGCGGTGGATGGGATATCTTTTGAGATAAAAAAAGGCGAATGCTTCGGTTTATTGGGGCCGAACGGCGCCGGCAAGACTTCAACCATAAAAATGATCCACTGCGTCTCTCCCGTTACTGCGGGCACCTTGATGGTCAACGGCATGGCGGCTCATATCGACAATAGAGACCTGAAGATGATGATGGGAGTTATCCCGCAGGAGATAACTCTGGATGTCGACCTGACTGTTTATGAAAACCTCATCGTTTTTGCCCATTTCTTTGATATCCCGAGGCGCGAAGCCAAAAAGCGGATCGCCGAGCTCCTTAAGTTCGTCGAGCTCGAACAAAAGCGGAGCAGCAAGATCGATCAACTTTCCACCGGGATGAAGCGAAGGCTGCTCGTGGCGAGGGCCCTGCTGAATAACCCCAAGATAATCGTCGCCGATGAACCCACGACAGGCCTTGACCCCCAGGCGCGGCATCTCATCTGGCAAAGACTTCGGCAGCTCAAGACCCAGGGCGTGACTCTCATCCTGACGACTCAGTATATGGAAGAAGCCCATCAACTTTGTGACAGCATCGTCATCATGCATCAGGGGAAAATCCTGAAAGAGGGGATGCCCTCAAAGCTGGTGGAGGACGAAATCGGCCGGGAAGTCGTCGAAGTCAGGATCCCGCCGGAAGACGATGATAAGATCATTCAACATCTCTCCTCCTTTTCCTTCGAGCACGAACGGGTGGGCGATACGCTGTATTTTTATTGCCGGGACGGGCAGGAACTTATGAGAAGATTGATCGAGCTCAACCTCCACAATTTCTTGAACAGGCCCGCGTCCCTGGAGGACGTTTTTTTGAAACTCACCGGACGGAGCTTGATCGAATGAATCTGTCGTACCGGATTTATTATGTCTTTTTGAGGAATCTTGTCTCCTATAAGAGGTTTGTCGTTCCGACGTTCCTCGTCAGCCTCATTGAGCCTCTCTTCTATCTCATAACCTTTGGCATCGGCATGGGGGCTTATATCGGATACTTCGGCGGAAAGCCGTATCTTTATTTTCTTGTCCCGGGCGTCCTGGTTTCGTCCGTCATGCTGTCTTCGTCGTTTGAATGCCTTTACGGTACATTCGTCAAAATGGTGCATGAGAAGCTCTATGAATCCCTGGTTGCCACTCCCGTTTCGGCAGAGGACGCCATCGCCGGCGACATCGTCTGGGGGGCGTTCAGGGGCCTGGTCAGCGGCGTCCTGATGATGATCGTCGCCAACGTGATGGGAGTTTTTCCTGCCTCGATCCCCAGCGTCCTGGTTCTTCTTGTGCTCATGGTCTTTGTCGGCATCCTGTTCGCCTCGTTGGCGATGACGGTGACATCTGTCTCGCCAAGTTTTGACTTTTTCAATTACTATACGGAACTGGTCCTTACGCCCATGCTTTTCTTTTCGGGCGTCTTCTTTCCTTTGGACAAGTTCCCGGGTTGGATGAAGACGCTTTCCGAATTTATGCCGCTGACACACGCTGTCAAGATTTCACGGGCGGTTTTTTCGGGCGCCTATAATTCGGGGCTTGCCTGGAACTTCTTAGTGATCTTTGTCTTAGAGGTGATCGCTTTTTATGTCGGCATCAGGATGATGAAAAAGAGATTGATCAAGTGATCAAGAATTGAGGAGACCAATCATCCCTAAGCCCCAGGTCTGGAAGCGCCAAGCTCACGTTTCCGCAGACAATACTTTGAAAATCTAGGCCAAAGCGTGTAAGATGTCCCTAAGCGCTGAAACAATCTTCTGAGGGAGGAGGTTCCCTATGGTCGAACAACTTGTCGAAGACAAGAGGAAAAGAATGGCTTTGTTGATAGATGGGGACAACGCCCAGCCTTCTCTGATCGGGAAAATCCTGACCGAGGCCGGCAAATATGGGCTGATTACCATCCGGCGGATCTACGGCGACTGGACGACGGTCAATATGTCGGGGTGGAAGAATGCCCTTCACGATAATGCCATCCAGCCCATTCAGCAGTTCCGCTATACGGTCGGCAAAAACGCGACGGACAGCGCTTTGATCATCGACGCCATGGATATTCTCCACGGTCATCTTGTTGACGGGTTCTGTATCGTCTCCAGCGACAGCGATTACACCCGCCTGGCGACAAGAATCCGGGAGATGGGATTCTTTGTCATGGGGATCGGCAAGCGGAAGACACCCAAGGCTTTTATTAACGCCTGCAATGTCTTTATCTACACTGAGAATCTGGTCTCTCTCGATATCCCTTCCAGGGAAAAGAGGGTCCCGAGGAGATCAGGTGGAAGGGAAACCGAGGAGACGCCGAAGAAGTTCGATCCCGTTCCTCTGCTGAAAGGTGCCTTTGATATGGCCGTCCAGGAGGGCGGCTGGGCCAACCTTGGGACGATTGGTTTTTATCTGCGCCAAGTAGACCCCGGGTTTGACCCGAGGACCTACGGGTTCAAGCAATTGTCCCAGCTCATCAAAGCCTATCCCGATCTGTTCGAGCTCAAGTTTGCGGATGAGTCCGGCCAGACGACCGTCTACGTCCGGCTTAAGAGTTGAAACGCAGCAGCGGCGAAGTCCGGGAGCAGTAAGATGAACCCAAAAGCTTTCCCGGTTTCCTGTGTCCAGATGGATTGGGCCAAATCCCTGGAGTCCAACCTGTCCAAGACGCTTCTGTATATCAAGATGGCGGCAGAATACGGCAGCCGCGTCGTGCTGTTCCCGGAAGCCAATCTGAAGCGTCCTTCATCCGCGAGCCTGACGGCCTTCCTCTGGCCGAAGCGGGATTCTATGCCGAAGGGATGATTACGGCCGTATTGGACCTTTCGCGGGCTGACCGCTCTTCCGCCCTGGACGGCTTGAAGAATCCTCCTTTTCTAGCCAAGTACTGGCGGAGGATGGTGGCAGAAACAAGAAGACGCGCCAACCTTAAACCGGAGTAAAAACCATTTGGCCCGCGGACGGGCCTCGAGCTTAGTTTTTATGGCTGTAAGCAAAGGCGGGTTTTTTTCTCCAGGTCTTGTGGCTCCTTTTTCTGGACTCATATTCAAGGCTCATGTCCGTCGCAAAAAGATCACTGGCCGCAGCCTGAACGGGAATCTTCATTCCGATGAACGCCTCGATGGCCTCGAGATGCTCGGCGGTGCCTTCGCTGGCCAGGGATATGGCCTTGCCTGAATTCCCGGCCCTGGCCGTTCTCCCGATCCTGTGGACGTAATTTTCGCGATCCTGGGGAAGGTCGTAATTGATAACCATTTCCAGGCCGTCAATATGAAGGCCCCGCGCAGCGACATCGGTGGCCACCAGAAACGGGAACTTCCCGGCGGTAAAATCGTTGATGATTCGAAGTCTGGCGCTCTGAGCGAGGTCTCCGGTCAGGTACTGGCAGCGGTATCCGTTGACTTCGAGCTTCTTGGCCAACCGGAAAGCAACATGCCGCATGTTCGTGAAGATCAGGGCGTTGCGCGGGTCGTTCTTCTGCAGGATGCCCAGGAGCAGGTTCAGCTTGATGTGACTTTTCACGTGATAGAGCTCCTGGGAAATCGTGTCCACAGTCATCTGTTCGGGCGTAACTTCAATGAAGGTGGGATTGTGGAGGTATTGGCCGGCGATTTTTCTGGAAACGCGGTTCAACGTCGCGCCGAACAGCATGCTCTGCCGGCAGCTGCGCTCCGGCATTTTTTGAAGCAGTCTCTTGATGTCCGGAAGAAAACCCATATCGAACAGGCGGTCGGCTTCGTCAATGACGAGAAACCCGACCTCTTTGAGCCTCAAAAGGCCTCTGCCGCTGAAATCCAGAAGCCTTCCTGGTGTGCCGACGATGATGTCCACGCCTTTTTTTAAAAGAGCCAATTGCGCGGCATATCCTACGCCTCCATAAAAGCTGCCGACGGAGAACCTCAAATAGCGGTTTAGAAGCCGCGCTTCACCTTCAATCTGGACCGCGAGTTCCCGGGTCGGCGCTATGACCAGCGCTTTTTTCCTAGCCGGTGGGCTGTCAGGAAGCATCCGCTCAAACAGTGTGATCAGGAAAGCGGCGGTTTTGCCCGTCCCAGTCTGGGACTGAACGGCCACGTCCCTGCCCTGGAGGGTTACGTCCAGCGTTTGTTCTTGGACGGGCGTCATTTCCGTATAGCCCCTGTCCGAGATTCCGCGGAGGAGCTCCGGATTCAAATTCAGTTCGTTAAAATACATATCCTTACCTAATTAAATTGGATTAGAACATAAGGGGATAATCGTCAGACGAAATTATCGTCCGGGCGGGAAAAACAATTCGCTTCGACTATTTCCTACCTGATGTCTTACCATTCAATATACCTGAAATGGAAATATAATACAAGAGAAATCTGGTCTCCTCGGAGCACAACCCGGGATGACCGAGTCTCCTAATTACTTCACTTCGACAGGGATCGGGAGCGGCTTGCGAGGCAGCATCTCTTCGCGCATGGCTGTTTGATATACAAATGCCGCTTTAAAAAAGCAGCGGATGCCTCAGAAAACTACTGAAGGTCAAACTGAAGCGGACCTCGCAGAAGGGCGAATTCTCATAAATGGGTTGATCAATTCTCTTCTTTTCCTTTTGTTTTTGCTTCTTCTTTTTTCTCTCCGATATATCCCAAGCTACGAAGTTGCTCCAATCTTTCCTCCTGGCTAGGATCAACAGGAACATTTTTGCCGCGATTGGCCAGGAAAGCCGGCGTATCGTGCGTAAGGACTGGTTTCGGCTGGTCTTCGAACGGAAAATCATCATCGAAGGTGCTTTTTATCACTATGCCGTCCATATCCTTTCCGATCGGAACTTGCATCATGACCAGGATCGTGGGAGTTATATCTAATACGCTTGCCACGACATCCAAATCAGCACGGGTCAAATTCTGCAGCGATTTTTTGAAGCGCAGTTTCCGGATCCTGGGACCCGCAGCAAGGAAAACTCCAGGTTGGGCTCCATAATGATGGGCCGAATTAACTTGAGACAAGGAAGCGTCGCGACCAAACTTGGTCTTAAGATTTATAGGCTTCATTCCATGGTCGGAGACGATGATAAGCGTTGTTTCTTGTCCGCAGGCTTTCTGGAGTTGACCTACCGTCTGGTCGACATAGATGTAATAATTTTCAATGATCTTCCCGAAGTTGGCGATTTCTTTCCGGGTGGGTTTGTGTTGGTACAGTTGAGGTTGCATGTACCGCCAGAAACGGTGACTGACGACATCGGTCCCGCCGATATAAAGACAAGTCAAATCCGGCGACTCTTTCTGAATCAGCCTTGAGGCAATCCGGCGGTATATCTCGTCGGCGCGAAAAATCCATTAACAATTGTCCCACAACCGCTGCGATAAACCGGATAGAGGATAGAGAAACCGGCCGAAGGTCTGTCTTGTCAGATTCGGCAGCTCTTGTTCCACCTCGTTTAGCATTCCCATTATCTCATCCTGGCGGTGGGGAGGATAAACCTGGTCTTTCATACCTTTGACCAGAGATCCTTTCCAGACGCCCTCGCCGCCCTTGCCTTTGTCCTGAGGCGGAGCGTTTGTCTGGGCGACCATGATTCCGTTGATCTGATCGACTGGAAAAGTCATCCACCAGCCGATGACGATGACGATTTTGCGGTAGTCAGACGCAATGTCCCACAGGGCTTTTGTTTTTCGGTCCGGATTGTTATAGAGAATGAGTTTTCCAGCGGGCTCGGAATGGACAAAGCCCTCAATTCCATGCTTTGCCGGTATTTTGCCCGTGGCGACACTTGTCCAAATAACCGGGGATACTGTAGGCATGAAGGTGGCCAGTTGGCCGTAATATCCCTCTTTCATCATCTTGGTCAGGTTCGGCAGACGACCGTTTTTTAGCAGCGGCAGCAAGACATTCCATTCCAGGCCGTCTACCCCCACCAGCAGAATCGGAGCCGTCTTTGAGTGATCTTTCTCGGACGGCCCTCGGCAACAGGGAAAAAACGCATTTGCTGCTATCAAAATTGAAAGGAATCGGCACCACGGTAATTTTTTCGTCCTCACAACATAGAAGATGCTAAATCATGCCGAGAGGACATGTCAAGCTGGCTGAAGGCTTGCCCTCTCCCAGTTTGATATAAGCTTCTTATATTTCAGGGGTTAGCTGTCCGCTTGGGGTCAAACCTACACAATTGACAAATTAGCCTTATCTAAAGAGCCAAAGAAAAAAGTGTCAATTGTGTAGGTTTGACCCCGTCACATGTGTAGGTTTGACCCCGTCACATGTTTGTCAGAACCGCTTCCCCGAAGCGCCCTCACGCCATCTTATTATTCACTGAGCTTCCTAAAACTGGGAGAGGCCAAGGGCTGAAGGAGTCTGGGTGGCTAATCGGGAAGACGCGGCTCGCAGAGCGCCGGGTCAATCGATGTAGATATCCCGGGAGAACTCAGTCTTGAGCTGAGTTTTCTTTTCTTCAGCCGCGATCTTCAAAGTGTAGGCTCCCGGCGCGGTCTGCGGCGGCAGTTGAAACTCAATCAGGAACACAATTGATTTGACTGTTTTGTCATTGGTTTGAAATTCTCCTCCGGACCGGATAGAAGCCGGCAAAAGGTGCTCCTGCCCTGATGATTGATTCTTGAGAACTCCGGTCAGCTTCAGCTCGGGCTCCAGTCCCAAGGCCGCCGAATACCTGACCAAGGCCGAAATCACCTGAGTTCCGGCAGCTAAATACCCCGTCAGAGGAGCATACGTGTTGTAGGCAAAAGGATAAACAGACATCAAGGAAGATGGACTCCCGCCAGTCTCCATACGGCGCGTCCTGGACACACCTAAAAAATAGGTGTTAGTATCGGCGACAAGCAACAGGGGCGGGAAAAGCATGAAGCCAGCATCGGCTGGCCCAGGAATGACCGCCGCACACTTGGCCAGCGCCGCTTGTCCTGTCTTCAGGTTTCTGAGGACGATGCGGCATTCATACTCCCCTGGGGGAAGAATCGAGAGTGTATAATGACAGATTTTTTTCCGGTCCAGGCCGGATAAATCAATCTCAGCACGCTTGAAATCGGCGATATTTTTTTGCCCGTCGAAGACCAGGGTGATTGCTTCGATCTTTTCGTTTTGGGAGATGGACAATTTCCGCGCAGGAATGTCTGAGATAAGAAGGAGCAGGTTCTCGCTTTTGCCCGGACAGGAAAAAGATATCACGGGAAAATGGGCCGGTTCTTGAATAAGAGGATTATCGGACAAGGCCAGGTCGATCAGGTCAAGCGTCTTTTCCAGATCCGAATATTTGTCAAAAGGCTTGGGGTTGAAATACCCGCCCTGGGCGTGCACTTGGCATCCAGGCCGCTTAGCTGTGACTTTGATCTTGTGGTACTTGCCGTCCCACCGGTCTTCGATATAATAGCCGAGAACGTAATACGAGCTGGTCAGACTCTGAATATCCGACAGATTTCTTTCATAGTTGTCGATGTTGGAGAAATATTCCCCGCCGGAGATCTTGGAGATTTTTTTCAGGGCGTATTCTCCCAACATCGCCTTGTTTGCTTGAGCTACCTCTCCCATGTTCTCCGTGTCCAGTGAGAATACCATGGTGTTGGCTTCGGCCAGTTCCTTGGCCATGTTTTCATATTTTTTTTCTTCCCAAGCGGCCGCCTCGAGGCTGTCGATGTTATACATCGTCGCTCCCCTTGAGCCGGGGATGGCAGCCTCTATTTTGCCCTTATCCATTACCACCGGGGCCCCCTGAAAAATAGAACTGGCAATACCTGAGGAAAAAAGAATGAGGTATTTATTGCCCGGGATATAGCGCAGCCCGGCAGCCAGGTCCTTCAGCTTCGAGGTGAAATTTCGGGCATGAAGTTGATAGATCATGCGGTCGATCGTCGCGTCCTGGAGCTTGAGCTTGTCCGGGGTGAACCCATCCCGTCCAGCGGCGGGACTGGGGACACTCGGATTGGAAACGGAAATATCTCCTGTGACTGACTGCAAGGCGCCCCAGTATTCCACTTCCACATTGTTGGCCCTTCCCAGGATGTCTTTGCTCCCAAAGCCTTCAATGACCTCTCGGACCTTCTGATGAGAGATCGTCAAGTATTCATGGAGTGTCAATCCCTTGTAAATAGAGTAGGAGAGAACTCCGACTTCATCGTCGGGATGGAGCTCGGTATCGATAAAATGCAGAGCAGCCTTTTTCGCCTGCTCTATGCCCCGCACATTGTTGAAGACAAAATCAAAAAAGAAGAAAAATTTTCTGTTCATCTTGGAAGTAGACGGCGCCGCCTGGACCGGCTCCAGTCCCTTTCCTTCAGGTAGGGGAAGGAGATGCTTTTCAAACTCGGTAATGGTCTGGCGCTTGCCATTGTCAGAAAGCTCGAAATCCGCCGGTGCCAGGTCCGTCACCGGCTTTCCTTCCTTATCGGTGACGTACACCTGAATCAGCTTAAGTGTGACCGAGACTTCATACTGGAGAGCGCGAGTCGTTTGTTTTTCCTGCGGAAGAACGGCCAGACCGACCGAACTGAAACCCAGGCTGAGAATTAGGCATCCTATCAGGAGACTAAGTGTTCTTCTCCCAGGCGCTTCTTTTTGAGAAAAGCGGAAGATGCCTTGAGGTATCATTTGCAGACTAAATATGCTAGCCCTATTTTTCCTTTGTGATCTCAAGTTTTCAAGAAATTCCAATCTCCTGCTCTCCTCTTTATATGAATACTCCAGGCGGCGCGGCCAGTCAACCCCAGGAATAGAGAATGCCCTTGCAGTCGAAAGGTTTTCCACGAAAAATCAGATAGTAATCCGAGTAAATCCCGATTCCGTTCTCAATTCAACGAAGTGATCAAATTTCTTTTTCTGAGCTCCGCCAGGCCATCTTCCCACGCACCTGCGGCGCCCCAAAGGTAATAAGAGAAGTAGCGGACGTTTTTCTGGTAGATGGGCACCCAGGGCTGAAATTCCGCATAGTAATGATTTGATTCGCCGTTGGAAGGATGGTTCATCCATATGTGCAGGAACTCCGGCTCACTCACCGGAAAAGCTCCGACAAAGGAGACGTTCTCTTCAGTATCTTGGCCGGCGTTCCAGCCCTCCTTGAGAAAGATAACCTCACCGAAATATTCCTCCGGCCGCATCCGGAATTCTCTGAGACCGGATACCGAGGGCACAACAAAGATATCTTCTGTCCAGTGCCGCTTTCCGAGCTCGAGGATCGGCTGGGGGCCAAGCATATTTGCCTCGGGGTTTTGGAAGGTCAGGGCAAAGCGGACCTCGACAAGGGGCGAATTCCCGTATAGGGTGAATACCTTTTCTATCCTGTTGCCGTAATAGTCCGCCTCCATTCGGACCTGGACATAGCTGCCTTCTTTTCTGACCAGCTCGGCGTCATAGACCTGGTGCGTTTCCATCGAGGCCTGGCCGAGAAAGTCTTCAAACCCGCCGTAAGGATAAAAGCCGCGCTCGCGAAAAGGACGCCTGTCCGTGCTGACTTCTTTTTCCGGCCAGAGCTTGAAAAGAACGTTGTCCTGTTTCTCCTTGACGATGTACTCGATGATCCTGGCGCCGGTGGCCAGGAGAGTCACCCGCACCTTGTCGTTCTCAAGACGGTATTCATTGACGCCGTCGCCGTTAAGGTCTATTTCGTAGGCCTTCGGATTGCCCCGGGCCTCCTCCACCCCGAGCTGGCTGATGTTCCGGGCGCCGAGAGCAGAAACTTCGACTTGATAGGCTCCCGGCCGGAGCGGCAGCCGGAAGGTCACCTCCTCAAATTCCCCCGGCCGCGCCTGCCCCAGTTGGCTCGTCTCGTAGACAATTTTAGCAGGATTACTGGTCAGGAAGACCTTGAGGGTCACGGCGTAAGAATCTTGATCTCCGAAATTGTGGACGGACACGGGATAAATCATTTCCGGCGACTGGCCGTAGAGAAGTTGATGGGCGGAGATGGCCCGGGGAAGATCCATGATCGCCAGGGTCCGCTTATTTCCCTCGGCCCATTTAAAATTCACTTGAATCGGGTTTGTCCGGCCCATAGCCTGGAGTGTCGGCTGCACCTTGAGCATGACTGTGCGGGAAGCCAAGGCTGGAACTGAGATCTGCCGGGAAGATGGATCTTTAATTATGAGCTCAGGGGCAACAACGACCTCGAGAGTTCCCGAAATGGGGGCCCCACCGGCATTCCGTAAGGAAACCTTGAGTTCCCTGGCCTCTACACTGGACTCCAGCTGAATCTGGTCCCCGAAATAATTCTCGAGATAAACCCTGTCCAGGAGCAGCATCTGGAGGACATTGCGGAAAAGCTGCGGTCCGAGCATCTTTCCTTGGGGTAAGACGCCGACTTCCCTTCTGGAAAGGATGGCTTCCCACAGGCGTTCCCCGGTAAGCGGGATGCCCTTGTCAACGAAAAGGACCATCGACGCCGGTGCTTCATTTAAGATATACCCTGTCATCAGGACAAAAGGAATATCTTCCGTATCGATCTGTTTCTTGTTTCCTTCAATAGCAATATAACCGTCATAATGATACGGATCGCACTCGGGGCTGTAGACGGGCCGAAAGATATATCCGCCTCTACCTTTGACATACTTGATCCATTCTTCCTCAGTGGGCATATCCTGGATTTTTAGGCTATCCCAATTCCTGCAGCCGAACGCAGACGTCCCGAAGCTGTGAGTCGCCTTGGCCGTGCCGACATCCGTAACAACATCAAGATTGACCTTGGAAAGCCAATCGGGTAATTGAGTCTGAAGTAAATAGTCCATATAGCCGTTGAACGTAAACCAGTCGTTCCCCTGGTTCATCCCTTTTCCGATGACTTCGAGCGGATGGCCGGGATGACATGTAACACTGTGAAGAAGCGTCCCCACTCCGAACCAGCCTCGGTGCAGGTCATATTTTTGGACGAGGTCTTTGACGCTTCCGATGAGGGCTTTGAACCTCTCCCGGCAGGCCGCGCAATCCGTGGCTATGACGAATAGCTTTCTCTCTCCGTCCTCGAGATAAAAAGCCTGCACATCATGAAAATTTTGAGCGTTCAATTGATGACTCCCCAGCATCTGCCGCCAGTTCGGCCTGGAAGCTGTCTTGGCGACGAGCCTCCTCCCCAGTTCGCTGGAACGGTTGACAAAAACGAGCAGGTTAGAAGCGGCGAGATTTTTTTCCAGGGTTGCCAAAGGAGGGTCATCGAGTTCTCGAAAGGAGGAGGCCAAGAGGCCGGACAAAAACCCTTCCTGAAGGTCAAGGCCGGGGACGCCGAGTTCCTCGGCCGTATCGACTTTGTTCTGGGCGATGGACTTCCCTACATCGGGATGGCTGATCTGGTAAAGGTTCCCGTACTGGAACCAGTCCCAGTAAATGCTGTGCCAGTAATTTGTGTAGCCGTTGAATTGACCGGGGCTGACGATGGCCATTGAGCCGGCCTCAACAGGCCCCGTGTACTTGAAATTCTCCAGGCGGTCCCCACCTGAAGCCGCTCCAAGCCAGGTTGAAAATATTAGCAGGCCAATTAAACCAAACAGAAATAATCCTCTTAACGCTTTAATGGGCCCTCTCCTTTCCCAGGGAATTGAATACAGAACATCATAAGATGATCTTCATAGATTATAATTTCAGAAGCTTCTCCTTGTCCTGGACGGCGCGGAGAATCCCAGGAATCAATTTCTCGAGCTCGCGCTCCTTATAGTCCGAGCTTTGGACGGATACGTTATCTCCGGTGACCAAACAGGCTATTTTTTTCACGCCCTTGGCATATTTGACCTGAGGGTTTGCCTGGCTCGGTTCCATATCAGTCACCTGGATCTTCATTTTTCCTTGGCCCTCAATGTTCTGGATCAAAATGACGATATGCGTATTTTTATTCGTATCGTCATCGTCTTCCCCGACAAAGAATTCTCTGCGGATAAAGCCTTCGCCCGGGTATGGTCCCAGCTCCTTTACCTCAGCGTAAATCTGCCTTAAGGTTTTAAGATATTCGGTTTCCCCGTGGTTTTGTTCAGCAAAAGACAGAGGATCGTGAGTTTTGCCAGAAGGTGGAGAAATCCCGATGGCGGCAATTGCGCAGAACAAGGCACAGTACATAAACTTTTCCAGCCTGGACTTATCAGCAATCTTCAATTTGCGGGGAAAGAATTTTTTATAGGAGCCCATATTTCTGAAGTTATTATAGACAACATGACGCGTTTTAGGAAAGGAAAAGCGATTTTCTTGAAGCAAATGGATTAGGCCCGGGTCAAGATGATGCTTTGAGGGCGGCGTTTCCCTCGACAACCGCGTCAGCGCCGATAATGAAAAAATCCGACGCCATTTGCTGCTCCTTAAGGCTCAGCGATAAGAAGGGTGCCGGGGTCGAGCCCGAGCCTGAGTTCGCCCGGGCAAGGGTAATCGTGGTCTTTGACCAGGCGGAGCTGGACGAGGTTTTCCAGAGAACGAAGAGTAATCAAGACATCGATCTGATCGAGGTAGCGCTTAAGCTCATGGGGAAGACCCTGCTCATCAGACAGAGGCTCCTCTCCCTTGAGCGAGGCGCTGAACCAGACTTCCAGGCCGATTTTGCCAGCGAAATCCCTGAATTTCTCGAGGTCTTGGGGCGAAGACTGGATAAAATTAAACCCGTCCACGATGAGCGTTTCGGCGGGAAATTTTCCGTATTGAATCATGGCCTCGAGGCTGCGCAGCACTTGCTCCGTTTTTGTTCCCTCCTGATTGAAATTCATGATGACCCGGTTCTTGATAACTTCGTCGTGGATATCGGAGATCGACTCCAGGTTCAGGCTTTTGGCGATCTCGCGGAAAATATCTTCATACCAGTTGATGATATAGTCCACGCGGCTCGAGTACGAGACATGTATGACGGGTTTTTGCTGAAACAGTTTGTCCGTGGCGATATGGACCAGGCAGGCTGTCTTGCCCACTCCTTTCCGCGAGGCCAACACACCGATATGGCCCTTCCCCAACCCGCCGTGAATGGAGTTTTCCAGGATTCTCAGGGGACTTCTGTTGATGAGTTCTTCTTTGACCATCGTCGAACTCCTTTATTTATTTCGCCTGTTCTTTTTTGGCTTTTTCCTCGTGTTCGGCGACGAGCTTTTCCGCAACCTGGGCCGGCACCTTGGCGTATTTCAAGAATTCCATCGTGAATTCGGCCTTGCCCTCGGTCAGGGAGCGCAAAGCGGTCGAGTACCCGAACATCTCGCTCAGCGGGACTTCGGCATCCACACGGGCAAATATCCCGTCTTCAATCGAACTGATGATCAACCCGCGTCTCTGGTTGATGCCGCCGAAAATGTTGCCGACGAATTCCGTGGGACTTTCCACAGAGAGCTTCATGATCGGCTCGAGGATCTGGGGTTTGGCCTGGGCATAGGCCTGCCGGAAAGCTCCCTGGGCGGCTGCCTGGAAGGCCAGGTCGGAAGAATCTACGGCATGCGACTGGCCGTCCACGAGCGTGACCCTGACGCCCGTGATCGGGAAGCCGATGAGCCTGCCCTTTCTCATGGAGGCTTGGAAGCCTTTGTCGCAGGCCGGGATGAACTCCCGGGGAATCTTGCCGCCTTTGACCCCGTTCACAAACTCATAAGTCTTTTCCGGCACGGGCTCGATGAAACCGATGACGCGGCCGAACTGGCCGGCGCCTCCGGTCTGCTTCTTGTGCGTGTAATCAAAATCGGCCCGGACCGAGATGGATTCCCGGTAGGCCACCTGGGGCATGCCGGTTTCAACTTCCACGTTATATTCCCGCTTCATCCGCTCAACATAAACATCCAGATGAAGCTCTCCCATCCCCTGGATGATGGTTTGCTTGGATTCCGGGTCGACATGGGTGCGGAAGGTGGGGTCTTCTTTGGTGAAGCGGTGGAGCGCCTTGGCCAGGTTATCCGAAGATTTATTGCTCAACGGTGATACGGCCAGAGAGATGACAGGCTCGGGAACAAAGATAGAGGACATGGCCAGGTTCAACCCCGGGTTGACCAGGGTATCGCCCGATTGGCAGTCCACTCCAAAGAGAGCAGCAATATCGCCGCTGGATGCTTCATCGATATCCGCCATGCTGTCGGCGTGCATGCGGATGAGCCGGCCCACGCGCAATTTTTGCTTAGACCGCGCGTTAAAAAGCTCCTCTCCTTTTTTGACCGTCCCCTGGTAAATCCGAATATACGTCAGTTGACCGTACGGGCCGTCCTCGAGTTTAAAGGCCAGTGCCACAGCGTCCGCGCCGGAGTCCGAGCTCAGCTTGATTTGTTTCTCGTTGCTGTCAAGGTCGAAAGCATAGTTCTCGACCTCGGCGGGATTCGGAAGATACCGGACAACCGCATCAAGCAGCGGCTGCACGCCCTTGTTCTTGTAGGCCGAGCCCATAAAAACAGGCGTGAGTTCTCTGGCGATCGTTCCTTTTCTCGCCGCCTCGATAATCAGCTCTTCGGTCTCGCGGCCCTCCAGCGCGGCTTCGGTTAGTTCATCGGAAAAAAGCGATACGCCATCCAGCATGGCAGCCCGGCCTTTTTCGGCTTCGGGTTTGAGCTCTGCGGGGATTTCCTCTATTCTCACGATTTCACCCTGTGCTCCATCAAAATAGAAAGCTTTCAGGGCGACCAGGTCGATAACGCCCTCGTGTTTGTCTTCGAGTCCGATCGGAATCTGCATCAGGACGGCGTTGTGTCCGAGTTTATCGCAGAGTTGATTTTTGACTTTGACAGGGTCGGCGCCGACCCTGTCGAGCTTATTGATGAACGCAATCGAAGGAATCTTGTAGCGCTTGAGCTGCCGGTCGACGGTGATTGTCTGGGACTGAACGCCGCCGACCGAGCAGAGCACAAGAATGGCGCCGTCAAGCACGCGCAGGGAGCGTTCGACTTCAATGGTAAAATCGACGTGTCCCGGAGTGTCGATGATATTTATTTGATGATCGAGCCAGCTCACATTGGTGGCGGCCGAAGAGATGGTGATTCCTCTCTCCCGCTCGAGCTCCATCGAATCCATGGTCGCTCCGACTCCGTCTTTGCCCTTGACCTCGTGCATTCTGTGAATTTTTTTGCAGTAGAACAGAATCCGCTCCGTCAGAGTCGTCTTCCCGGAGTCGATGTGCGCGCTGATGCCGATGTTGCGGAGCTTGGTCAGGTCGGTTTTCATAATAAGGATTCCTTAATAAGCTATTCATTATAAACGGAATTGAATATTTTTCCTATAGGAAAAGCGTAAATTGTCCTTATTCGATGATGGGTTTGATGACGCTGGCGCCAATTTGGCCGAGTTCGCCGACAAGGCGGGCGTACATCTCTTCATCCTGATAGATGCCGATGATCGAACCCCCTGAGCCGGCGAACTTGGCTGAGGCGCCGCAGCGGCGAGCCGTCCGGATCATCTCCATATTGCTCTCGCTAATTTTCATGATCCGGCTTCTCAGGTCAAAGTTTTCATTCATCATGGCCGGCCACCGCTTCAAGTCTTCCTGATAATAGGTTCTCTTCCCTTCAGCCGCCAGGCCTGCAATCCTTCTGAGAGTTTCGACGACAAACGGGTCTCCTCTATCATAGGCCAGCCGGATTTCACTGAGAACGTGGCCGGAGACTTTGCCCAGCTCCGTCTTATAGGCGAGGTAGAGCGGGGGGAGAAGCTTGGGGTCAAGGCGTTCGTATTGGCCGTAGCCTCTTTTCTCGATGAGCCCACGGTCCAGGTCCATGAACACGCATCCCTCGTAAACCTGGACGACCCGGTCCATGAACCCGGCGTTTATCCCGAGTTCCTTGAGCTCGGCATTAAGGGCGAGAGTCGGCAGGATTTCGCTTGGGATTTCGACCCGGAAGAATTCCATCAGGCAGCGAAGCGCGGCGACAATAAAAGCACTGGAGCCTCCCAAACCTACTTGCCGCGGTATGGTGGAGCTGTAACTCATCTCAAAATTTCGCTCTTCCAACGCAATTGCTTGAGCCCCACAATAGTCTAGAAAAATCCTGAGCGCGGCTTTGAGCAGCCGGGTCCCGCCGTAATAGCCGTAAAAATTGATTTTTTCGAGAAAATCGCGTCGGCCCTTCCAGGTATCGAAGTCCTGCTCTGAGGCTTCAATCCTGAGCTCTTCTGACTCGCGCAAAAAAACACGGGCCGAAAAATTCTTGACGACAATAGCGATGATCCTGCCGAAATACCCGTCAGAAGGATTTCCGAGCAGCCCTGCCCTGGCATAGGCTTTGTTTTCAATAACCATCTTTTTTTTGCGGGTCATCTTCTCCCGCTTCAAATAACGGCCAGGATTCCCCGGAGATAGCCTGCGGATTCTGCCAAGCCGGGAAGCGGGTCCTGGCCGTCCTTTTCGTATTCGAAGGCCACCGTCCCGTGGTAGTTTATTCTGATCAGGGCGCGGACGAATTTCGGAATATCGATAACTCCCCTCCCCATCTCAATGGTCTGTCCTTCCTTTGAAGCGGCGGTGACATCTTTCATGTGGACGTCGAGCAGCCTGTCGGCAAATTCTATCGCCGCATCGGCCGGGTCGACACCGGCCCGCATTGTGTGACCGATATCGATACAGAGGCCCAAGCGGGGGTCGAGATTCCTGATTTTTTCATAGGCGCTCCCCGGAGTCGGATAGAGCTTGTCGTCGGGGCCGTGATTATGAATAGCCAGCTTGATGTCATAGTCTTTGACGGTCCGGTTCACCAGGCTGAGAAGTTCCGGGTTGGGAACCCCGATGATGATCCCCATCTTCCCCGCTCTCGCATAATTGAAAGCCTGCTCGACCTCTGCTTTGTTTGTCATATAGACAACTCCGCAGCCATAGAGGTCGAGGCCCGCCTTCCTGACTTTTACGACGGCCGCGGTGATCTCAGTCTCGCTGCTTTCCAAGGGGAGGTGCATGCTTTTGAGCGTAATTTTTTTCAGGCCCGCTCTTTTGGTCATAGAAATGGCATTTTCCAGGTTGAATTCCCGGAAAGTGTAAGAGGCCAAACCCAGGCTGAATGGAAATTGCTTTTTTTCTTCAGTAACGGAAACGCCGGCCCGAAGATCTGCTTCTCCCGCTGCCCAGGAAGCCGCAGCGATTCCAAGGGCTGTCGTTTTGAGAAATTTGCGCCGCGTTGTTTTGCCCATGATTCATTCTCCTCCTCAGGGACTTCTCGTGCCGTTAGCAGAGCCCAGGGCTCGCGGCAAGTCCTCCCTCTTTTTCTCCTAACAGCTTGCCTCCAATACTATACAAAGTTTATCCCGTCTTTTCAAAGCAATTTTGTGACACAGGGCGAATTCAAAACTTAAGAGCCTGTCAGCAAATTTCTTCAGCAGATTTCTTTCCGGTTGATAATTTGTTTTAGGTTTGCCATCATAATCGACAGGAGAATCGAGAGATGAGAACAAGCGCTTGGATTCCTGCCGTTCTTTTTTTTGCTGTAATGGCTCTTTTTTCCGATAGCTCAAAAAGAATCGATCCTTCGGCCATTCAAAACACTGGTTCAGCCCCGGTCAGGCCCAATACACTCTCGAACACTGAGAAGGCCGAGGGATGGAAGCTCCTTTTTGACGGGAAATCCTTCGCCGGCTGGAGAGGCATTGGCCGGGAGGGCATTCCCCAGGGCCACTGGGTCATTGAAGACGGCGCCATCAAGAAGGTTGCCGCAGGTGACGTGCCTCGTCAGCAAGACGGCCAGCCTATCCAGGGCGGAGATCTCATGACCAAGCGCACGTATGAGAATTTTGAGCTGCGGTTGGAATGGAAAATCAGCCCTGGAGGAAACAGCGGGATCAAATATAACGTGTCCGAAGAGATGTCCCGGGCCTATGCCCCCAAGGGCGCAGCCATCGGATTCGAGTACCAAATCCTGGATGATGACCGTCACCCCGACGCCAAGAACGGTCCCAACAGAACCGCAGCGGCGCTTTACGACCTTATTGCCCCGGAGGGGAAAGTCCTTAAGCCTGTCGGTGAATATAACGACGCTCAGATCATCTTTCGCGGCAACCACGGCGAACACTGGCTCAACGGAATAAAGGTCCTGGAATTCGACCTCAACACCCCGCGGATGAAAGAGCTCGTGGCCTCGAGCAAATACCGCGATATTCCCGAATTTGCCAAAAAGCGTCAGGGCCATATTGTCTTACAGGACCATGGCGACGCGGTCTGGTTCAGGGATATCAAAATACGAGATTTGGGCCCTTTTTAGGCGCGCAGCTTTTTAGTTTTGCAGCCCGATTTTCCCCAGGACGCCAGCCAGGCGCGGGTCGTGCCGAACATGGTCGAATAAGGGATACACTTTCAAAAAAATCAGCCAAACATCATGCTCCGTCAGGGCCTTCTCCAGACAGGCGAAGACCTGGTCCCTTTCGCCGACAGCGGCGTAGACTGTGGCCATGGAGACTTGCGGGACATACGTTTGACTTGAAGTTTTTATAGCCGCCGAGAGCAAATTCCCGGCTTCCGCCCGCTGATTCAAACGGGCATAGACATAGGCAATATGAAGGCTCAAATCCACTGGGTCCCCGCCTAGTCCCTCGGCCCTCTGGAATGATTGAATGGCGTCTTTGTATTGTCCCATCTGGATATAGACCAATCCCAGGTAGTAATAGATCCCGAAATAAAGAGCATCCGGCGCCAGGGGCTTCTTCAATTCTTCGAGGGCCAGGTCATATTGGCGGGCAAAATAGAGCCGGGCTCCAACATCTGCTTGGATGGTGGGAGAAAGGGGGTCGAGCGTCTGGGCGAGCTTTATCTTGGCGATGGCCTCCTCATGCCGGCCCAAAGCTGATAACAGCACAGCGTACCATTCGTGGGCCGTGACAGAATTAGGGTTGATTCTGATCGCTTCCTGGTATTCTTTTTCCGCTCCCGGGAAATCCCACTCATAGTTCGCCCTGATCATGGCCAGCAGCCTGTGCCCTTCGGCAAGGTTGGGGTCGGTTTGCAGAGCGTTCAACACCGCCGCCTTGGCTTTGGGGAAGGCATCATTGGGCGGCCAAATTAGATTGTCTCCAAGAAAGGCGTAAGCTTCCCCCAACCCGGCATTAGCCAGCGCAAAGGACGGGTCTTTGTCGACGGCCTTCTGAAAATACTCCACGGCTTTCTCTGAGTTTTCTTTATCCGCCCTGTTCAAGAGAAAACGAGCCCGTAAATACAGATCGTATGCCTGCGGATTCCCAGTATAATTTTTCAGGAGAGGAGCATTCTTTTCAAACGGCAGCTTGACCTTGAGGGCTTTGACGATCTCTTGGGCCATCTCTTCCTGGATGGCCAAGATATCGTCCCTGTCGCGGTCATACTGACTGGACCAAACTGGACGGCCGTCTTTCACCTGGATGAGCTTGGCCTCGATGCGCAGTCTTTTCTCGACAGCTTCGAGGCTCGCTTCCAATAAGTAGTCCACGCCCAACCCCTGCCCGATTTCGCTGCTGTTTTTGTTCTTGCCTTTGAAGGAAAACGAAGAGGCCCGGCCCCGGACCCACAGCCCTGGAATCTTTGTCAGGGCGTCGATCAGCGTCTCGGCCATGCCATCTCCCAAGTACTCCTGGCCTTTGCCCGCGTTTAAGTCTTCAAAAGGAAGAATGGCAAGGAATTGCCGACCCGACGCGGTTGAGGCCGGGGCCGCTCCTTTTGAGGGTTGAAGGATAAAGCGCCAGATGACCACTCCTAAGACGATGACGGCAAGCCCAACCAAAGCCGGGACAAGAAGCCTCTTTAGATCAGGCTTTCGTATTGTTTTTCTTGGACGTTTTTCCTTTATTATCTTTTTTTCTTTAGGAGCGATCGGTTTTTTGGGGGGGGCGGAAGGCTCCGGGTGTAGAACAGGCTGGCCGACTTGGCCGATATTCTCCAGGTCGAAGCGAAGTTCTTGGGCGGTCTGATACCTTTTGTCCCGGTCTTTCTCCAAGCATTTGAGAATCAGGCGGCTTAAGTCCCCGGGAATGAGGGGCTCGAACTCCTCCGGAATCTTGGGAATCTCACTTTTGTGCTTGAGGCCGACGGCCGCAGTTGTTTCCCCCTCAAACGGCACTCGCCCGATGACCATTTCGTAAAGGATTACTCCGAGCGAATAGATGTCCGAACGTTGATCGGCGTCCTTGCCTTCTGCTTGCTCCGGGCTCATGTATTCTGGAGTCGGGATCAATACTCCGACGTCTGAGATTCCCCGGGTATAAAGGGCTCTGGCTATTCCAAAATCCAGGATCTTGGCATGGCCGTCTTTATCGAGCATAATCTTGCCCGGCTTGAGGTCCAAGTGGACCTCTCCCAACCAGTGGGCTTGAGCCAGCCCCTCGCAGACCCGCAGCGTAATCGCAGTGGCTTGCTCAATTCTCAACCTCCCCTTCTCCTTGAGCAATTCCTTCAGATCCTGGCCGGCCACATATTCCCTAGAAATATAGTGCCTGCCTTTATCCTCATTGAGGTCGAGCATCCGCGCGACATTTTTGTGGACAATCTTTCGGGCAATTTTCAGTTCGTTGCGGAAGCTTTCCAAGGTCTGCTTGTCTTGAGCGATTTCCGGCTTGAGCAGCTCGAGAACCACTTCCCTGTTGAGAGCTTTGTCCAAGACCTTATAGAGGGTTCCTAAGCTGCCTTGGCCAAGGTCCTCGATCACCTTGAAACGTTCGGAGAAGGTCGATCCTACAGCCAGTTCTTCTTCAGGAGTTTCGAGAGGCAGAGGTTGAGAAACACGGGTCTTTTTGTCAGTCTCAAGCCTGACCCCGCATTCAGCGCAGTATTGCGCCGATTCGGGATTCTCCACTTGGCAATTGGGACATTTTAGAAGGGTCATTATCTTAACATCCTTTTAGTCGAATTAGTTTTAACTCCGCGCTTGCTTTTTTGCATTATAACATAATTTGGAAACGCCCCTAAGTTGAAATTAAAGCCCTGTTCGTCTTACTCCTCCATTTCCTTGAATTCGCCCCACTTTTTGATGAAGAAAGTCAGCACAAGCATGCCCAGGAGAAAGTGGGCGGCCAGGACGAACCAGGTATATTCGGGATGACCGCCCTTCTGCAAGTGGCCGAACAGAGACGTATAGACAACTCCGCTCAGAGCGCCGCCGATCCCGAGGCCGAGGAAATTTGAGCCCATATAGAGCCCCGCCTTTTCCTTAGGCGCGATCCAGGTGATGTATTCCTGGATGCGCGGCGAGGAGATCATCTCTCCTAAGGCAAAAAGAAGAATTCCCAGAAATACCCATGCTGATGCCCCGATTTTCGCATAGCCCAGGAAGACAAACCCTACGGCCGCGACAAACAACCCGAAGAGGAAGGACGGCACGGCTTTAAACTTCTCGAAAATTCTCGAAACGAAGACCTGAAGGATCATCACGAGATAACCCGTGTGGGAGATGGTTTCGCCGAGAAGCCTCCTTGTGCCGTTTTCATCGGCGCGGGAGAGGAAATTGGCGACTGGGCTGCCCAGGACGCTTTTGATGTTCAAATACAGTTTGGCTGTATCGAGGCTCCTATCGACGTAGAGGGCGAGAAGGTTGAAGAAGGCCCAGAAAGGGAGCCAGAAAAACAACCCCAAGACAACAAGAAAGGCGGCGAATTTGACATCGGAAAGGGCAACAGCCAGGTCCTGGAATTTCCTCTTCAGCGTTATTCCCTCGATTTCTCTCTTCGGTTCCTTGTAGAAGAAAATCGTGATGAGCAGCATCAAGGCTATAGCGATGGCTGCAGCCAGGAAAGCGTAATTCCAGGAAATCGCCCGAAGCCTTCCGGCGATAAGCGGCCCGAAGGAAGCGCCCACATTGACCATGGCGTAAAAGATCCCAAAGCCCAGGATCTTATTGGTCTTGTCCGTGACAGCCCGCACCGTGCCGGAGATGAGCGGCTTAAAGATTCCCGCGGCAAGTCCAATGCTGAGCATAGTCAGGGCAATCCCGGAGAAAGATTTGGTCAGGAGGAGAAGAAGAATGGAAGGCAGGTAGGCGATATAAGAGACAATCAAGATTTTCTTGAACCCGAACCTGTCGGCAAAGGTGCCGGAGATGACGGGAATCACATAGGAGATCAGCAAAAAGAGGCTCTGGACAATGCCGAGCTGGGCTTTGCTATAGCCAAGATACTCCATATAGATCCCGAACCCCATGTAGATTCCATAATAAGCAAACCGCTCCAGAATCTCGACCGAGTTGGCGATCCAAAATACCTTCGGGAAAGGTGTTCTCTTGGCCATGGGGCCTCCTCTAAATCTTCACTAACTCTTCTATTTTTATTGGCCGCTTCTGTTCAATGCTTCGACGCGCGGCAATCTCAATGAGAGCCGAGAGCGCCCCTTCCCTGCTCCCCGCCGGCCGCTCCAAGCGCGGCGGCAGCAGAAGATGTCAAAAATTCCCATTTTTTCTTTGTCTATCACAAGAAAACGAGAATGTAAAGCTCCCGGGTCTCACATTTGACCATCTCTCCCTTTTTTTATACTATAGCAAAAAATGATCAAGAAACTTCCCCGCGATTTTTATGAGATCCAAAGACGGCAGTGGCAAAAAAGCCTCTTTGTTTTCTTTGTCCTGATTCTTTTTTATTTTTTCGCCGTCGGGCTGATCTCTCTGGCTGTCCTGGCCAGCATCGGTCTTGTGGCGGCGGGTCCACATCTCCTCTCGGGTTCTTTTTTACTAAAATTCTTGCTTGTCGCCCTGGGGATTTCCGTCCTGATCGCTGTTTTCCATTTTTATGATGCCCGCAGGTTTGGCGCTCAGTTCATCTTGAAGAGGCTCGAGGCGCGGCCTCCTGCGTTATCCGACCGGTACCATAAACAATTGGCCAACACCGTCGAGGAAATGCGGATCGCCTGCGGACTGCCCAAAGTGAATGCCTACGTCATCCCTTCTTTTTCCATCAACTCGATGGCCTTGATCGAGCCCGACGGGACTCCGGCCGTGGCCGTCACCGAGGGTTTGCTGGCCGATGGCACCAGGGATGAACTCCAGGGTGTCGCCGCGCATGAATTGGCCCATATCTCTCGCGGAGACGCTTTCTATGTTGCCCTTGTTTGTTCCCTGGCCAATTTTCTTGAAAAAATAACGGAGGCGATGGAACCGGAAGACAGCCCTCCCGAAGACCGGGCCGCGGGCGGCCGGGGCGGCGGGGCCCCACCCGCCCTCATCTATCTTGCCGTCGCCTTCTCTTCCGTCATCATGCATCTTCTCAGCACTCTTCTGAGCCGCGAGCGGGAAACCTTGGCCGATGCCGCGGCCGCCGAGATCAGCCGTAACCCCGTGGCCCTGGCGCGGGCGTTGTATAAGGCACACTTGAAAAGTTCTTTTGTCGGCGACTTCAGTCTGACCTACAGCCCCCTGTTTATCATCGCCCCCAAGCTGAGCGGAGAGACAGACGGGTTTTTCAGCCGACTGTTCAATTCCCATCCGCCCGTGATGAACCGGGTCAAGCTGTTGGCGCAGATGGCCGGGCTCGAGCCGGCCAATGTCATCGAACAGGTCTGGGAGGGCCAGAGAACCAGAGAAGAAGCCAAGGGCGTGCTCTACTCCTTTGAGGAACTCCGGCAGGGCTTGCCTACCTCCCAGGCGGCTGAAGAAAAAGTCTCGCCTCAGGGCAAAAAAGTCTGGCTCATCCGGGATCCCGCCGCGAAATGGAACGGCCCGTTCGACCTTGAAGAGCTTCTCTTCCTGCCCTATTTTACGGTCCTCAAAAACGTGAAGAACTTGCAGGAAGGCGTTGAAGCTCAGGCCAGAGAATTTCCCGAGATTCGCACCGGCCTCCGCAATTTGGGAAAAAAGCAGCCGGTGAACCCGGCCAGCCAGAATCACTGCCCTCGCTGCGCTATCCCGCTTCTCGATACATTCTATGAAGGCGTGCCCATCCAGGCCTGCCAGCGCTGCGGCGGAAGACTCGTCGACTCGTCTTCGATGGACCGCATTCTGCTGCGCCGGGAATTCGACTTTTCAGACGCGCTGCTGGCCAAAGCCCGGGATTTTAAACAGAAATTCCTGCTCAACCCGGTGAAAAAACAAAGGGCCAAAGATAAAGTAACCCCCGCCCTCACCTGCCCGAACTGTGGTTACAGGTTGATGCCGCGGCCTTACAATTATCAGTACTTTATTCCTGTGGATAAATGCCTGTCCTGCTATAAGATTTGGTTCGACGCCGACGAGCTCGAAATTCTCCAGATCCTGGTCGAAAAGAAAGCTTGAAGGTTATTCGAAAACGCTTATCAAGTTCTGATATTTCGCGTGCACTTTCTCGACCGCAGCTTCGACAGCCTCTCCTCTCTTTGTCTTGGCCGCTTCTCTTAGGGCTTTGGCGGCTTCATAAAGTTCTGCGGCCGCCATCGCGAACTGATCCTTTCGGGCCTCCAATCGTTCCGGAAGCGTCGCCTTGGTAATCACCTCCGTCGTCTAGGCGCAATCTTTATGGTCTTGACCTCAAAAGGTTCTAGCTTGAAATTCAGCATTCTATCACCGGAGCCGATTTTTGCCAACGGCCTCTCGATGAGGTCAGTCTCCCAAGCTTCGACAGACCAGGGGAATTCGATTTTAACGTCCGCGGCCCGGCCGAACGTCTCATAGGCCCGGAGGATCATGGCCCTGTTGTCATAGCCGATTTCTTTTTTAAAGGCAGAGAGGACAGCGTTTTCAGGCGAAATCCGGATGAAGGAAGTGGCGGCGGGCAGGCCTCCTAGATGAACCATTCCGACCCTGGCCAGGAGCGGGTTATTGACCTCATATGCTTTGCGGTGCGTCCCGGCCTCCTTCCAAGACCCCGCATGCGGAAAGATTGAATACAAGAGCTCATGGTCTCCCCTGTCCGCTTCGGGGTCAGGAGAGGTGGCGCCGTGAATGAGAGACAGACGCACCGTGCTGCCTTTAACATCGAACCCGTATTTTGAATCATTAAGGAGGCTGAACCCGAAGCTTCCCGACTCATCGGTCAGGTCGATCCACTTGAGCGCGGGGACTTCAGTCCCGTCGGAAGGCCTGGAGATAAACCCGTAAGGGATTTCGAAATCAGCCCTGGTATTTTGCGCCGAGACGGGAAACGACGCCTTGATCATTAAATTCCTCTCCTGCCAATCCATCCGCATGAGGCAGTCCAGGCGGGCAACTTGATGATAAAGAATAATGTCCTGGACGAAGAGCGAGTTCCGGAATGCATTCGTTACCCTGATGATTCCCCTGACCGGTCCCTGCTCTAAGACTTCGATCCTGGCGCCTTTTTCGCCGATATTCCAGGACGTATCCTTGAGCCCGAGCTCCCAGGCGGACATGGATTCCGGCTCGTCCACGATCGCCTGCAGGACGTTTCCATCGGCCGCCAGCGCTTCGCGATTGCTTCTTTTGTCCAAGAGGCTCTTGATCCAGCCGGTTTGAGGATTCAGGACGGCTCTGAGGAATTCGTTCTCCAGAACGGTGTCTTGGACGGCCAGTGAGGTTTTATACTCGGGCTTGACCTCGGTTTCGATGATACGGTAGGTTTTATACCCGAAGGAAGGCACCTTTGCGGCGATGAAGAGAAACCGGTAGAGCCATTGGTCGTCTTCCTTTTGTCCACTGATCATCTGAGAAGGAACTTCGGCTCCTTCGCTGTCCAATATTTTCAACGCCCGAACGGGATGGGAAAAACGAACCTCAGCTTCGACAGGCTCGGTCCTCTCCCAGAGAAGCGAATTATAGACGACGAGCGGCCGGCCTTCCCCCCTGGTGTCGATCGCGTCGGTGATCGTTTCGAGAGAAAAATCGAGCGCTCTTTGTGCTCGGGCCCAAGCGGCTTCATAATACCTCTTGGCCTCCTCGTAGACAGGCCCTATGCTCGAGCCGTCGAGAATGTCGTGGAATTGGTTTCTGAGGACATTTTTCCAGGCCTCGTCCAGGTCCCTCTCAGGATAATAATCCCTATAACCCGCGAAGACGGCCAGGGCCGAAAACTTCTCTGCCGAAACCAGGAGATTTTCCGAACGGCGGTTATTCTTTTTTGTTTCAGCCTGGGTCGTGTAACACGCCGGGAAAGTGAAATTCAGCTCCCCCTTGACGACGGGAAATTCGACCCTGGAGGATTCAAACTTGTGAAAATATTTTTCCGGGGTGACGAACTCAAGACGCGGCTGGTTTTTTTCTTTCTTGAGTTTGGCCATGGCCTCGACATCTGAATCGCGCGGCCCTCCCCCGTGGTCTCCCGCCCCGTAAAGAAGCATAAAATCTTTAAGCGGCGTGTTCTTGGCGGCATCAATGAGGAGTTTTCCGATGTCGTTCTTCAGGTCAACCAGATACCAGCCGGGCGGCACATAAGCAAGAACTCTGGACCCGTCGGCCCCTTCCCACCAGAAAACCGGAGTATTTTGCGGGGCACATCTTTCAAAGACATAAGAGTGGATCCCTGCCTTGGCCAGGATTTGGGGAAGCTGGAAGTTGTGGCCGAAGGAATCCGGATTCCACCCCACAGTCACATCGACCCCGAATTTATCCAGGAAGTATCTTTTGCCGTAGAGAAGCTGGCGCGCGAGAGATTCTCCGTCAGGCATATTTAAATCGGGCTCAGCCCACATCCCTCCGACAGGAATCCAGGTGCCTTCCTTCACCTTGTCTTTGATTTTCTGGAAAAGGTCCGGATAACTTTGTTCTATGGCCTCATAAACCGCGGCCTGGCTTTGAGCGAAGGTCAGGCCCGGCATCTTCTCCATCTGCGCCAGTGTCCCCAGGAAAGTATGCGTGGCGATATCGTGGACGGTCTCTTCCCAGCGCCAGAGCCAGGCCAAGTCGATATGGGCGTGGCCGATCAGGTCAGCGGTAAAATCTTGAAGCTTAAACTGGGCCGGCCGGGTTTCTTTCGGTTGCTGGGCCGAGGCAACGCCAAAGAAAACAAGACAAGAAAAAAGCACAGGAAAAACTCGGGCTGATTTTCTCATGCCTCCCTCCCCTCCTTTCTCGAAAAATTCTACATCCCGGATTCTATCGGCAGGTCCCCGCGGTCAGACCATTCGTTAAACCCGCCGTCATAGAGTTTCACTTTGGGAAAACCCAGGACATGCTTGAGAGAAAAATAAGTGTGAGCGGACATCTGTCCCTGTCCGCAGTAAACGATGATGGTTTTATCCGGAGTCACGCCGATTTTCTGGTAAGCCGCCAGCAATTCTTCTTTGTTCTTCCAGGTTCCATCGTTGTTGACATCCCAGGCCCAGACATGGCTGATGGCGCCCTTAATGTGTCCTTTTCTCTTCCAGGCTCCCTTTTGGCCCGTATAAAGGTCTTGAGGCCGCACATCCAGGAGGACCGCTCCCGCCTTCACGTCCGCGACAACGTCTTCGAGGGTCGCCCTGACCTCGGTCTGCAGGCTTGAAGGAAGCCTGTACCTGACAGGTTTGATCGCCGGATAGTCCTGAGTCAGAGGGCGACCCTCTGTCTTCCACCGGTCAATCCCGTCCTCAAGGAGAGCTGAAGATTTGTGCCCGATATAATCGAGAGCCCAGATCAGGTAGAGAGGCGGATAGCCGTTTTTATCGTAATAAACTATGACCATGGTTTTTTCACTTATACCCATTTGCCCAAGAAGGCTGGCTAAGGCTTCAGGGGCCAGCAGCTTTGAGGGCACACCCTGGTCAGGCCAGCGGAGAACATCGGAGTCGAGATAAACCGCCCCGGGGATGTGGTCAACCCAGTAGTCGCGGATGTCTAAGCGCATATCGATGATGCGGACGTTCTCGTTAGTCAGGTTCTCGGCCAGCCATCGTGTGCTCACCAGCTTTGCGTCCGACCCCTCCGGCATACCGGAAAGTCGAAGAGTGAAGAGCGCGAAGAGGCCAATTCCTAGCCAGATAAAACGTCTATGCCAAATTTTTCCAGGCATCTCTGACTCCTCCTTTGGGTCTCGACAGCCTCTATTCAGGAGGCTGTTTTTGACCATCTGCCTTGATCAACGGAAAAACGGACAGGCGCAGCCGGGCGCAGCCAAGCGGAATCAGCACGATTTCTTCGACGGGCTCGGATGAAACGACCGGCCCCGGAGGCACCTTGGCGACCATCTTTCCTTCCGTCTTCCATTCTGGAATCCGTTTCGCTTTTGCCCTCAAGACGAGGGGCGCAGCCTCAAGCTCGAAAGGCTGATAGGCCGGTGCTTTCTGGCTCTCTACAGAAATCGATGCCTCGGGATGGGAAGGCTCGAGGATAAGTCCATAATTCCAAGGGGTCGTCGGGAGAATTTCATAGGCGGGCCACGCGTCGGTTCCGCCGTAGCGCTTCCATTCCTCCCCGATCTTTAGAGAGAACCACAACGGGCCCCGCCTTACTGAAACTGAATGGCCGATTTTTTCCCAGGACTTGACCTCAATCGTCGGGAAAAAGACGAGCCTGACTTGATCGCCGTTCCGCCATTTTCGGGTGATGGCAGCATAATGTCCGGGCCGCAGCTCAACCGCTTGTTTATCGCCGTTGATGAATATCCGGGTTCTCTCAGACCAGTCGGGAATTCTCAGATAAAGAGGGAAGGCAACCGGAGAATCCGCCCAGACTGTAAAATCGATGAAATCGGAAAAAGGATACCACGTGTCCTCGGAAATCCGGACTTCCCGGCCGTCGCCCACCTTGGCCTTCACTTCCGCCGGAGCATAGAGCGCAGCGGCCAACCCGTTATCTGCGGTGGCCAGCCAGAGGTTTTCGACGAAGTAAGGCCAGCCGAAAGCCACATTATGCTGACAGCAGCGGTAAGACCCGGGGTCATAAGAAACCAGCGTCCCGTCGTTCTCGAAGTCGTGCTCGCCGGTGTTGTCGCATGAAATAAGGTTGGACGCCGTCAAATAATGAAGCCCTTTAAGGTCGGGCGTCATCGAGGCGGGAAAGGAGTTGAAGGCGATTTCCTCGCACCTTTCGGCGTACCGTGTTTCCCCGGTTATTCTGAGGAGGGCTTCGTCCGAGTTCATGAATTCAACGATCGAGCATGTTTCGGCGCCCTGGCGGGGGTCGACATAACCGGGGCGGATGTTCTCATCGGCTCCGAACATGCCGCCGGGCTGTTGGCCGTATTCTCCCATGAGCAAACAGTAATTTTTTTCTACGATATCGATGTATTTCTTGTCTTTGGCCTGCTGATAATAAACGCCGGGATAGCGGATTCCCATGGTGATGTTGACGCCGTGGTAGAAAGTGCTGACCTCCCAGTTCTTATCCCTCTGCGGGCTGACGATGTCCGCCTCCCAATCGGCCGTCCTTTCATAAAGCCGGCGGGCCAGCTCAAGAAGAAAACTTTCGCCAGTTCGATTGTAGAGCCAATAGACGCTCTCAAGGTTCTCGCCGCCGCGGAGCTTCTGCCAGCTTTCCGGCAGCAGGTCGGCCACGGCAAGGCTGTCTTCGAACCGGAAATAGTGGGTCAGGAACGGGATGACGCGCTCATCTCCCGTAGCTTCATACAGGCTTTGCATGGCCGTGAGAACGAGCATGTTAGGCCAGAGGTCGCGCTTCTTCTTGTTTTCCGGCGGCCCGAAATAGCCGTCTTCCTGTTGGCTCTGGAAGGCCAAGGCCAGCCATTTTTGGGCTGAGGAAATGATTTCCGGGTCTTTGAGGATATACCCCAGGTCCCCGTAGCCCTTGAGCCAGTAAGGCATCTCCTCCCAGCCGCGGCCTTGGAGGGTTATCCAGCCGCTGTCCTGTTTCAGAAACTTGCTGATCTCTTGGAGCCGGCCGGTGAACCCGTTCCGCATCAGCTGGAGTTGGCTCAAAAGCCATCCTTTGGGCGCGATAGTCCCGATGGGGAGCTTGACCAAGCGGCTCGGAAGAAGAGGCGCACGGTTGGAGATGTAATGTTTATTCACGGATGAAGCGGGAGGGGTTTTCACCAAATTTATCGCGGTTGTCATGGCTTCCTCACCAGGTTTGACGTTCAAAAAAACAGAGATGACAGCAACCGACAGAAAGGCGGAAACAACGGCCTTCATCTTCCTTACTCCTTCGAGTGAAGTCGAAATTTTAAGCCTCATTATACTTTATTTCGGAGGAAAGAAAAAAGGAATGAGCGGGCTAAAACTGAAAATACCGGACGCTGTTTCCGGCCCAGGCCAGGAATCGCTCAAAATCCGCAGTGCTTATCCCCACAGTGGCCGTATTGATATTGGGATGGAAGTTGACGCGGGCCGCCTTTTTCAGATCTTGGTCTATGACTACGCTGACCTCTTTCTGACTGTCGTTGATCAGACCGAAAGGAGAGACAGACCCGGGCTCGAGTCCGAGGATTCGTTTCAGCCGCTCGGGAGAGCCGAAGCTGAGCCTGTCTTCTCCCAGTTTCTCGGTCAGCTTCCGGAGGTCGGCATTTTTGGTGTGTTCGAGGATGACAAGGTAATGCCGGTTTCCCTTTTTGTTGCGGAGGAAAAGATTCTTCACGTGGGCACCTTCGACTCCCTTCCAGTGTTGTTCGGCTTGCCCCACCGTAAAAACCGGAGGATGTTCGTGCCGGGTGAAGGAAATTCCCAGTTTCTCAAGAACGTCGTAGACCCTGATTTCTTCCGGAGATGGGCTCATTCTTTCTTTGTTATGTTAGTCGATTTTTTGAGATAGTCAAGGCTAAAGGTTTCTGCCTTTTTCTGGATTATTCAGCGGCTCCCGGGCGTTTTAGCCATGATCGAGCTGGCCACGACATTGGCAACGCGACTCCTCAGGGCTATGATCGCACCCTTGTCGTCCGGATGGACACGGTTGGTCAGAAAAATAATAAACGTATCAGTATCGGGATCAATCCAGATGGAGGTGCCCGTATATCCTGTGTGGCCGTATGAGTGAGGCCCGAACAGGTCGCCTCCGTTCGTGCTGTAAGAGGAAGATAGGTCCCAGCCGAGACCGCGGCCGGCCAATGGGGCCTTCTGCCACACGGATGTCATCCTGGCTACAGAGAGAGGGCTCAGGATCCTCACGCCTTTGTCTTCGCCCTGGTTGAGCATCATTTGCGCGAAAATCGCCAGGTCGTCGGCGGTAGAGAAAAGACCGGCGTTGCCCGAAATTCCTCTTTGGAGCCGGGCCAGAGGGTCATGGACAATCCCGACCAGAGGTGTTCCCTCGATGACTTCGGTCGGGACGCAGGCGCTGCGGTATTTCTCCGGAGGATTATAAAAAGTGTGCTTCATCCCGAGCGGCTTGAAGATTTGCTCCGCGGAGAATTCGGCTATGTTCCGGCCGGTTATCTTTTTCAGGATGTGAGCCAAGGTGATATAACCAAGGCAGCTATAGTGGAAGGCGGCGCCAGGAGGATCGGCCTTTGGAAGCCGGGCGATGGAGCCGACCAGCTGCTCCGTGGATAAATATTTCCCGAATGTTTTTTCGACCGCCTCGGCATTGGCTTCTGGGGGAACATAAGGCGGCAGACCTGAGGTATGGGTCAAAAGGTGCCAGAGCCTGGCGTCCTCTCCAGGTTTTCCGGGTTCATCAACGTAGGGCGCGAATTCAGGAACATAGTCTTTGACCTTTTCATCCAGGCTGACCCTGCCCTGCTCTACAAGGATCATCATCGAGGTCGCCGTGGCGATGGGCTTGGTGAGCGAGGCCAGGTCAAAAATCATGCTCGCGTCCATCCGCCGCCGCTTCGGTACCCATTGGCTCTCACCATAGGCTCTCCGGAAAACGATTTTTCCTTTTCTCCCCACGACAATGACCGCCCCGGGGAAATCCTTTCGGGCAACAGCTTCCTGGATGATTCCGTCGAGCAAGCGCAGGTGCTGGCCCGACAGGCCGACCTCCTCTGGTTTCGTTGTCTTTCCCGATTCGAAACTGCATTGGTATAGCGCACAAACAACCAGGGAACTAGTCAAGATTTTTATGATCGCAGTTTTCATTTTTTTTCTCTCGTCGAAAGATATCATTTCCCAGGCTGTGCCGGAAGTCAAGGGTTGAGACGATACTGCTTCATTGACATAAATTCGAAGTTTGCATTATAATATTTTTAAAGATAAGGTTCAAAGACCACTTGGAGCAGCAGGTAATGAGAAGAAGCCAAAACCGACGAGTAATTCTTTTTTCCGTTTTGATTTTTCTCTCGATTGTATTTTTCTGTCATGCGCAGAAAGATTACAACTGGGGAGAAAAGGAACTTCTTCAAAAATATAAAGTATCCAATCCAGATTTTCTTAAGGGAAAAAAGGCTCTGTCGATGGGAGACCTGCAAAAGGCCGAAAAAGAATTGAATAAATGCCTGGAAAGGATGCCGCAACATGCGGAAGCCCATTTCTATCTTTCTCAAGTCTTTTATAAACAGGGCAACCTGGAAAAGGCTCTAGAGGAGATGGAAAAGGCGAAATCGAATTATGGCGCCATTGAAAAGATCATCGCCCGGCAGGATCAGGAGCGGATATTGATGCTCCAGGAGAGAAGAGATACCTTGAGGGAGTCCCTCCCTGGTCTTAAAGAACAGCTGGCCAAGCTGCCTTTCGGCTCAGACCAAAGGCGAGAGCTAGAGCTCCGGATCTCAAACATGGAAAAAGAGCTCTCAGACATCGACAACAGGTTGTCCAATCCTCTCCCGGTCATTGACAAGACTCCGGCTGAATACTTCTATTTTTATGGGAATATTCTCTTCAAAATGAAGAACCTCCAAGAAGCTGAATCTCAATATTTGAAGGCCATTCTGATTGACCCCAAACACGCCAATGCCTATAACAATCTGGCGACCCTCTATTACATGAATCACCAGTACGAAAAGGCTCTTAAATATTTAAACCAGGCCGAGGCCAACGGTGCCCAGGTCAACCCCGAACTCAAAGGCGCTGTGCTTAAGGCCCTGGGAAAATAAGATGGGTCAAATTTTGAATAAAAGAAGGAGCACTATAAAAACGGAAGGCGATGAAACATGAAAAAAATGGCGATAGTCCTTGCCTTCCTTGTCCTAGGGGCGTGCTCCATCAATTTTTTTCCGGCAAGAGACGATTGGTTTACCCAGCACCGCATCATCATGCAGGATTTCGAAAAGAAAATTTATAAAGATCTCTCTAGCGGAGGGAAGAAGAAATTCCAGGACCTGTTTTGGCAAGCCAGGGAATCAGATGCAAGGGCCGAATTTGTTAAAAGGCTGGATTATGTGTCAAAAATTTATCAGAAAGAAAACAAAATCCAACCCTGGAACACAGACCGAGCCAGGATTTACCTCTTGAACGGAAATCCCGCGGCAATCGATTTTACAGAGGGAACACACAGCCTCAGGACCCCTCCGACTCGTGATTCGGAGCCTGAGGACATTCAATCGAGAATTGAAGAAGTGTGGACTTACCCCTATCGAAGTTTCTTTGTCTATTATCGATTCAATTTTATCCCGCCCGGCGAGTGGCGTCTGGACACGTGGTGGTATCTGGACCCACACGTAGGCGAGTTAGAACAGGTAAACAAAGATACGGGGTTTGCTATTGCTATGGATATGGAACAGTATCGAACAGAACTCGCAAACCTGGAGAAAAGAAAATAGGTCCGGCCATCTCTTCAATTTGGACGCTTTTCTTTTTTGTTATTGTCCTCCCTGCCAATTTTTGAAGGGTAAACAGTTATAACCTGTACCCTGAACATGGAAAGAATAAAAATGAAATTAAGGTTAGGAGCCTACCCGATGAAAAAAGGTTAGGCAACATGGTCAAGATGAGCTCGGAGAATGCATCCTGACCTGAAGCTAAGATTGAAAAATCTCATTGGAAAATGTAAGATTATTGACGGTTAGATAAAATGAGAAAAGAGAAGTTTCTTTTTGTTGTCCTTCTCCTCTTTTGCAGCTCGTGGCTCTCTGAGGCTAAAGACATTAAAGATCTCCCCCTGAAGTATCGTAAATGGCTCCAAGAAGAAGTCGTCTACATCATCGGAGAAAAAGAAAAGAGCGTTTTCCTCCAGCTTGAAACTGACCGGGAAAGAGACGTGTTTATCGAGGCTTTCTGGAGGCAACGAGACCCTACCCCCAATACTTTAAAAAATGAGTTTCAAGAAGAGCATTATCGGCGGATTGGTTATGCCAATCAGATATTTGGACGAGGAGCTCCTGGGCCTGGGTGGAGAACGGACAGGGGCAGGGTTTATATTATTTTAGGAGAACCTCAGCAGAAACAGGTCTATGATAACCTTTCTGAGACCGTTCCTGTTGAGATCTGGTTTTATCAGGGGTTTGAGGCTCTTGGAATGTCTAACGCCTTCTCTGTTGTTTTCTTTAAGAGAGATCAAGCGGGAGACTACATCCTTTATAGCCCTTTCAAAGACGGCCCCAAGAGTCTTCTAAGATTCTGGGAAATGACAGCAGGCAGCGATCCGCTGGATATTAGCAAAGCCTACAGCATGCTCTACGAAGTCAGCCCGGATATAGCCCGGGTATCCCTCTCTCTCATCTCAGGGGAAGAAGCCATGCTCTCCAGCCCTTCCGTGGCCTCGGATATTCTTTTGGCCAATATTTCCCAGTATCCCCAGAAAAAAGTAAACGCGGAATATGCGGAAAAATTTCTTCAATACAAGGGTATTGTCGACGTGGATTATTCGGCCAATTATATCGACAGTTCTGTCGTTTGCAGCATCATTCCCGACCCCTCCGGAATTTGTTTTGTGCACTATGCGATCGAGCCCAAAAGGCTTTCTGTTGAATTATTGGGAAACAGATACACCACCGAACTTGAATTGAACGGGAAGGTTTCTGATTCGGCGGGGAAAACTATTTTCCAGTTTGACCGGAAAATTCCTCTTTCTTTGAGCGAGGACGAAGTCAACAGTCTCAAATCCAGGCCTTTTAGCCTCCAGGGATTGTTTCCTCTTGTGGAGGGTTCGTACAATCTCTCATTCATCCTAAAGAATTTTGCTTCCAAGGAATTTACCACCGCTGAAAAAAATATTGTTGTGTTTCCTTATTCCCCAACTGTTGCCTTGGGGCCGCTCCTTCTTGGCTATGGAGTCAAAAAGGAGCATGACCCCAAGAGCAAAAAAGCCTACCAGGTTCAAGGTGAACAAATTTTCGTTTCTCCGATGAATCAATTTGCTCCTAATGAAACCCTTCATGTTCTTTTTCAAATTTTTGGCTCCGAGAAAGAGAAATCAAGATGTCAGGATGTCAAATTCACCTTTCTGAATGAAGCTGACGAACTCGCCAAGACAAAAACTTCCGCCATCAAAGATTACCACGATGAAGGCATTGTTCATGAAGTTTTTGACCTCAGGGAATTCAAGTCTGCTAACTATCAACTGGTTGTCAGCGTCAGCGACAAGGATGGCAAAGAAATCCTGGCTGGCTCTGCCCGGCTAAGCGTCTCGTCTTTGGTATCTATTCCTCGACCTCTTGTTTATTTTGACCCTTCGCCGCCTTCGGGAGCAGGTGTTTATAGCTTTGTTATCGGCGGGCAATATTTCAACAAGGGAAATATAGAGAAAGCTCATTTGTTTTTGAATGAAGCCTACAAAAAGGATTCCAATTCGCAACTTTTTGCTTTGGGCTATGCCAGAGTTCTTTTCGCCCAGAAAAAATTCAAGGACTTGGTTCCGGTGCTTGAGCCCTTCCAGGTAGCCCAGAAAATTGACCCGGACGTCCTGGAACTCTTGGGGGAAAGCTACAAAGCTCTGGGCGTTTATGAGAAGGCCCTGGATCTATTGAGAAATTATATTTCTTCTTTTGGCCTGAAGCTTTCTGTTCTTAACTCTGTGGGAGATTGTTATTATGCTCTGGGGGATAATGAGAATGCTCTCGTAACCTGGGAAAAATCGCTCCAGTTAAACCCCAATCAGGAAGATATAAAAAAAGCTGTAGCCACGTTGAAAGAAAAGAGGTGAAGAAAAAGGCCAGGCCAAGAATCGGCTCAGTCTCTGTGAACCGTGATCTTAAGGATAAGATAATTGCTTCTAGATTTTTTTTATTGATAAGGAGGAAAGGATGCGTATGTTAAGAATTCTTTGCCTGGCTTGTTTGATCCTCTTCGTAATCTCATCTGTTCTTTATCCCCAGGCGGGGAGAGGAACTGCCCGTCTCACTGGAGAGGTCAAGGATGAAGCAGGTCAACCCATCATAGGAGCAAAGATCGCCTTGACAAACGTTGAATACGAGACAACCAGGGATACAAAAACTGATAAAAAGGGAAAATGGGCGGTCGCGGGGCTCGGGTCTGGACCTTGGAAAGTGACAGCCTCTGCTGAAGGTTACGAATCAGTTGAAACGGTAATTTATGTCAGTCAGCTCGAGAGGAATACCAATGTTGTTCTTAATTTGAAAAAAGCTAGACCTAAACAACCGGAGTTTGATACAGGGCTGGAGCTCTTAGAAGAGGGTAATAAGAAGTTCGAGGAGAAAGATTACGACCAAGCCATGTCTTTTTTCCGGCAGTTCCTGGAGAAGAACCCAACAGCCTTTCAAATCTTTCTCAACATTGGAAATTGCTATAAAGAACAGAGCGAATATGAAAAAGCTATGGAGCAATACAGCATCGTTATCAACAAAGTCAAAGAAACAAAGCCTGACCTTAAAGGTGAAGAAATAGCGGCCAAGGCACTGGCGGCTATGGGTGAAATTGAGATCAAAAAAGGCAATTTTCAGGCGGCCCAAGAATATTTTAAGCAATCGCTCGACGTCTATCCCAAGGATCAGAATCTCGCCTATAATGTCGGAGAAATCTATTTCTCGAACGGAAAAATAGACGAGGCCATTCCGTATTTTGAGCTGGCGACCCAGGTCAAGCCGGACTGGGGTGATCCTTATCTTAAGCTGGGTTTGTCTTACCTCAACAAACAAGACTACGAAAAGGCAAAAGAGTATTTAAAAAAATATCTCGAACTTGCCCCCCAGGCTGCCAATGCCGAGGAAATCAAAACCCTGCTTGAGTCACTCAAATAAAAGGGAATTTTTATTGTGGGTGGGTATCTCTTTTAACAAAAAAACAAAGTAAAAAAAAGGGGCTCCCGCAGAAGCCCCTTTTTTTCTCAGCGATCAATTAGAAAATGAGCTTGACTCCAAGTCTTCCGGACCAGGGATCCATGAATTCCATCTGCTGCTTGAAACGGGGATCGAGTACAACATTCTGAGTGATCAAGTCTTGGTAATTGAAGCCTTTCATGATTTCCGAGTCATCGATGTAGATGTTGGTCTGGTTATAGATCTGGTATATTCTCCTGGCTGTGGCGAGGTTCAGAAAGTTCGTCACGTTGGCGTTGAAGTTGACGGTGAATTTCTTGCTCAGTTTCAGGTTATATTCAGCATAGAAATCTTGCCTGGTGATGAACGGGGTTCTCCCTAAGTTGGCTCTTCCCTCCGGAAAGTAGCCCTGGACTCCGCCAAAGGCTAATTCTAAGGAGACAGGGGTTCCGCTGAATGCGGTAGCGTTGAGTCCGAGAGTCAACCCAAACTTGAAAGTGTAGCTGCCCCAGAGCTTGAATTGGTGGGTTCTATCCGTGGCCAGAGGTCCTTTGGATAATTTTCCCTGGGAATCATACATAATGAACCAGAGGTCAAAGAATCTCTCGATGTTGGGGTTGTTTCTTCCGTATTCGTCCGAACTTGCCAGGCCTGAATAGTTGCCCGTCAGTTTGCTCAGGGTGTAGGAGAATCCGCCCATCCAATTGCGGCTGTATCTCTTCTCAACGGAAAAGTCAACAGCGTAGTAGTCTCTGTAGGCCTTGGGCTGCTCCCAATAGCCTGGATTGTACTTGCTGAACTCGGCCCGGATCCAGTCCGAACCAGGATTGCCCATATAGTACTGTTCTCCGGCTGTGGTCATGAACCCAATGTCTTCGATGGTCTGATCGAGGTGTTTCCAGACGCTCCTTACCCTGAGGGAAAGGTTCTCGGAGAGCCTCTTCTCCGCACCAAGGGTGTACTCAGTCTGGCCCACGGGCTTCATGTCAGGCTGAACCAGTTCGATGGAAGGAAGTCTCCAGTCAAGTCTGCCCCATGTGGTTCCAGGATAGCCCAGACCAGCCGTATCACCGATTTTGGTAAAATCATAATCATCAAGAGTGTGATAATAGGACGCCCACTTCATTCCGCCGAAGGATTCTTCAGCGATATCGAGCTTCATGACATCGTAATAGATTCCCCAGCTTCCGAAGATCTTCAGGGAGCTGTCACCAAAAACATCGTAGGCGAATCCCACCCGAGGCGAGAGCTTTTCAGCAAAATCGAAGATGATGGGCTTGAAGTCTGGAGAAAATCCTTGTTCTATAAGCTGTTCTTTGGTCCAGTAGGATGGGATTTCCTCCCTCTCTGCCCTCACGCCAAGGTTAAGGGTAAGCTTCTTGGCAATGGTCCAGGAATCCTGGAGGAATATCGCCATCCTGTTGCTGTGCGCTTTGGCAAAAGTTCCGTAAGCATCTTCAGGTCCTTGTCCCCTTACCTCATAGTATCCATATGTACCTTTGACGATTTCTCCGGTAGGAGCCTGCCATCCTCGTCCCCAATAAAGCCTGACATAGTCATGGGCGGCTGCGTTATCAAGGTCTTCATCAAGCCTGGCGAATTGGAAACCGGCTTTCCAGGAATGCTCGCCGGCCAGGTCTACGTAAAAAGTGCCATCAACAGCGGCACTGTTCCTGATCCGTATTGTTTTGTTATTCACAGAGAGGTCGTTGAGGCTGAAGTTGGTCCACCCTGAACCATGCTTAAACCCGGCTGGAATGCCAGCAATAGTCGCATTGGATGTCATGAATCGCCACAGTGGCACCTGAGGTTTAAGCTCATCAGCCATTCCAACATTTTCATTGGTATAGTAATGTCCGGCTTGGACGCTGAAGAAAAGATTGGCCGTGGCAACATAGTCTGCTCTGATAGCAGTCGTGAAGTCAGGAGTATACCTTCCCATCTTATCCCACAGAATATCAGGGTTGTCGGTTCCATAATAGGAGGGAAGTCCCTTGTTCCACCTGTAGTAGTCATTGACAAGGCTTGCGCTCAGACGAAGACTCTGGAATGGCTGCGCGGTTAATTTTACCTGTGCCCTTGGCCAATGCTGCGTCTGGTTATATTTCTGGGTGAGATCGTAGGGAGCAAGATAAGTTACAGTCCTATTCATTGACCAATAAGTCGGCATAAACCCGCCATAGAACCAGAGTGCGTCCTTGATGATGTAGCCACCCAGGGAGAATCCAGCCTCGAGCTGATTCCAAAGTCCGGTGACATCTTTTCCGGGGGGATTCCAATATTCAGCTATGTCTTGGTTTTCCGGGTTTAATCGGAGCTGTTTTCTTGGATTTCCTTCGAGATAGTTGTTCCCGGTGTAGTAGAGTGTCACCTCTCCGTGGAACGAATTTCCGCCGCTTCTGGTTATGACGTTGATAACTCCACCCATGGAGCCGCCATACTCTGCCTCATACCCGCTCTGCTTGATTTGGACTTCCTCAAGATGTTCAAAAACAGCGTTGAGGGTGTTGACTCCATTGTAAGCGCTGGTGATGTCGGTCCCATCGACAAAAAACATATTTTCCGCACCACTCGCGCCGTCCACAGAGATCCCCGCCAACCAAGCCTCATTGTTGACGCTGGGAGCAAGTGTGACGATTGAATTAAAGTTTCTCCCTCTCGGCACTCTGGCGAACATTTCTCTGGTGATATTCATGGAGGAGGCGCTTCTCTTGACGTCAATCAGCGGGCTGCCAGCGGTCACAGTCACTGTTTCTTCAATGGCGGACATCGCCATCACCTGGTGTAGGGTCATAATTTGTCCTGTTCTCAGGTAGACATTCTCCTGAATTTTGATTTTAAACCCCTGCAAGGTAAAAGTGACTTTGTAGGTTCCAGCTGCTAGTGCCCTGAGATGGTAAATACCCGCTTTATCGGTTGTGACTACTGTTTTTCCGATGAGGCGCGGGCTTGCGGCCTCAACTGTTACGCCAGGCAAGGCGTTGCCTTCTTCATCAGTGACAGTTCCGGTGATCTCAGACGTCTGTTCCTGAGCCAAAAGGAGCCCTCCCATAAACAGCAAAAGTGCAAATAGGCTCAGTAAAGAAAATATCTTTTTCATTCAAACTCCTTTATTTTAGCTTTCTCCATTTTCCCCGAGTAAATATTTACTCCTTGCCGTTCGAATTTTTTTTAGTTGACCTTTCTGGATTCTCACCTCCTTTTTTCTTGGCTTTTGGCCTGGTCTTTTGCGTAATCCTTAACCCTACACACAAGCCAGATTTCATACGAAAAGCCACTTATTTTTTAAGGTTGCAATTTTTATGCCAAGTTTGCCCGCAGTTTTTTTACCTATAATTTATTTATTATTAATAAGATCTACAACGAATAGGAAATGGTCAGCGTTTGGATAATTCATATTTTTGGATATTATCCAATATTTTGAATATTTTGGTGAACGACGCTTTATCTCCGATTTTATCTCTTCTTAAATTCCTGCTGGTTATAAAACATCGCCTTAAGACCTTTTGCCAATTCCCTTAAAAACACTTTGCTGAGAGATCAGAACTCTAACTCAGTTTTTTCTTCTAAATAAGCTGTCCCCAATCTATTGGCCACCCATAATTGCCTTCTTTAGCTCCGCAGGGACAGCCACCTGGTTGGCCTCCGCCCGCTCCAGAATCCACTTCGCTTCCCCGAACTGTTTCTGGATATAACAAAGGTTGATCAGATTGATATAGGCGGGGGCGTAGTGGGGATCAGTCTTGATGGTAGCCCGATACTCATTCCCCGCCTCGGGAAACCTTCTCAGGCGGAAAAGACAGTTTCCATGGATGTAATGATATTCGGCCGGAACTTGCAGGGATGTCGTTCCCAGGTTTTCCTTTGCATCTTTCTCGGCCTGTTCGAGCTCATGAAACCCCTTTTTATAGCGAGTCTCGTAGAATAATGACTGACACGATCCCCTCTCCTTGGCCGCCTCGTTGTCTTTATTGAGCTGGTCGACGACGTTCTCCACCTGGTCTTTCCTCTCCATCGTCCTCTTCAGCTGTTCTTCTTTGATCCTGCGCATCACCGCATCAAACCGAACATAGCCGGATTCCGCCGCCAAGATATGGTCCAAGGCAAGGTCGAACGCGTGTCTCTTGTAGAGGAGCTGAGAGAAAATAAAGTGGGCTTCGTGATGCTCCGGAAGCTTGCTCAGACATGCCATTAATCGCTTTTCGCATTCCGCCTCATCGCCCTTCAGGAAACATGTCTTGGCCTTCTCGATGATCGGGGCAATCGCCCTATATTTCTCCAGGAGAGAGACATCCGTGGTCTGGGCCAGACAGGCCGAAACTAAAACAAATCCGCCCACAGAGGTCCATAGAAAGCCCCTTGTTTTCATAATCCGCCTCACCTCAAGAAAGCGGGCCATTTACTATTATGCACAATACGGCTGAGGAGGTCAACAACCATGACTTCGGTTGCTGTGTTAATTAATTTGAGAGGCATACGCCGAGGATTGCCGCCCGATGTTTTATTCGTGGTTGGGCGGTGGCTTGGGTCAGGGGGGTTAACTCCGACGGGCGTTCATTCCAATTTTTTCCTGAACCTCAGGACGCTCAGCCCAAGGATAACCAATCCCAGGACAAGAAGGCTGACCGTCTCGGGCCAGAGAGCCGCCAGTCCGACTCCCTTGAGAAAGAGCCCCCGGATAATGACAAGGTAGTAGCGCAAGGGCACGAGATAGGTGAACAACTGAATCACTCGCGGCATATTCTCTATGGGAAAGATAAAACCCGAAAGCATCATCGTGGGAGTCATGAAGAACATGGATATCAACATAGCCTGCTGCTGGTTTCTGGAGATGGTGGAGATCAGGAGTCCCAGCCCTAAGGTCGTCAGCATATAAACCAAGCTGAGGCCAAAGAGGAGGACGGGGCTCCCTTTCACGGGCACGCGGAACCAAAAGGTCGTCACCACAAGAACCAGGACAATATCGATAAAGCCGATGAGTAAGAACGGCAAAAGCTTCCCCAGGATTAGCTCATAGGGCTTGATGGGCGTCACGATCAACTGCTCCATGGTGCCCATTTCTTTTTCTTTGACGATGGCCAGCGACGTCAGCATCGACGTCACCACCATCAAGAGCAGACCCAGGATGCCCGGAATCATGAAGTTGCGGCTTCTGAGTTCGGGGTTGTACCAAACCCGGACCTGGGGGTTGACCCTGGCCAGCTCGACGCGCGGGAAAGCGCGAGATAATCTCTCCAGAAGGATCTGCCGGGAATATTTCCCGACGATCATCGACGCATAATTGAGGGCGATGATGGCAGACTGACTTTCAGCGCCGTCCACAATAATCTGGAGGCTGACAGGCTTCTGGCCGGCCAGCCGTCTCCCCATCCCTCTGGGGATGATAACGGCGAGAGAGGCCTTGCCGTTATCGATATAATCATCAACATCTTGCATCCGGTCGATCACAGCCTTGAGGGTGAAATACCCGGAATGCGGAAATTGCGAGATGAAATCCCGGCTGGCCGCGGAGGCATCGAGGTCGCAGAAAACCGCAGGAATATTCTTGATATCGAGGTTTGCGGCATATCCGAGAAGGATGAGCTGGATGATCGGCGAGACGAAAAGAATCGGAAACATCCGGGGGTCGCGGCGCAATTGGAGAAACTCCTTGCGGATGATGTGCCCGATCTTTTTCATAAGCCTAGCCTTCTTTTATAATCTTCCCCAGCCGGGCCGAGCTCACGCCGAGAGTCAGGACAGCAAAGACCACGAGAAAAACCATCTGGCTCCAAAAGGCGCTCAACCCAACTCCCTTGAGCATGATGCTTCTCAGGATGAAAAGAAAATATCTGGCTGGAATGAAATAGGTGACAACCTGGATCGCCACCGGCATGTTCCGAATGGGAAAGACAAATCCCGACAGGATAAAAGTGGGCAGCATGGTTGTTAAGACAGAGATCGAGAAGGCGGCCTGCTGGGTCTGGGCGATGGTCGAAATGAGGAGGCCCATGCCCAGGCCGCTGACCAGGAAAAAGACCATTCCCAGCAGGAGCCAAAGATAGCTTCCTTTGATGGAAACGTCAAAAAGGAGGTAGCCCAAAAGCAAGACAAGATGCGAGGAGACGAGCGAGATGACGGCATAAGGAATCGTCTTGCCTAGGATCAGATCAATCGGCTTGGCCGGAGAAACAGTGATCTGCTCGAGCGAGCCCCTTTCCTTCTCGCGGACGACCGAAAGAGAGGTGGAGATCACCACGACGATCATCAGGATAAAACCCATCAGCCCGGGCACGAGGAAGCGGGCGCTCTTGAGGTCGGGGTTAAACCAGACGCGCGGGCGGCTGTCAACCGGAAGCAGTTCGCCCCGCCTCCCCTTTCTGGCCATGGCTTTGAGGACAATCTCGTTCGAATAGCTTTGCGCGATGGCGTTGACATAGCCCACGGCAGTTCCAGCGGTAGTGGATTCTTCTCCATCCACAATGACTTGGACAGCAACTTCTCTGGCTTGGAGCAAGGACTTAGAAAATTCCGGGGGGATGACCAGGGCAATCTGAATTTTTCCTTCGGCCATGAGCTGGTCGATTTCTCTCATATTGTTGGGAGAATATTTGAAATCGAAATATTCAGAGTGCAGGAACCTTCCATAGAAATCGTGGCTCTGCTGACTCTTTTCCTGGTCAAAAATCGCCAGCTGCAGATGCTTGACATCGAAGTTGAGGGCATAGCCGAACATCACCAGCAGAAAAGCGGGGATGAGAAGCAGCATGCCGAGGACAAGCTTATCCCTGGCGATCTGCCTGAACTCCTTTTTCATAAAAGGCCTGATGCGTCCGAACATGCTTGACCCGGTTCCTTATGAGCCAGGGCTGGCCGCTGCTGACCCTCGCTCTTCGATGAGATAAATAAAAACATCCTCCAGCGAAGGCAGGATGCGTTCAATATGCTGCACAGGGATGTTATTTTGAAGAAGCAGGGCGAAAATCTTTTCTTTACCCTCGGATTCATCGGCAACGCTCACGTGAAGATAGTTCCCGAAAACGGATGTTCCTATAACCCAAGCCTGCCTCTGAAGCAATTCCATGGCCTCGATGGTTTTTTCGCAGGCGACCTCGAGAATGGAATGGAGAATATACTTCTTCTTAAGTTCTTGAGGGCTGCCTCCGGCGACGATAGCCCCGGCGTGCATGAGCATGATCCGGTGGCAGTATTCTGCCTCATCGAGATAATGAGTGGTGACAAAGACGGTAACGCCGGCGGCGGAGAGGTCATTGATCAAGTCCCAAAAGTGGCGCCGTGAAACCGGGTCCACTCCGCCCGTCGGCTCATCGAGAAAAACGATCTTGGGCTCGTGAAGCACAGCGCAGCCAAGGGCGAGGCGCTGTTTCCAGCCGCCTGCCAGCGCCCTGGCCAAGGACTTTTCCCTTCCCTTGAGCCCGGCCATTTCCAGAACCCAAGGCATCCGCGTGTTGATATGGCACCGGGTCAATCCATAAACACCGCCAAAAAAGCGGATATTCTCTTCCACGGTGAGGTCTTCATACAGAGAGAATTTCTGCGACATGTAGCCGATCGTCTTTTTGACCTCTTCCGGCTCGCGGCTGATATCGAAACCGCCGACTTTCGCGCTTCCCGAGGTCGGGTTGAGAAGGCCGCAAAGCATCCGGATCGTGGTTGATTTGCCGGCGCCGTTGGCGCCGAGGAAGCCAAACACTTCACCTTTGGCGACGTTAAAAGTGACATTATTTACGGCCACAAAATGACCGAACTTCTTGGTTAGGTTGGAGACTTCTATAGAATATTCAGCCGTCATCTGCTAAGCCTCATCCCCGGCGGCATCTTTCATCATAGAAATGAAGACATTCTCGAGAGACGGTTGAACCTGGCGCCACTGCTCGCAATGGATGCCTTCTTCTTGAAGCTGCCGTCGAATGACCGGGAAATCTTTTTCCATGTCCCGGATGACGAGATTAAGCCTGTCGCCAAAAGCCTGGACCTCGCTGATCCCCTCCATCTTTTTCGCAGCGGCCGACGCCTTGCGGATATCTTCGCAGATGAATTCAACGATCGACCCCTTCATCATAGACTTGACCTTCTGGGGGGTGTCGACGACGGCGAATTTTCCGTTGTACATGAGGGCGACGCGCGACCCGCGTTCAGCCTCATCAAGATAAGGAGTGGTCATGACGATGGTGATGTTGGACTGGAGGAGACGCAAAAGGATCTTCCAGAAGTCGCGCCGCGAGACCGGGTCCACGCCTGTCGTCGGCTCATCCAGCAAAAGGAGGTCCGGCCTGTGGATGAGGGTGCAGGCAAGAGCAAGTTTCTGTTTCATCCCGCCGGACAGATTCTCAGCCAGGCGCCGACGGAAAGGTTCGAGCCGGGTAAAAGCAAGAAGCTCGTCACGCTGGGGTTTGAAATTTCTGACCTGATGGATTTCGGCAAAGAACTCGATGTTCTCATCAACTGTCAGGTCATAGTAAAGACTGAATTTTTGGGAGAGATAGCCGATGCGTTTCTTGATCGTATCGCTGTCTTTGAGGAGATCAAGCCCCAGGATTCTGGCCTGCCCCGCTGTCGGCCTGATGATGCCGCTGAGCATCCGGATGGTCGTTGTTTTTCCAGCTCCGTCCGGACCGACGATGAAGAACATTTCTCCTTTGGCGACAGAAAAATGAAGGTTTTCGACGGCCTTTATGTCGCCAAAATGCTTGCTCAGGCCTTCAGCTTCTACGGCCAAGACAGCCAATTTAAACCTCCTTTTAGCTCGAAACAGAGGCCTTGAGCCGGATCAGGGCATCGGCCGGCATTCCCGGCTTGAGGATATTGTCCGGGTTCGGAATTTTTATCTTGACTCTAAAAACAAGCTTCACCCGTTCCTCTTTGGTCTGGACATTCTTGGGGGTGAATTCAGCTTCCGGCGAGATGAAAATCACCCGGCCTTTGAAAGTCCGGTCAGGGTAGGAATCAATCGTGACTTCAGCTTCTTGGTCAAGACGGACCTTGCCGAGGTTCGTCTCGGGGATGTAGATATTGAGGTGGACTTCGCTCAGACTGGCAATCGTCACGAGAGCAGTTCCCGGCCCGACGAACTCTCCTTCCTCGGTGGCCTTGTCGGTGACGATGCCGGGGACGGGTGCGCTGATCGTTGAATCCGCAATCGTCTTCTTCAACAGGTCCCGTGCGGCTATGGCCTGGTCAAGCCTGGCCTCGGCCGCTTTTATCTCCTCAGGCCTGGCATACTTTTCCAATTTCAGGAGCGCTTGTTGAGCCGTATCATGTTGAGCACGGGCCACGATGTAGCGGGCTTCGGCGTCTTGATTCTGCTTGGCCGTCGCACTATTCTTCTCGAAAAGGTCGCGGAAGCGGTCCCGGTCTTCCTGGGCTATTTTGAGGTTGGCCCCCGCCTGGGTTAGCGCTTCCTGGGCCTGCCTGATGTCCTCGATGCGGGCGCCCTTGACCAGGAGCTGGAGCTGGGCTTCAGCTAGGTTGACTCCGGCTTGAGCTTGCTGAACCTGAATTTCCAAGGAGGAGCTGTCGATGACCGCCAGCTTATCCCCGTTTTTCACCTGGCTGCCCTCATCGACCAACAACTGCTCCACCTGACCAGTTGTTTTTGCGGACACAGTGACCTCGACGGCCTCAATCGTGCCTGAGGCAGAGATAACACCGGCATTTTTATTATTATGGCACGAAAGTAAAATTAGCGCAGAGAAGACAACGATGGCCCATATTAAGATGTTTGAATGCGATATTTTCCTTCTCATGGCTTACTCCTAAGAGTTTTTGTCTACAGACTCCTTATACGGATGATCTTCTAAATATTGATTCTTTGAAGGAGCATCTGGCTGTCGGCCGGCTGCCGCTGGATTTTTCGGACGACATCCATCCCCTCAATAACCTTGCCGAACGCGGCAAATCCTTGTCCATCCGGGTTCCGCCGGCCGCCGAAGTCAAGCTCCGGCTGGTCCCCGACTCGGATTCGAGCCAGCGGATGACTTTCACCATTCTTTTCTTGGCCGCTATTTTGGCAGCTGGAATAGAGCCCTGAACTGGGGATGGTCCCGGATGGACTGGAAAGCCGGGAGAATAACGGGGAAAAAGTAATCCCGGTAGCCGGCCTCGAGCGACCTCTTCAGGGTGGAGATGGCGGGCTCGTCCTGGCCGAGGAGAGCATAGAACTCGGCGATCCCCATGAGCGTATCTGCATCCTTGGGCTTCTTGTCCAGGATTTGCCGGAGATACCGATCCGCCTCGCTCGGCCGGCCGATGATGGCCTCGATTTCTCCCAAGATGAACAAATCTTCGAGTTTCAAAGGCGAGGACGCTGTCCTCTTATTTACGGATTCTCGGACTTCCGCAGCCATTTTTTTTGCCGCCTCGATGTCCCCCGAACTTTTGAGGGCATGGATCAAGGCGAGGCTGTCTCCCTCAACCGAGCCCCCTGTTTTTCCCTGTCGTGTCAGATCGACCACCTTTCGATAGACGGGAACCGCCTCCCCGGGCCTTCCCAGTGAAAAAAGCACATGAGCCAGGTTGGCCACAGCGTAGGGATGGTCCGGTTCGATTTCGACGGCTTTACGGAACTCCTTCTCGGCCTCTTCGAATCGTCCCTGGGCAGCCAGGCTATATCCCAGATAGCTGAACGGATAGGCCAGCCGGGGAGCCAGGCTGACCATGCGCTTCGCCGCCTGTTCTCCGGCCGCAGCGTTCTTTGTATAGAACATGAAGATAAACCACATATTCTGGAACGGGATGCTGTTCCGGGGCGCCACTTCAGCGGCTTTTTCGAACATGGTCACGGCCTCGGGATATCGTCCGAGAGTCCTCAAGATTATTCCCGAATTATTCCACGAGGGCATGAAATCTGGGAAGAGTTCTTGCATGATCCGATATTGCTCAAGAGCCCCCATTAGGTCGCCGTCGACAAACTGCTTGTTCGCTGCCTTGAGTTTTAGGATGTCGCGCTGAGGGAGGTTTTGGCTTTCCGCATCCTGGAGGGCCTGGCGGAGCATGTCCTTGCCTTTCGCTGCCTCCTTCAGAAACTGGATCTCTAGCAAGCCGAGGGAGCTCCTGGCATCCACGAACTGCGGGTCTTTTTCCAGAGCGAGTTCCATCAGAGTGGCGGCCTCTTTATAGTTACCAGCCTGCCATTTCGCCATGCCCATAGAAAAATAATTCAGAGCATCCCACGAGGATGTCGTCACTTGGGCTACGGACTTATCAGCTTTCTGGATCGAACTCATGGATTCACCGAGCCTCGAGCGAAGCTGCCCGGCCAGCTTGTCGATCCCTTTCAACAGGACCTCTTCCTTTCCGCGGGCAGTCACCCGAAAACGGTCGACATGCCTGCGTTTCACTGGGTCAATCAAAATAGCCTCGAGCTCGTAGGCTTCTCCGGCCGAAAGAATGCGCGGCAGGATGAAGGCCCGGACGCCGGCAAAGCGGCAGACCTCGTAGCCAATAGTCTCATCCACCTTGGACGCCGGGTCCATCCTCATCAGCCTCATTGTCTCCGTGATTTGAGGTCTGTCGAAGACCGCGGCGTAGGGCGATTGCTGCAGGTCGGCCTCGATGGCCGTCCGTAGCGCCAAATCGAAGACCTTGTCGCCGGTCAAATTCTCCACATCGGCGACCATCAGCTTATCCCGGCTCTCAAAAGCCAGACTGGGCCGGCTGAGCATCCAAATGACGATAGCCACGCCAATGAGGAAGACCGCTGAAACTGCCGCGATCATCAGACGTGTGCGAGGACGACGGAAAGAAAGCTTCCTGGCCGTCGGATAGAAGCTTCTTGCCATCCTTATTTTCAAGCCCCGCAGGACGTCGGCCATCTCCTGGGCTGAATCGAATCGTTTGTTCAGGTCTTTGGCCAAGGCTTTGCGAATAACCTGTTCAAGCTCTGCCGGAAACCCTGGCCGCAAATCCTTGACTGGCCTGGGCTGTTCATTCAGAATGCCGTAAATGACAGCCTGCTCCTTTTCCCGTCCATATGGGAGGTCACCCGTAACCATCTCATAGAGAACGACGCCCAAGGACCAAATATCTGTCCTCTTATCCACAATCTCACCACGGGCCTGTTCGGGCGACATATATGCCACTGTTCCCATGGTCGTGCCCGGAAGCGTGAGTCTAGCGTCGCCAGCCAGCTTGGCCAATCCGAAATCAAGGATCTTGATTACCCCGTCAGAAGTGACGATGATATTTCCAGGTTTTATATCCCGGTGAACGATGCCCTGCTCGTGGGCTTTGGCCAGACCTTCAGCGACCTGCAAAGCAATCTCTACGGCCTCTGCTGGTTCGAGCGGTCCATTCTTAATCTTTTCTTTTAGGCTCTCGCCCTTATAGCAGGCCATGGCAATATACATGCCCCCGGCCTCTGCTTCATCAATTTCATGAATAGTGCAGATGTTGGGGTGATCAAGTCCGGAGGCGGCCTGGGCTTCCTGGACAAACCGCTGCCGGGCTTCATGGTCGAGAGTGAACTCGGAAGGCAGAAACTTGAGAGCCACTGTGCGCTTGAGCTTGAGATCCTCGGCCTCATAGACAACTCCCATCCCTCCCCTGCCGAGTTCTCTGATAATGCGGTATTTATTGGCCAGCGTTTGCCCCGGGACAATTTTTTTTGTCTCAATTTTTAAAGTCTTGGTCGGGTCATCTTTCATTTTTTTCTCTTATCTGCTGAAGGAATAAGAATAACAATTACCATCTGGAGAGTCAAATTCGAAAGACCACTGCCTGCTAGTAGTTATGTTTTTGCCGCCCAAAAATGCGTTTTAAGCGCAAACTATGGCTAAATTTGGAGATAATGTGCGATAAAATAAACAAGATAGCTTGGGCCGCCCCCAAAATTATCTTATTTATTGAAAGGTCTTGGCCGATAACTGCGCTTATGTCTTAGGCCGATGGAAGCTCACAGGCCGAGAGGCTTCCAGAGAAGGCCTGTTCAGGATCATTCTGAGGCGATTCCCCCAGGGTTGGCGGATCATCTACGACCATACGTCCTGAGGATCTCGAGTCCAACCCTTCCTTCCAGGCCACGAGTCGCCGCCTTTTCAAGGGAGGATAGCGAAAACCCGGGCCGGTGCGCCCGTGCCCTCTTTAATGAGCATAGGGATGACATAGAGGGTCGCTCCGCAGGCCGGAAGCTTGTCCAAATTAGCGATATTTTCCAGGGCGAGCTTGTCGGCAGCAAGAAGTATTTGATGGACTTTGAAGTCTTTGGATTTTCCGCAATCAATGCTCGGAGTATCGATGGCAATTCCCCTGATATTTCGGCCCTTTAACAAGAATTCGACGGCCTCGGGAGAAAACCCGGGGAAGCTGAGTTCGGCCAGCGCTTCTGCTCCGGTTTTATCCGTTCCCAAGACTTTCTTTTTATCGGGATAATATCGAGTTCCGATGCCCGTGGACATGATCACCCAGGCCCCATCAGGAATTTTGCCGTATCCCTTTTCCCAGTCCCTGATATCCTCCTCAGAAAGGAGATAATCGCGATTCTGAGCGCATTTTTCGCTGACATCGATCTTCACGGCCGGCCCGATCCATTCCGCGAGAGGAACCTGGTCGATGGTTCGGCCCTTTTGAGCAAAATGGATGGGGGCATCGGCATGCGTGCCCCCGTGTTCCGAAGCGGCGAATTCATTGGAAGCGTACCACCATCCGCCTTCAGAAATTCCCCAAGAGACTTTGTCCAGCTTGAAAGACTTCGCCGTCGGCCAGTAGATGGAACCTTCGTCAAAGGTATAGGTCATGTCCAGCAGTTTATCTTTGTCAACCCGGCCTGGCCGAGCCGCCAGGCAAACCAAAAGGATGGAGACTATCAAGACAGTTGTTCTTAGAAAAGGCTTCATTTTTCCTCCATTCACCGGCTCTATGTAGATACCCACGGCTAAAGCCGTGGCACTTATCAAAATTCAAGCTTCGCTTGACCTAAATCCTGGGTCTCTTGCCATTTTAAATACTTGAGGACCCGCCCCTCGTCTATCCCTACCGTCGTGACAA
>Ga0315280_10000262_pt1 | contig 100097 bp, 79 predicted proteins | sample YL17G06_40_MG_FD_203697 | JGI IMG/M metagenome (GOLD analysis project Ga0315280, IMG submission 203697) | Sediment microbial communities from Yellowstone Lake, YNP, Wyoming, USA - YL17G06_40 | ecosystem: Environmental > Aquatic > Freshwater > Lake > Sediment | place: USA: Wyoming | collected...
TGCCATAATGCCTTTAACGGGGCCGGAAGGAGCTTTCTTTAACGGGGTTTGTCTCTTTCTGTCCCCGCCACATCCCCCGTCTTAGGCCAAGCGTAAGCTCGTTTTCCACAGGGACCGCAGACCCACGGACCGCAAGCATACCGGTGAGTGCTACGGTACGATTCTTATTTGAGGCAACACGCAGTCGAGCGAGTGCCAGCTTGGATTTGACCACTGAGCGGGCGGGTGGTATAATAGTGCTGGACAGAGATTTTCGGGGCTGGCAGCCGCACGGCCGCTGCCAGTCTTTTCATATTTTCCGGCCGGGCGGCAAGTCAGACCTGGCCTGAGGAAGTCAGCAAAGTTTTGGATCTCCGGCTCACCGGGATACGTGGCCTGGTGGAGAGCATCCTGCCCAAGGTGAGGGGTCCGGCCCGTTATACCGGCGGGGAGCTGGGCGAGATCAAGAAGGACCACGATAGTGTGGACGTCCTTTTTGCCCTCGCTTTCCCCGACGTGTACGAGGTCGGAATGTCGAACCTCGGGCTGAAGATCCTCTACCATACCCTTAACCGCCGGGAGGACACGGCGGCGGAACGGGTTTTCGCCCCCGCGGCGGACATGGAACGGGAAATGCGGGAGGCGCGTGTTCCACTGTACGCCCTCGAATCCTTTGCTCTGATCCGCGACTTCGACATCCTCGGGTTCTCGCTTGCCTACGAGTTGACTTACAGCAACGTGCTCAACATGCTCGACCTCGCCGGTGTTCCGCTGCGTGCGGCGGAGCGGAACGGATCACATCCGCTCGTCATCGCGGGCGGCCACTGCACCGTCAACCCGGAGCCAATGGCTGAGTTCATGGATGCGTTTGCCATCGGCGACGGCGAGGAGGTCGTGCACAGCATCGTGGACGTGTACAAAGAGCACAGGGCGGACCGACCCGCGCTGCTTCGCGCTCTGGCGCAGGTGGAAGGCGTCTATGTGCCGTCGCTCTACGGGATTGCTGGAGGTATCCGAAGAGCGATAGTCGAGGATCTGGAGTCTGCGGACTATCCAGACAGTGTCGTGGTGCCGTTCACGGAGACGGTTCACGACCGGGCGTCGGTCGAGATAATGCGCGGCTGCACCAGGGGCTGCCGGTTCTGCCAGGCCGGGATGATCACGAGGCCCGTCCGAGAGCGGTCCGCGGCAAAGCTGCAGGAGCAGGCCGAAGCGCTGGTATCGAGCACCGGCTGCGACGAGATCGGTCTGATGTCGCTTTCGAGCGCGGACTACTCGGACATCGGGCGGCTGGTGCACGAGCTGATCGAGCGATACGAGCCGGACAGGGTGGGGGTCTCGCTGCCGTCCATCAGGGCGGACGCGGAGTGCGTGAGATTCGCGGCGGAGATCGAGCGTGTGCGCAAGAGCGGGTTGACGTTTGCGCCGGAGGCGGGAACCCAGCGTCTTCGTGACGCGATCAACAAGAATGTGACCGAGGAGGACCTGCTGTCTTTGGTAGATGTGGCCGTCCAGTCCGGCTGGCGGAGGGTCAAGCTCTACTTCATGGTCGGCCTGCCGACGGAGACCGACGAAGACGTAGTCGCCATTGCCGACCTGGTCTACAAGGTTCTCGACGTTGCGCGAAAGCGGAAGAGGCCGCTTTCGGTGAACGTCGGCATATCGTCGTTCGTGCCGAAGCCGCATACGCCTTTCCAATGGCGTCCGCAGTACCCGGTCGAGGAGCTCGAGAGGAAGATCGGGATGCTGAGGGAGCGGCTGCGGAGCCGGGCGATATCGCTCTCGTGGCACGATACGCGAATGAGCGAGTTGGAAGCGGTGCTTGCCAGGGGCGGGCGTGAGCTGGGCCCGGCGATCCTGAGAGCATGGGAGATCGGCGCCAGATTCGATGCTTGGGACGATCCGAGTGCGGAATGCCGGGTGCGGAATGCCCAGTTGTGGCATCGGGCGTTCCAGGAGACCGGGGTGGATGCAGACGCCGTCGCCCATCGGCGGATCGGCTATGGCGAGCCGCTGCCCTGGGACCATATAGACGTCGGTGTCACGAAACGCTGGCTCGAAGCACAGGACAGGCTGGCGGACGAGGCCAAGCCGACGGAGGACTGCCGGTGCGGAGCGTGCTTGAACTGCGGCGTCAAGCAGTTACTCGGGAGTGCAGAGTGCAGAGTGCAGAGTGCGGAGTCGGTGGAAGGGGTTGGTGACTCAGTCCTCGGTGCTCGGTCCTCGGCAGTCGGGACCCGTGTCTGGTATCGGCTGATCTTTGCGAAGGACTGCGGGTTGCGGTGGCTGTCGCATATGGACCTGGTTCGGACGTTCGAGAGGGCGGTTCGACGGTCCCGTGTTCCGGTGGCGTATTCCGAGGGGTTCAACCCGAGGCCGCGGCTGTCGTTCTACTCGCAGCTTGCGGTCGGGATGACAGGAGAGGCCGAACCGATGACTATCGAGCTGACCCGTCGCGTCGATGAAGCCGAATTGGTCTCGGCGCTGAACGGGGCGTTGCCCGAGGGCATGAGGGTCCGGTCGGCTGAGGAGGTGGAGGGGCGTCGCGCTCCGGAGATACGCGGGGCCGAATACCTGGTAGAGGTCCATGGCGCGTGCAACGGCGATCTGGCCGCGGCCGTGCGAGCGCTGCTATCGAGCGAGAGCGTGGTGGTCGGGCGGAAAAAGGAGAGCGAGACGAAGCCGCTCGACATCCGGCCGGGGATCGAAGGCGTTGACGTGCTGCCCGGCGAGGGTGGAGAGTGCATGGGCCTTGTTCGGGCGCGTCTTGTGAAGGTAAGACCAAGCGAACTCGTCGAGGCGCTCAGCCGGACGGCGCCGGGAATCGAAATGAGGTTCGCTCATAGACTGAGAGTGTATTAGATGGGTGTCGGGTGTCAGGCGCCGGGGGTCGGTGGAGGTCGTCCGGCGCCTGCAATCACGGAGGTTTGGGATGAAAACTGACGAGAAAGGAGGTGATAGAGTATGTCGAAAGAGATAATTGTAAACGTCGATACCAGGGAAACCCGGGTCGCGCTGATCGAAGCCGGTAAGCTCGTTGAGCTGCATATCGAGCGAGAAGAGCGCGTGGTCGGGAGCATCTACAAGTGCAAAGTTTCCAATGTTCTTCCTGGTATGGACGCGGCGTTCGTTGACATCGGTCTGGACAGGAACGCGTTTCTATATGTGGCGGACATTCTGCCGGAGGCGGACGAGGATATGCCGACGACGCGGAGGTCGGGCCACAACATGCGGATCAAGGATATGCTCAAGGTGGGCCAGGATCTCCTTGTGCAGGTGATCAAGGGGCCGCGGGGCACGAAAGGCGCGAGGGTCTCGACCAGGATTTCGCTGCCGGGCCGCTATCTTGTCCTGATGCCGGATTCCGACAACATCGGCATATCGAGGAAGATCGAAGACGGCGGCGAGCGAGACCGGCTGAAGAAGATCGCCGACAACATGCGCCCGCTGGGGTACGGCCTGATCGTCAGAACCGAGGCCGAGGGCAAGAGCGAAGGCGAACTCAGGCAGGATTTGGAGTTTCTGCTTCGGATGTGGAACCAGATCCAGGAGAAGGCCAGGAAGATCAACCCTCCAGGACTGGTCCATCAAGACCTGTCTCTGATCTACAAGACGATCAGAGACGTGTTCGCGTCGGACGTGTCGACGATGCTGATAGATTCGCCGGTCGACTACGAGAAAGCCGTCGAACTGATCGAACTGCTTTCTCCGAAGATGAGGTCCCGAGTCCATCTTTACGACGAGGCGGAGCCGATCTTCGAACGGTTTGGCATAGAAACGGAGATCGAGAGGCTGCTCAGGCGTAAGGTGTGGCTCAAGTCCGGCGGGCACCTGACCATTGACGAAACAGAGGCGCTCACGACGATCGATGTCAACACCGGCAAGTACATAGGCAGCACGAGCCTTTCGGATACGATTCTGAAGACGAACCTCGATGCCGTTACAGAGATTGCGAGGCAGCTCAGGCTGCGCGACATCGGGGGGATCATCATCATCGATTTCATCGATATGACGAACGCGAAGGACAAGCAGCACGTAGTGTCCACGCTCGAGAAGACGCTGCGGCAGGACAGGACGCGGACGAAGATCTCGCACATCAGCCCGCTGGGGCTTGTTGAGATGACGAGGAAGCGGACCGGCGAGTCGATCTCGGGAGTGCTGACCGAGGCTTGCCCGTATTGCACGGGTCGAGGCCGGATCGAGTCGCCGGAGACGGTGTCGATCAAGGTCGAGCGGGAACTGCGGAAGGTCGCAGCGGAGGCGGACGAAGAGGCCTTCGTTATCACAGTCCATCCGGAGGTCGCGGTTCATCTAGTCGGGCCGACGGGCGAGACCATAGATGAGATCGAGCGGCGGCTCCGGCGAGCGGTCTACGTTCGTGCCAACGAAGATTTGCACGTCGAGAAGTTCCAGATAGTGCCGGGGAACATGCAGGAGATCGAGAAGCAGATGCTGCCGTACAGGAGCGCCGAAGTGGTCGAGTGCCAGGTGGTGCGAAACCCCTTCTCGATGCTTCCCCGGTCTACGGCATGGCTCGACGGCTATCTGATCGACCTTTCGAACGGCGGCAAGTACATCGGACAGAGGGTGAAGGCGAAGCTCGTGGACATCAAGCGTTCGTATGCCCTCGGAGAGGTCGTCGGCGGCGCGAAGCCGCTTGACAAGGCGGCTTTGGTGTGATAATATAAACTGCACGGGTATCGGGATGGGGACGTCCCGATACCCGGTATTCTGTGTGGGAGACAAGCGTGTACGCGATAGTGAAAGCAGGCGGCCAGCAGTACAGGGTCGAAGAGAACACCGTAATAGATGTGAACAAGCTGCCGTCGGCCGAGGGCGAGGAGATCGTGCTTGACCAGGTCCTCGTTGTGGGTACTGATGAGGGTCTAAAGGTCGGCACGCCTCACGTGCCGGGCGCAAAGGTGAGGGCCAAGGTGCTCAAGCAGTTCAAGGGCGACAAGATCGACGGCTTCACCTACAAGCCGAAGAAGCGCGTCCAGCGCCACTGGGGCCACAGGCAGCAGCTTACAAGGCTCGAGATTACGAAGATAGAAGTATAGCGATCTCGGATTGAAGGTTTCAGATTGCGGATTTGGCTGCCGTTCTTCCGAGCTGAAACCTGCAATGGATGTATAGATAGAGGTAGGTGGGATTCGATGGCGCATAAAAAGGGAGTTGGCAGTTCTAGGAACGGGCGGGACAGCAAGTCGAAGCGGCTCGGCGTGAAGGAATACGCCGGAGAGCGCGTGAGGGCCGGGGCGGTTCTGATCCGCCAGCGCGGCACGAAGCTGCATCCCGGAGTCAACGTCGGGATTGGCAAGGACGATACGCTGTTCGCCCTGACCGATGGGCTGGTTAAGTTCGAGAACGGCGGAGGCAGGCGAAGGATCAGCGTCTATCCTGCCGAGTAACCGTCCAGCAGTCGGCTTTTGCGGCCCGGCGCAGCGTGCTGCGTCGGGCCGCTTGCTATCCGGTTGCTGTGCGCGAGGAGAGATTAAGTAAGGGGCTCGTTGGTGGTAACGGATAACGTACTCAGGCTGATCGGCAACACCCCACTCGTCAGGTTGAAAGGCGAGAGGGTGTTTGCAAAAGCCGAGTTTCTGAACCCGGGTGGGAGCATCAAGGACCGGGTGGCGCTCGCGATGGTGGAGGGGGGCGAGCGCGACGGGCGGCTCAAGCCCGGTTCGATAATCGTAGAGCCGACCTCCGGCAACACCGGCATAGGAGTGGCCCTGGTCGGTCGGCTGAAGGGCTATCAGGTGCGAATAGTGATGCCGGAAGGCATGAGCGAGGAGCGGAAGAAGCTGATTCGAGCGCTCGGCGCGGAGCTTGTGCTGACGCCGGACAGCGAGGGAGTCTCGGGCGCTGTCGAGGCGGTTCGGCGGATGGCGGCAGAGGACCCGCGCATCTTCGTCCCGCAGCAGTTCGAGAACCCGGACAATCCACGGATACACTACGAAACGACGGCTCAGGAGATCTGGCAGCAGATGAGCGGAGATATCGCCTGCTTCGCTGCCGGTGTCGGGAGCGGCGGCACGCTTCAGGGCGTCGGCAAGTTCCTGAAGGAGCGCAAGCCGACAACGAGGATCGTGGCCGTCGAGCCGAAGAGCGTTTCCGCCCTGCTTGGACACGAGCCGGGTCTGCACCAGATTCAAGGCATAGGTGATGGGTTCATCCCGGCTATACTGGACGTTTCGCTCGTGGACGAGGTCGTCGAGGTGAGTGACGAGGACGCGGTCGAGACGACAAGACAGCTCGGCCGGGACTTCGGACTGCTGGTAGGCATATCGTCCGGGGCAAACGTCTGGGCCGCGCGGCAGTTGGCCAAAAGGATGCCGGGGAACATCGCCACGGTGCTCCCGGACCGCGCGGAGCGCTACTTCAGCACCGCGCTGATGTGAGCGGTGCCCCCACAGCCGCTCCGGGCGAGGCATCCGCGCCTGGACCTGGGATTTCGGCGAGAATCGCCCAGCGCATGTTTTTCCCCTACGCGGATCTACCCAATAGATCTGATGGCTGAAAGCCGATAGCTGGCGGCTGAGGCGACGGCTACCTCGCCCACTCGTATTGCTCCTTGCGCGTCTCCCACGGCTCCGGTTCGGGGATGGCGAAGGTGTCGCGCTTCAGCTTGAGGTAGTAGAGGTAGTTCTCGTAGGTCACGTCCGGCGGGCAGCGATGGTCAACGTGCGGTATATAGCCGCCGTCCTCGACGATCGGCTTCAGCCGCGCGATCTCCTTCCTGATCTCATCCTTGCCGGCGATGAGGCGGGTCTTATCCACACCGCCCATCAGAAGGACTCGATGCCCGTACTTCTCGCGCAGCTTCACCGGGTCGGAACCGCCTCGCACCTCGACGGGGAACATGCAGTTGACTCCGGCCTCCAGCCAAAGGGGCACAAGCTCGTTGATGTTGCCGTCGCAGTCAACGTAGACGACGTCGCAGCCGTGCTCGCTCAGAAGGCTCGTGATCCTCTTCAGGCGCGGCACCATCCATTGCTCGAAATACTTCGGCGGCAGGATCGGACCATGGTTGAAGCACATATCTTCCCACATGCTGGCAAAGTCGAGCTTGAGCTCTCGGGCGGGGCGCTCGATGATGGATAATGTGAGCTGGGTCAGGTGCTCCATGATGTCCTGGATGAGGCCGGGGTCATCCATGACGGCGAAGCTCACGTTTTCGAAGCCCATCCAGTCCCGAATCCAGCCGAAGAGGCTGCCGATGCCGATGCCGAGCGGGCGGGTCGAGCCTTTCTTGCGCTCTTTCCATGCCTGCCAGTCCGGCTCTTCGGGGAACCGACCGGGCGTCGATGGGTCCAGACGCTTCTTGAACCCCTCCCAGTCCCGCCGCGTCTCGATCGGGAACTTGAGGAACTTCGGGATGGTGGCTGAGCCATCCTTGTTGATCATCTTCTTGGCGCCGTCCCAATCGAGTATCACCTGATGGCGGTCGTCTTCCTCCAGCACCCGGTACCGGAAACCGCGAGATATGCCGACGTTCGCCGGAACACCGTCGCGCAGCTCGAAGCCGAAGTAGATATCTGCACGCCAGTTGTCGTTGACATACTGGGGAAGCCCCTGGGCGTGCCAGACGGGGAAAGCCTGGTCCCAGTAGCCGAACTCCTCATCAGGTACGTGGTCCACCGGCTGGAAATGCATCGTCGCCAGCCAACGTTCGCGCTGGTTCATCTTACCTCCTACTTGGGGCGGAACGCACTGCGCCGTGCCCGTTACAGTTTACCGTGAACAGGGGGATGGTGTAAACCGATGAAGTGGTGGTGAGCGCCGGGTCCGGAGAACCCGGCGCGTTATCGAGAGTGAGAGATCAGGCGTACCCGATGGAAAAGCGGCGTCAAGCCGCCGGGCTCCAAGGTAAACGGCGCTTCGAGAAAGCGCCGCCCGCCTGGCTGCGAAACCCGAGTCTGCGCGTTCGGACCCCGAGTCCTGAAATCTGCCTCGCAGCGCCTATCTTTTCACCGATCTCGTGCCCGGCGGGGAAACGGTTTTCCTCTTCTGCGTTGTGACGCTCCGCTTTGCAGCGGGCTTGGCCTTGGCGGCGGGCTTGCTCTTCGGGTCTCCGGGAAGCGTGCCAGCTTTGATCTCTTTGAGGTTCGTGAACCGGTCCTTGTCGGAGTCCAGCTTTTCGATCGCGCGCAACGAGGCCGCTTTTGCAGGTTTGCCTTTCAGCGCCTGGCCATAGAGGTTGAGCTTCCCTCCGCCGGACTTGCTGATGTGGCACACCGCGCAACGGGCCTTCTGCAGCGCAGTTCCCGCCTTCGGCTTGTACGTCTTGTCGAAGACCTGCATGAACTGCGGCGTCGCAAGCGCTGCGCCGGCCAGAAGCGTGAACAGTACTACGCCGGTTGATGTGACTGCCTTGGTGAGCATCCTTCCCTCCTACGAACCCGGCCCAGCCCGCGAAACGGCCTTCGAGCGCTGGTCGCGCAAGGCGCCTGCGGGCACAGGCCGTGGGCTGTGTTTGGGTGATTATACCCAGAAGCTGACCTGGCAAACAACCTGGAACATAGGCGGGCGGGCACTCAGTATAACAAGTAATGGTGTGAACATTCGACGGGCAACGGGGCGTCTAAACTTTGGGAGCCACCAGGGCTGCAGGCAGAGGATGCGGGCCTGTCTCCGTCGAACGAACTGATGTGACAGGCTAGGTAGCGGGCGATTGGCGCTTGTGGGCCGCTGCTTACCCGGAGGAGGAGCTATGAGCAAGCGAGGCAGGGCTGTGGTACTGGCTGTTGCCCTAATGGCCTGTTCGGCAGCGGCAGGCGCCGTGGAGATGGAGGTGACTCCCGGCTTCGGCGGGGTGTGCAAAGCCGGCGCATGGACGCCGGTGACGCTCAGGATGAAGAACCCGTCCGACGGCGGCATCTCCGGAGCCATTGCGGCGGTGGACCCGATCAGCCAGCAGCCGTTCCCGCATCAGACCGCGTTCGACCTTCCAGGAAGTTCGCAAAAGCAGTATACGCATTACATGTATATGGACAAGCCGCTCGGGACGCTGAGCATCAGGCTGCTCATCGAGCGTGGCAGCCTTCCGAGGGGCAGCAAGGGAGAGGCCCAGTGCACGATAGCGCCTGTGCAGGAAGGCGGCCTACTCGTGGTCGTGATCGGGCCGGCCCGAGCGGCGCTCAGCTTCCTCACAGGGGAGTCGCTGAGGGTGGATTGGCCTGCGCCGACCGGCCCCGTGGCCGCGCGTGGTACTTTGCCGCGCACGGCGCCGATCTTTGCAGCGCTCGTTGACCCTTCCATGATCCCGGACAGGCCCCTCGGGTTCGACGGCGCCGATATGGTTGTTCTGTCGGGCTTTGCGCCGGGCAGGGCAGATCCGAAGCAGCTGATGGCGATCAGGATGTGGGCAGCGAGCGGCGGGACGCTTGTGGTGAACGGGGGGCCGGACTTCCAGCGCCTGCAGAACAGCTTCTACGCCGACATGCTTCCGGTCGATGTGACAGGGGCGACCGAGGTGGACGCACTCCCGGCCCTGGAAGCCGTCTTCAAGCCTTCGCTGCAGCCGGGCAAAGTGGCGGTGACGGTGGGCAGGCTGCGCGCCGACGCTCGCGCACTCTACTCCCAGGGCGGCCTGCCGCTCATCTCCGAGAGAGCTTACGGCCTGGGCCGGGTCTACTTCCTCGCTTTCGACTACTCCAGTTTCCCGATGCGGGGCTGGGACGGGCAGGTGGCTATGTGGAAACAGGTCATGCGGTCCACGGAGACAAGGTGGCCGGTCGCCTCGCCATCGAGCTTTCTGTCCGATACCATGATGTCTGGAGCGGGGATCGCGTTCGGCGTTCACTGGACGGGGCTGCATCCCAAGTCTCCGGGCTATACCAGCGGCTACGGGTATCAGGCTTTCAGGGCGAGCAACAGCATCGACCAGATCGCTGGCAACGTTCCTTCCGTCACGGCCCCGTCGATCGAGGTCATCCTGCTGTTCCTGCTCGGCTACCTCATGTGCCTCGTGCCGGCCAACTACTTCCTGCTGACCAGGAAGAAGCGCCGGGAGCTTGCGTGGGTCACAACTCCGATTATCATCTTTGCCTTCACGATAGGTGCTTACGGCATCGGCTACGCGATGAAAGGCGGGAAGCTGCTGCTTAAGACGGTAACGGTGGTCGAGGCCGGGCCGAGCTCGAAGCTGTCCTCGGTGACGACGTACGCAGGGCTCTTCTCTCCGTCGCGCCGGACGTACAGCATCGAGATAGCCGATCCCCGTGCCGTGGTTTCGGAGACGCCGCTTCAGGAGGATCCCTCCCACTACGGGCCTTACGGCGGCTACCCGGGGCACTCGGGCAGCAAGCTGAGGCCGGATATCAGGGTTCTGACGGCGGAGACGACAAGGCTGCCGGATACGGATATGGACATGTGGTCGATGCGCATTTTCAGGGTCGAGAGCGCGTGCGACCTCGGCGGGAGCGTAAGCGCGGAGCTTCGGCACTACGAGAACCGAGGGCGCTTGGTAGGGACGATCAGGAACGATACGGGCTACGACCTGCGCGACTGCATGATCGCGATCGGCAATAAGGCTGCGGACATACCGAACATCGGCCGCAAGTCGGAAGCAAAAGTGGATGTGTACCTCAACGCCCGGCCGGCTCCGGCTCCTAAGGTACCGGGGGGCGTGCCGCCGGCGGCCCCGGCCTTGACGATACCTCCGCCGGTCGGAGCGGTGCCCAAGGCAGCGCTGACCGGGCCGTACCGGCCCCCGGCGGACGAGGTGGAGTCGGCGCTCGAGAGCGAGGTGGCCGGCCGACTCGATCTGGCGCCGGGCGAGGTGGCGCTTATCGGCTGGTCAAACAGCAGTCCTACGCAGATTCGGCTCCGCGACGGCGGCGAAGAGCGGAAGTCTGCCAACTGCTTCGTGTTCCGGCTGAACCAGTCGGGGATCAAGTCCGAGTCCGGATCGGCGTTCGCGCCGCCGGCCCGCCCGCCGGTAAGCTGGGATCAACCGGGGCGCTGCAGCCGAACGAACGGCATCGATGTAGCCTCGAGCGCCCACATGGTCGAGCAGATCCGGCAGGGAGAAGTTGAGTTCTCGTTCGAGAGAATGGGCGTGGTTCCCGCAACCGGGGGCGGCGCGGCGGGCCGCGTGGCTTTCCGGGATCTCCAGACCGGTACGCTCGTCCAGGCGGACAAGGTCGAGCTTGTGGTAGGGGCGCAGGGCAGGGGCAGCATACACATCTTCTGTTACAACTATAGGAGGAAAGGGTGGGACGCCGTCGGCAGCATTCCGAGCAATCAGCTGATCGCCGGCCGTGCCATCCTCAGATTCACCCTTAGCCCCGCCGCTCCCTACATCCAGAATGGGAAAGCGCGGGCCAGGATCGTGGTGAAGCAGGGGCCAGCGACTTATATTGACGCGTCCCTCCGTTTCACCGGGAGGCCGAGATGAACGTAGTGCTCCGCACGGAGAACCTGACGAAGTGCTTCGGCTCGCTTGTGGCGGTGAACGAGCTGTCTTTCGAGGTCGAGCAGGGAGACATCATGGGGTTCATCGGGCCGAACGGCGCAGGCAAGACGACTACGATCAAAATGCTCGCCACGCTGCTCAAGCCGACAGGTGGAACGGCTTATGTCGATGGTACGAATGTGCTGGAGGCGCCGGAGGAGGTCCGGAAGATCATCGGCTACATGCCGGACTTCTTCGGAGTGTACGACGACGTCAAGGTGTGGGAATACCTGGACTTCTTCGCTGCGGCCTATAAGATTCCAAGACAGAAGCGGCAGCCGATCATCGATGATGTGCTCGAGCTTACCGACTTGTCCTCCAAACGAGAGGATTTCGTGGAATCGCTGAGCCGTGGGATGAAGCAGAGGCTGTGTCTTGCAAAGACGCTGCTTCACGATCCGAAGGTCCTGCTGCTCGACGAACCGGCGTCCGGACTTGACCCAAGGGCTCGGATCGAGATCAAGGAGCTTCTGAAGGAACTCAAGTCCATGGGCAAGACGATCCTGATCTCTAGCCACATTCTGCCGGAGCTTGAGGACTTCTGCAACAAGGTGGCTATCATCGAGAAGGGCGAGCTGATCGTGAGCGGCGACGTATCGCTGATCATGGAGCAGGCCCGCGGCGGCAGGCTTATCGAGGTGAGCCTCGTGGACAGGCAGGAGGAGGCGAGCGCGCTGCTTGGCAGCCTGCCGGGGGTGAAAGCGGTTCGACCGGAGGACGGGATGCTGAAGGTCCAGTATGCTGGTGACCCGGACCGAAAGCACGAGATCCTGACGGCGCTTGTCGCGGCGGGGTTCAAGGTCCAGTCGTTTGCCGAAGCTGAGCTGGACCTGGAGGACGTCTTTATGAAAGTGACACAGGGGGTGGTGGCATGAGCACGCCGGAGCTGATACGGCGGTTGACGTTGGATCGGGCCCTTGCGCTTCGCTACGAGAACCCCGTGGTGACCAAGGAGCTCCGCACACGAATGCGCGGGGCAAAGGCGCACTGGACCATGCTTGCCTACATCCTCGTGCTTGGGATATGCCTTCTCTTCGCCTACGACGAGTGGGCAAGCCACGCCGGGACTTACGATCCACAGGCGTGGCTTCAGGCGCGGATCGGGTTCAGGCTGTTCAACGTGCTGACTTGGGCGCAGGCTATCCTGATCGCCCTGATCGCCCCCAGCTTGACCGCGGGCATGATCACTCTCGAACGCGAGCAGCAGACGATCGAGATGCTCTCGCTCACGACGCTCTCGGCCCGGAACATCATAGCGGGCAAGGCGACATCTGCAATGCTCTTCATCCTGATGCTCCTGGCAAGCTCTCTTCCACTCGCGGGCATCTGCCTGATGTTCGGCAGCATCTCTCCTGCGGAGATCGCCGTGACCTACTTGATGCTCGTGGGATGGTCGTTTGTGTTCGTGAGCATCGGAACGCTCTTCTCCGCGCTGCTCAAGCGGACGTCGGGCGCGTCGCTCGCAGCCTTCGGCTGCACGGCGATGTATGCCTTCCCCCTGACCAGCGTGGCCTTCGGCTTAGATTACGCGCACCGGTACGGAGGTCTGCCGTCGAGCTGGCGGTTCGTCTTCTCCGGCATGTCGGCGTGCACGGCGGCCGCAGACGCGCTGGGGCTTGCGCCGGTCTTCGGCGTGCGGCTGCCCGTGGCCGTTGTCGCGATTGCTTTCGAGGCTGCGATTGGAGTGCTGCTCTTGACAGTGGCGGCAAGCCATCTGCCTTACCACCGTGCCCACAGGCCGGCGCTGATCCGGTCACTGCTGCTTGCCATCTCCCTTGTCGGTATCTTCCTCTTCCTCGGCAATACGGCTGGCCCAGCCAGCCCGACCGGGCTGACCAGTGGTCGGGATCTGGTTCTGGTGACGTTTGTTGCCCTGCTGCAGATCGTGACGCTGGCCATCCCGATATTCTCGACCGGACCTGTTCGGAAGACCGTGCCTTTGTGGAGGGACTTGCTTCTCGGGCCGGCGTACCGGAAGGTGTTCGAGAACCGGCCGCCGGGCGGCGTCTGGTTCCTAGCGCTCTGGTTCGTGGCAGGCTGCGGGGTGGCCTTGCTCGCCATCAGCATGCTGGGCCCGCTGCTGTGGGGCCCTGGGACTACCGCAGCCGCGGTCGGTTGGTTGGAGTTCATCGAGTGTGCCGTGGCACTCCTCGCGGCGATAGTCGGAATGGCTATCGTAGGGGTCTTGTTCTCGACGCTGGCCTCGAGCAGGCAGGCTGCCGCCGCTCTCACTATCGTCTTCATAGTCGTCGCGTGGGCAGTATTCCCCATCATGGTGGCGCAGTACACGAGCCACTATGGTTACGATTGGCGGCAAGCAGATGGTCCGCTCTGGCAGCTCGGTTATCTGTGGCCCGGGTTGATGCTGCTTAAGGTCGGCACTCAGTTTAACCAGGGCGTGGATGGGCCGAATCTGTGGCTGCCCGCATCGGATGCGTGGATCGGCTGCACGACTGCATGGCTCGCGGTTGGGGCTGCGGCGCTGTACGCGGCATCGAGACGCGCGAGCCGGCCGGGAGGGGTGCCGGATGAATGAGGATTTCCAGCGTGACCTTCGACGGATTCGGCGTCGAATCCGGCTGCTGCTGGTCGAGAAGCACGCGCTCACGGTCGGCGCAGCGGCCGCTGGCGCGGCCGCGGTGCTCGTGCTGCTCTCGAAGTGGTTCGACGCTCTCGCGGAGCCGCTGCTTCTCTTCATGGTGGTGGCTGCCGGGCTGGTGGCCGGCGCCGCCTGGGGGATGCTCCGCCGGCTCACTCCCTTCGCCACCGCGAGGGCTGCGGAAAAGCGGCTCGACCTCAAAGAGCGCCTGTCGAGCGCTGTCTCCATCTCCGAACGCTCAGCCAAACCCGTGATCCGAAGTGCCCAGTCGGAGATGGAAGAGGCCGTCGTGGAGGATGCAGCGCGGCACGCACAGGCCATCAGGCCGTCCGATGTCTTCGCGCACCGGTTCGGTCGTGAGATGGCGGTGTTCGGCGTTATGCTCGCGGTGCTGCTCGGCCTTTACTACATCCCCCAGATCCCGGCGGTGCAGTCGCCGACCCGCCGGGCCGAGGTGCGGGTGATGAAGCGCGAGGGCGCGAGACTCCGGGAGCTTGCGAAGGAAGCCATCAAGCGGGTATCGCCGGAGAACAGGCAGATCGTGAGGCGCGTCGCGCTCAATATGGAGCGGCTGGGCAAGAGGCTGGAGTCGGGCCGGATGACCCGCAAGCAGGCCATGCTTTCGCTTGCCAAGCTCTCGAAGGACATCAAGGACACGCAGGACCGGCTGGCGGCAAAGGCGGCTGGCCAGAAACCTATGTCCCAGGCTGTGAAGGATATGCGGGACGCGTCAGCCAAGCTGGCCCGCAAGATGCTCGAACAGATCGAGAAACAGCGGCGGAAGAACGGCAAGATCGACCCTAAGATGGAGGAGCTCAGCAAGCGTCTAAAGGACCTGCAAGCAAGCTCTGGCAAGATGTCGGACGAAGAGGTGCGGCGGGCCGAGAAGGAGCTTTCGAGGTTCCTGCAGGGCGAGAAGGGAGTGCCGGTTCCGCCGGAGCTTGCTCGCATGTTCGCCGAGCTGCTCAAGAACGAGGATTACCGGAAGGCGATGGAGCTGATGAACGAGCTCGCGAAGAAGCTCGGCCGGGGGCAGATGTCCGAGACCGACATGAAGAACCTGGCGGAGCAGCTGAAGGCGCTTGCCGAAGCGCTGAAGGGCACCGACCTGAACGAGCTTGCGAGGCGGCTGCGGCTCACGGCCGAGATGCTGTCCGAGCTGGACGCGAAGGACGCGGCGAAGATACTCGCCCAGATGAAGAAGCTCCCGCTGCCGATGCCGGCCGACCTGGCGATGCTCGGGAAGATGGGCGGCGGGTGACAGGGCGCAGGAACCGCGCTCGGGCAGTGCGGCTTGATGAGTGGGACGGGCGGGATCGGAAGCGGCGGTGGGAATCCGCCTAAGGAAGTCAAGGGGCCGGTCCCCAAGGGCAAGGAGGGCTATGTGACCAAATCCTCGGCGAGCGTTGGCAAGGAGGGGATGATCTTCTCCGCTGGCGAGACATCCGGCGCGCCAGACAAGCCCGGAGCGTCCTCTGTGCCATACTACGAGGTCTATACCAACTACAAGAAGGCTGCGGAGAAGGCGTTGTCCAAAGAGGAAGTCCCTCCTGCCTACCGGAAGCCGGTGTCGGACTATTTCGAGTCGTTGAAGTAACGGTTTGGAACGCGAAGAGCGCGAAGAAGCGCGGAGGACGCGAAAGGCTGAAGCCGCTAGGGAGACCGCGAGGCACGGCCTTGCATAATGAGAAGGTTTCGCGTTTTTCGCGCCCCATTGCGGCTTTCGTGGTTCAAGCCGCTGCAAACAACAAGGGAGCTGCTGCGATGCAAGTCGAGGAACGAGTTCGCAAATTCAAAGAAGATTTCGATGTTGTGAAGGGCGAGATCGGCAGGATGATCGTCGGGCAGGAGGAGGTGGTGGAGGGAGTCATCACGTGTCTTCTGGCCGATGGACATGCGCTGCTCGAAGGCGTGCCGGGGCTCGGCAAGACATTGCTCGTCCGCACGCTCGCGCAAGCGCTCGACCTGAAGTTCTCACGGATCCAGTTCACCCCCGATCTGATGCCTGCAGACATCGTCGGGACGAACATCCTGGTCGAGGAGGAGACCGGCCGCCGGGAGTTCCGCTTCCAGCCCGGGCCGGTGTTTGCCAACATCATCCTGGCCGACGAGATCAATCGCGCCACGCCGAAGACCCAATCTGCGATGCTCGAGGCGATGCAGGAGCACTCCGTGACCGTCGCCGGGGAGACGCGCCGGCTTGAGGAACCGTTCCTGGTGCTCGCGACGCAGAACCCGATCGAGATGGAGGGCACATATCCGCTCCCCGAGGCCCAGCTCGACCGGTTTATGTTCAAGCTCATCGTCAACTACCCGAGCCTCGGCGAGCTTGGAACCATCCTCGACAGGACGACGACCGCCGAGATCATCGAGATCACGAAGGTGACCGATCCGGCGACGGTGCTGGAGATGCGGCGGCTCGCGCGGGAGGTCGCGATGGCGGATCACGTGAAGGAGTTCGCGCTCCGGACGGTGCTTGCCACTCATCCGGAGACTGAGGACGGGACGGAGATGGCGAACCGCTTCGTCCGCTACGGCTCAAGCCCCCGCGGCGCTCAGGCGCTCGTGCTCGCGGGCAAGGTAAACGCCCTCCTCGATGGCCGCTACAACGTGAGCTTCGACGACATCAAGAAGGTCGCCCTGCCGTCGCTCAGACACAGGATCATCCTGAACTTCGAAGGCGAGGCCGAGGGGATCGCGACCGATGCGATTGTGAAGGACATACTTGAGAAGGTGGGGGCGGCGGAAGAGGTGGTTCTGTAGCCACGGATTGCACAGATTAGCACGGATTCCACGGATAAGGCCGGAGGAGATGTCTGCTCTCGGGAGTCCAGAGGACCCCGGACATCGGAACGCGACAGTGAAGGATGCTCCTGGGAAGGTGGGAGCGGCGGAAGAGGTGGTTCTGTAGCCACGGATTGCACAGATTAGCACGGATTCCACGGATGAAGCCGGGGGAAATACCTTTGACAGAGGCTCTTGCGCACGAACATATCAGACGACAGATCATTGGCGCGGCCATGGAGGTGCATAGGGAACTGGGCAGCGGGTTCTTGGAGAAAGTGTACGAGAACGCCTTGGCCATGGAACTGGCGCGGCGCGGACTCAGGATCGAGCGACAGAAACCCGTCACGGTCTACTACAAGGCCGAAGTAGTTGGCGAATATCAAGCCGACCTTATAGTGGAAAACGTCGTATTGGTAGAGCTGAAGAGCGTAGAGAATATGGCGAACGTGCATTACTCTCAAATGGCAAACTATCTCAAAGCCACTGGGATGAATGTCGGGCTCCTCATTAACTTCGGTGCGCCAAGCCTGGAATGGAAGCGCATGGTGAACTGACCCATCGGCAGGCCTAGTAACATCCGTCCGTCTTACAATCCGTGTCAATCCGTGATGATCCATGCAATCCGTGGCTGAAAGCACATGAACGTAACTGAAGAGACAACCAGCCAGGAGCTCCTGTCCCCCGACTTCCTGCGGAAGCTCGAGCAGCTAACGCTCGTGGCGAAGCGTGTGTTTCCGGGAAGGATGAGAGGAGAGCGGCGCTCGAGCAAGCGCGGCGCGTCGGTGGAGTTCGCCGACTATCGGAACTACACCGTTGGCGACGACTTCCGGCGCGTCGATTGGAACGTCTACGCGCGGCTTGAGAAGCTGTTTCTTAAGCTCTTCGTCGAGGAAGAGGACCTGCACGTCTATCTGCTGATCGACGCCTCGCGCTCGATGACGTTCGGAGAGCCGTCGAAGCTGCTTTATGCCAAGCGTGCCGCCGCCGCGCTCGGCTACATCGCCCTATCCAGCCTCGACCGCGTTGGTTTCGCTGCCCTCTCGGGGCCGTCCGCTGTGACTCTCTCGCCCAAGCGCGGTAAAGGCCACATCTTCGCCATCTTCGACTGGCTGGGAGACGTAGAAGGCGAAGGGGAGACGAACCTGGCGGCATCGCTGCGCGATTTCACGCTCCGGACGCGCACCCCGGGCATTGCCGTCGTCATATCCGACTGCTTCGACCCAAACTACGAGAAAGGCATCTTTGCGTTGCTCTCCCGCCGGTTCGAGGTGAGCCTGATTCACGTGCTGGACGATGAGGAGATGCGCCCGACCATCGTCGGCGACCTGAAGCTCATCGACTCGGAAACGGCGGCAGAGCGGGAGATCAGCATCACTCCCGCCCTTCTCCGCCGCTATGACCGGGCCGTCTCCGAATTCTGCAGCGACATCGAGAGCTTCTGCCTGCGGTATGGCGTTAACTATATCCGCACGACAGTATCCTCGGATTTCGAGGATTTGGTGCTGACATACCTGCGCAGGCGAGGGATGGTAAAATGAGCGCCGCGGCCGCCGCTTGCGCCTTTCGCGTCCTGCGCGCCTGTTCGCGTTCCGGGTTGGTTGAGCTATGGGACTCCTAGCGCCACTGGCTCTGATATGGCTCGTTCCGCTCGCCGGCGCGGTCATCCTTCTGTATCTCTTGAAGCTCAAGCGGAAGGAGAAGCTCGTCTCCAGCGTCCTGCTCTGGAGGCAGGCGATCCAGGACGTCCAGGCAAACGCGCCGTTCCAGAAGCTCCGCAAGAACCTGCTGCTCTTCATCCAGCTCGGAGTGCTGCTGCTCGCCGTCGCCGCGCTCGCCCGGCCGTTTGCCCGAGCCATGGGTCTCACCGGCCAGAACATCGTCCTCATCATCGACTCGTCCGCAAGCATGAAGGCCACCGATGTCGGCAGGTCGCGCTTCGAGGAGGCCAAGCGCCTCGCGCTCTCGACGGTCGATCGGATGGGCCATCGCGACAGCATGCTCGTCATCACAGCTTCGTCCAAGACTCGCGTGGTGAGTTCCTTCACAACGGATAAGAGGGCGCTCGCAGCGGCGATCTCGGCGCTGGAGCCGCGGGATGCCCGAGCGAACCTGCGGCAGGCAATGGTGCTCGCGCTGTCGCTCGTCGCGAAGAAGCGGAACCCGCAGATCGTCCTCATCTCCGACGGAGGATTCGCTCCAGTCACCGACATCCGCTTGGGCCAGGCGAAAGTGAACTTCATCAGGATTGGGAAGAGGTCGGACAACATCGGCCTGATCGCGCTCGATGCCCGCGGGACCCTCTCAGGCGCGCAGCAGGTCTTCATAGGTGTTCGCAACTTCTCAAAGCGCAAACGCGACTTCAACCTTGAGGTTTACCTGAACGACCAGCTCCTCGACATCCGGGAAGAGTCACTCGAGCCGGGGGCGCTGAAGCAGGAGATCCTCTCCGGCCTGCCGGAGGCCGGCGGCCGGGTGAAGGCGAAACTGGACATATCTGATGATCTGTCTGCAGACAACGTCGGGAACGTCTACCTGACCCCGCCGAAACGACTGTCCGTGCTTCTCGTCACCAAGGGGAACCTGTTCCTGGAGCGAGCGTTCAACCTGAACCCACGGACTCAGGTGACGAAGGCTGCCGAGCCGCCTGCGGACATCTCGCACTATGACATCGCCGTCTTCGACGGCGTCCGCCCGCCGGACCGCCTGCCGCCCGGCGGGTATCTGCTCATAAACACCGACTGCAGGGCCGCGCCGGCGCATCCCGCTGGCGCGGTCTCCCGGCCATCTATCGCCGACTGGTCGAAGAAGCATCCGGCCACGGCGTTTGTGGACTTCTCGAACCTTCACGTGGGCGGTGCAAAGGCCCTGACGCTTGGGAGTTGGGGCCAGGAGTTGGTCGAATGCGAGGGCGGGACGATTGCGGCGGCGGGTGAGAGCGAGTGCCGAAGGTTCGTCGTCCTCGGCTGGGACCTGCTCGAATCCGATTTTCCGCTGCGGGTCGGCTTCCCGATCTTCATAACCAACTGCATTGAGTGGCTGGGCGGAACTAACGGCGAAGCGGCGAACCTGGCGGTCCGGACGGGCGAGATCGTGCCTATCGACACCCAGGGGCAGCGAGAGGTGACGGTGAAAGACCCGAGCGGCGAGTCGGCGAAGCTCTCCGGGACTGGCGCGAGCGTCTACTTCGACGGCACGGACCGCGCTGGCGTCTACAAGGTCAAGGTCGGCAGAAAGGAGCGGGAGTTTGCCTGCAATCTGCTGGCGCCGGACGAGTCGGACACGACTCCGCGCGGCAAGATCGAGCTCGGCGAGCGCCGCGTGGCCGGCACTACCGGCGGGATCAGAACCAACCGCGAGTTCTGGCGCGTCATCTTGCTCGCCCTGCTCGCGCTCGTCACTTTCGAATGGTATGCGTTTCATCGGAGGCTGGTTTGATCCAGTTCACGCATCCAGCCTATCTTGTGCTTTTGCCGCCGCTCGTCTACTTCGCCTGGCGGCTTATGAGGGCGAGCCTGGCGGACCTGCCGGCGGGGCGGAAGAGGCTTGCACTCGGCCTGCGGGTCGGCATAATCTGTCTCGTCGTCATCGCTGTCTCGGGTCCGCAGATCGTCCGTCCGAGCACGCGGCTCGCCGTGACGTTCGTGCTTGACATATCGGACAGCGTGCCCGCCGAGAAGCGCGAGCAGGCGCTGGACTACATCCGCCGTGCCGCTAAGAGCAAGCGAGAGAACGACTACATCGGCGTCGTGGTCTTCGGGGCCGACGCCTCAGTCGAGCTGGCTCCAACCACGGCAGGCAAGATAGACCGGGTCTACTCCGTCCCATCCACCTCTTATACGGATGTCGCGCAGGCGCTCGGCCTTGCCGTAGCCTCGTTCCCCGCCGACGCGTCGAAGCGCATCGTGCTGCTGTCCGATGGCAACGAGAACCTCGGCAAGGCGCTCGATCAGGCTGCGATGGCCGATTCGGAGGGCATTACCATCGACACCGTGCCGCTGGCGAACGACCTCGCCCGTGAGACGCTGGTCGACCGGATCATAGCCCCGGGCGAGGTGAAGATCGGCGAGCCGTTCGAGCTGAAGCTGATTGCGACGGCCAAGACTGATGCCCACGCCGAAATCCGGCTCCTTCGGAACGGTATGCCGGTCGGGCTGAAGACCGTCACGCTTTCCCGCGGGAAGAACGTGCTCACCTTTCCGCAGACGATCGACAAAGGCGGGGTCTACTCGTTCGAAGCGCTGATGAGAAGCGATGCCGACACGATGCTCGACAACAACCGCGGGCTCGGGACAACCACCGTGAGGGGCAAGCCGAAAGTGCTCTATGTCGAGGGAAAGCCGGGCCAGGCAGAGCATCTGGCCAAGGCGCTGCGCGCAAGCGATATCGACGTGGAGGTGAAGCGCGAGATCGGCATCCCGGTAACACTGGACGAGCTTCGGGACTGGGATTCCATCATCTTCTCCGATGTTCAGGCGACGTCGATGACGCCCGACCAGATGAAGATGATCGAGGCAGGGGTTCGCGATCTCGGTGTCGGGTTCGGGATGATCGGCGGCGACCAGAGCTTTGGCGCGGGCGGCTACTTCAACACGCCCGTCGAGGCGACGCTGCCGGTCGATATGTCCATCCGCAAGCACAAGGTTGTGCCGTCGCTTTCGGTAGTGGTGATCATCGACAAGTCCGGCTCGATGGGCGTGGAGGAGGGCGGGAGAACCAAGATATCGCTTGCGGACGAAGCGGCGGTGAACGTGGTCATGCTGCTGCAGCCGATCGACAAGATCGGGGTGATCTTCTGCCACACGATGCCGGAGCTTGTTGTGCCCCTCCAACCGGCGACGAACAAGGATGCCATCGCCGCGCAGCTTTCGACCGTCAACGCCGAGGGAGGAGGCATCTACGTCTGCCCGTCTCTGCAGATGGCGTTCCAGACCATCGTCGCGGCCGGCACGCGGCAGAAGCACGTGATCATGATCGCCGACGGCGGAGACTGCGACGAGCCGGAACAGGCGCCGGCGATATGCGCGGCTATGAGCAAGAGGGGCATAACGGTCACGACGGTCGCCATCGGCGAGGGCAAGGACGTGCCGTACCTGAAGCAGATGGCGGCCCAGGGCGGCGGCAACTTCTACATAGCCCGCCAAGCCCGCGAGCTGCCTTACATATTCACGAAAGACGTGATGATGATCTCGAAGACGCTGCTGATCGAGGAGCCGTTCCGCCCGCGCGTTGACCCGTCTGCTCAGGTGCTCTCCGGGATCGACTGGAACACGTGCCCGCCGCTGCTCGGCTACGTCGCGACCAGCCCGAAGCCGAGAGCCGAGGTGCCGATGATCTCGCACAAGGATGACCCGATCTACGCACAATGGCAGTACGGCCTGGGCCGCTCGATCGCGTTTACCTCTGACGCAAAGCCCAAATGGGCCGTGCGCTGGCTGGACTGGCCGGGGTTTGGGAAGTTTTGGGCCCAGGCCGTGCGGTGGTCCATGCGCAAGAGCGGCAGGACGAACTTCCAGTCAACGGTGGATATCGACCAGGCGGTGGGACACGTAGTTGTGGACGCGGTTGACGAGGCCGGAAGGTTCGTCAACTTCCTCAAGCTGGAGGGCCGCGTCATATCGCCCGGCTTCAGCTCCGCCAGGCTTCAGCTCGAACAGACGGCGCCGGGCCGGTATGAAGCGGAGTTCCCGGCGCGCGAGGTTGGGACGTACACGGTCAACGTGGTCGAGAGTCGAAAGGAGGGCGTTCAGGCGCAGACGTGTTCGGTGACGATCCCTTATCCACCCGAGTACAAGGACATCCAGACGAACCGGAGGCTGCTCGAGCGGCTTGCTCGGATCACTGGCGGGAAGGTTGCGCCGGCGGCGCAGGATGTGTTCAAACCGGACGTGAGGCGGGCGCGGGTGCCGACCGATCTGTGGTGGGCGCTGACCCTTCTGGCCGCGCTGCTGTTTCCGCTCGACGTAGCAGTTCGGCGGCTGGCGATGGATCTTTCGGAGGTCCGGGAGCTTGCCGCGAAGGGGATCGAGGCCGTGCGAGCGGCAAGGGCTGCGAGCGTGACGAGGGGGCGGGCGGCAGCTGAGAAAGCAGCCTCCGTCGGGCTGGGCCGTCTGCTGGAGTCGAAGAAGTCCAGATCCAAGCCTGCCGAACGGCCTGAGTGGGCGCGGCCCGAGCGCCCACGGGGACAGAAGGTTGATGCTGCCCCAAGCCCTCCTGGGAAGGAGCCAGCCGGCGAGCCCTCGCAGCCGGCGGCCGAGTCACTGTCAAAGGAGCAGCCCGAGCCGACGGGAACGACCTCCCGGCTGCTGGATGCCAAGCGGCGGGCAAGGGAGCGGCACGACGAGTGACACTGACGCGCGGCATCGGGGAACCGCACGAGGTCGCAGACGCCGGGGGAACTGACCGGGACTGCAAATCCCGGTCGGTCGGATGAGGGGGTTCCCGCGATCTGTAAGGTCTCTCCTCTCGGTCTGCGCTCGGCCGCCGTGTTGCCTCAAATAAGAACCGTACCGTAGCACTCACTGGTATGCTTGCGGTCCGTGGGTTTGCGGTCCCTGTGGAAAACGAGCTTACGCTTGGCCTAAGACGGGGGATGTGGCGGGGACAGAAAGAGACAAACCCCGTTAAAGAAAGCTCCTTCCGGCCCTGTTAAAGGCACTATGGCATCCGACCAGCGTTTCCGTCAATGTGCACAGATCCGATCTCCACGGTACGATTCTTACGTGAGGCATCGATTCGATTTCGGTACGATCTATCGTGAGGCAATGCGGCCGCTTGACTTCGCGGGCTTATCTGGTATAATAACCTGCGTTGCTGTGCCCTCGTAGCTCAGCGGATAGAGCACCGGCCTCCGGAGCCGGGTGCGGAGGTTCGATTCCTCTCGAGGGCGCCAAGAGTGCTGCAGGAGGGCCCCGGAGGGGGCCTTCTGCTTTTCTCCTGCCGCACACTGCGATGGGCGGGACCATACACCCCGGTCGAGCCCGAGCCCGTTACGGGAAAGCCTCAGCAGACCACGGGTAGGTTCGGAATGGCCGAAACGGAGACTTACGAGAAGCTGATCTTCGAGCACAGACAGGCGCTCCACTCGTGGCAGAAGGCGCTTGGAGCCGCCGCCCTCTCGCTCACCTCGGAAGTCGAGAAGGCTGTTTGGGACCTGCTGCTTCTCTGCGCCGACAACCTTGCAGGCCCATCGGTGGACACCGACGAGGAGATCACGAGGGTGGCGCGCGACCTGGCTGACCTCGTGCTGCAGTCCTGGGACGTCAAGACACTGAACTCCCGGTACCGTGACGCGCTGGTCGAAGCCGTGCTTCGACACGTGCCGCAGAACGAAGAGATGACCTACCGGATGATCCACTTCTCGAACCTGCTCTCGGACGCGTACCGAGAGGCGTCTGCCGACCGTCTCCGCAGGACGATCAGCCGCCAGCGCGCATCGAGACTCTCAGAAGAGCTGCACCTCGCCAAACGTATACAAGAGCGCCTGCTGCCCAAGGTCATCCCGGAGATTCCGGGCTTCCAGGTTGCCGGACGTGTGATTCCGGCTACCGAAGTCGGCGGAGACTATTGGAGCGTCAAATACTACGATGAAGACGGCGTCGTCACGCTGAAGCTTGCCGATATCTCCGGCCACGGCATCGCAGCCGCGACCCTTGTGGCCGCAGTCAAGTTCATCTCAGGCGGCTATTACCGAGGGGCTAAGTCTGCTCGCGAGGTTATGACCCGCACCAACCGGGTCCTTGTCTTAGAGACCCCGGTCGAAGTGCTCGTGACCATGGTCTATGCCTGGCTTCACCCGAAGACTGGGCAGGCCGAGATCGTCAATGCCGGTCACGAGCCGGTGTTCCTCTGCAGAGGGGACGTCTGCACCGACATTGCGCCGACCGGCCCGGCGCTCGGGGTTACCCAGGCCGAGTATGGCGAGCAACGGGTGAAGCTCTCAGCGGACGATATCCTGTTTTTCTGCTCGGATGGCATCGTCGAGGCTGGAATCGGAGAGCCCTTTGGTGTTGGGCGGGCGAAGGAGCTTGTCAGAAAGTACAGGGACCGATCTGCGGACCAGATAGCAGACCTGGTCATCCAGGCGGCAACGGAATACTCGGGGCAACCTCATGACGATATGTCGCTTGTTGTGCTCAAAGCGGTCGAGGAAGAGGACCGCTAGGTTCGCGCTGCTGCTTCTTGCTCTCGCCGTCCAAGCAGTCACGGCGGGGCCGGTCGTGCTCTCCGGCGTGATCAGAACCGACCACTTCCTGATCCGGCACCATCCCGACTTGAGGGCGCCGGCGGCGGTGACCGGCGACGCGTGCGAGAACTGGCTCGGCCGTATCAGCACCGCGCTTGGGGTCCGTGGGTATTCAGGTCCGCCCATACCCGTGTTCCTCTACCGAGACCAGAGAGAGTTCAAGCGTGCTACCGGGTACGACCGGCCGGGCGAAGCCATCGGTCTTGCTTCCTCCAGCGGCTATGTTGTTCTCGATGCCTCAGGCGCCTACGCCGCGCCCGAGGAGATAGCCGGCCACGAGATAGTCCATATCCTAATCTACCGCATGCTCGGACGGAAGGCCGGTGTTCTGCCGCTTTGGTTCAACGAGGGGACCGCAAGGTTCCTCACGGACGACTGGGACCGCGTTGATCGCTCAGCGCTCGCGGACGCGGCTGGAGCTGGGGAGTTGCTTCCGTTCTCGTCGATCGCTCGCAGCTTCCCGGGAGGCGACAAGGAGGGGCTGGCCTATGCCGAAGGCACGTCCGCAGTCGCGTTCCTGGCCCGAACCTATGGGAGGAAGGCTGTGGCCGGGCTTCTCCACGAGCTCGCGCGCACGGGATCGTTCGAGGCCGCCGTGCGGGCGGTGACTGGCGGTTCGGTAGAGCAGTTCGAGAGCCGCTGGAGGCTGAGCATCGAGGGGCCTTACCATCTTTCCCAAGTCACGCGGGCGATCGGCCTGCTCGGCCTGCTTGCGATGCCGGTGCTGGTCGTGGCCGCCTACCTCGCGTTGCGCCGACGACAGAAACGAATCGTCGAAGAGTACGAGCAGGAGGAATGGGAGCGGGCGAACTGGCGGGACTGGGGCGGCGGAGCCGGTTAGCACGGCTGTGGCACCGGCGTTCCACCTCCGACGCTTACGTGATCACTGCGAACCTGCAGCACGGGCTGGAGTCATCCCAGATCCCAAGTTCCCCGAGCAGCAGCCGGGCGAAGGCGCGGTGGCCGTAGACGCTTGGGTGGATTGCATCGCCCATCCAGGTGTGGATGCGCCCTGGGTCCTCCTGCCAAGCCCGCTGCCATTCCGCCCAATGGTCCACGACGGGTAACCCTCGCTCGGTCCCCAGCGCGCGGACCCGCTCGACGATTGCGGGCAGGCTCGCCTCGCGGGACGGGTCCGATCCGGGCACGACCGGATTCGGTGTGTGCAGGATCGCCCGCGCATGCGTCTTCTCCGCGATTGCGTCAAGTATCGCCCGGTAGTGCCGACCGAAGTCGTCCAACGTCAGCAGGCAGGCGTCGTTCATGCCGAGCATGATAGAGACAACGTCGGGGTCGAACTGGAGGATGTTCCATTCGATATCGGCGTAGACCAGCTCCGTCGTCCAGCCGCCTACGGCGGTGCGGATCACGAGATCGCGGGAGCGGCCCATCTCGCCTCTGACGCGCTCCTCGAAGATCTGAACGTAATCGCGCTGGCCAAGTGTATAGTAGACGCCGTGGGTAATGCTGTCGCCGGTGAACAGCCACTTGACGGGCTGCTCCGAGTTGAGCAGACTCCTGATGGCATCCATCTCCTCGCTCCGTCTGGAGAAGCGCAGGGACCGCTGAGCGGACGGTGAGCGGCCGGCCGGGCGCCGGCCCGCGGCATCGCTCGCCAGCTTATCGGCGGGTTGGTTCTCCTCACGAGGCACGCATACAACGGCCGCGCTCTCGAACCGGGCAAGCAGGAGCCGCGCTTTCTCGTGAAGGGCCTGGAGGCGGGGCGACCTGACCCGATACGTGCCGGCCATCTGCCTTGCAAGAAGCTCGCTGTCCGTCTGTATGCGGACTGACGCTGCCCCAAGGCTCAGCCCCTCCTCAAGCCCGCGGATCAGCGCCGTATACTCAGCCACGTTGTTCGTCGTCTCGCCGATATACTCGCTGATCTCTCGGATGACCTCTCCCGCCTGGTTATACACGACAACCCCGATGCCCGCGGCACCGGGGTTGCCTCTCGATGCGCCGTCTATGGCGATCCTGAGCTTCTGCATTACTCTTCCAGGTAAAGTATCCTGCCGCAGCTCTCGCAGGTCTGATACTGCCCGTCCTCCTTGAGCATGCGGACCGTAAACGGGGTGAGGCTGATGTGGCATCCGCCGCACTTGCCGTCCTCGACTTTGGCAAGCCCCGAGTCCTTATAGCGTGCCCGGACGGTCTCATATCGCTGAAGCAGGGCATGGTCGGTTACTGTAGCGGCTGCATTCTGACGATCCGCCGTCAGCCGTTCGATCTCGGAGTTAAGCTCGCGCGACTTAGCCTGGTAGCTCGCAGCCTGCTCGTCCGAGCGCTGTCTGATCTCCCGAGCGGCGCTTTCAGCCTGCTTCACCTCTGCCTGCTGGCGCTCGACGATGTCGTAAAGCTGGAGTATCCGCTCGTCCAGCTTCCACCTGGTCTTGCCGAGCATTTCGATCTCCTTCTCCATGCTCGACAGCTCTTTGGGGTTCGTCACCTGGCCGGCATAGAGCTTCCGCTCGAAGGTCTGCTTCTTCGTCTCGACGCTCTTCAGGTTCAGTTCGTTGTCACGGAGCTCGGCTTCGGAGGCCTTGAGCTGGTCGGAGAGTTCAGCGAGACGCTTCTCGGCTGCTGCAAGCTGCTGGCGCAGCGTTGTCCCGTTATCGAGCGCAGCGACGGCGCGCTTGGCTGCGGCGATCTGCAGGTCTATCTGCTGCAGTTCGTAAAGAGCCTTTAGCTGTGCCTTCATCTGAGGCCCCTTCCAAGCTGCTGTTTGGCAGCAGAGCAATTCTAGCAGCATTAGGGGCAGGAATCAAGTCAGTGTGTAACTGTTTAGGCTTCAGTAGTACAGCCTCGACCGCGCAACCCGTCTCACCCTTCGACAAGCTCAGGATGGCCGGGTTGCGCTAGGTTCTGCTCATGGCTTCTGAATGCTTGCGTCAGTAGGCGAAGGGATCGTCGGGGTCTGGATGGGCAATCGTCGTGAGCGGCGGCCTATCGGACGGAAGCTGTGCAACCTTGGCCTTTGTTCTTATGCACTTCCTGAAGAAGGCAGCCGGGTCATCCGGCTTCCTCTGGAGAGTCAGGTTCATGGCGCGGACGATCTCGTTCTGGTCGCCGTCCGCTGACGCTACCGCGTCGCGCACCAGGTTGCGCGTCAGCGCGCCATCCAGCCGCGAAAGATGCAGGAACACCGCCTCATCCAGCGGCAGATCCTCCGCCGGCGGGAACATCTTGATCCCATCGGGGCCCCGGAGCACGTTCGGGCGCGGGAACTTGACGAAGATGGGCTGAGAGAAGTGTGGATGCCGGAGCATGAGCTGGCCCTTCGAGAGCGTCGCCAGCTTCTCCTTGGTAGCGGCGGTCAGAACCTGATAGCCGGGGGTTGCAAGCTCGTCCATGTCCATCCGGCCGTAGATGCACGTTGCGCTGTTGCCGACGATGCGCTTGTGCACCTGGCTTCGGAACTGCTGGGCGGAGAAGAGCACCAGCCCCAGGTAACGTCCGCGCTCGGAGATGTCCAGCAGCGTCTGCTTGAGATACGTGTCCGGCCCGTCGGATGGAGCATACTTGTTCAGCTCGTCCACAACGACCACGACGTGTTCCACGCCGAGCGCCTTCTTCTCCAGATGCTCCCTGAGCTGGCTGACGACCCGGGTGAAGACCAGATCCTGCGCCTGAGAGTCCAGGTTTGCCACGTCGATCACATAGACGGTTCCGTCCTTGAAGTCCCCCCATGGAAGGTCGCAGGTTGTCTCGTCCGGGCTGATAAGCCCTCGGTAGCGGGTCACGAGGTTCAAAAGTCTGTTCTGGATCTTCCTGATCGTCGCGTAGTGATGTGTTTGCCACTCGGACTTTCCACTGACCTCCATATGCTTCAGAACCGAATCGAACCACTCGCGTAAGTCGCTGAAGTTGCGCACTGTCAATCTCTTCCCATCGATCTCGCTCTCCTTGTCTATGATGCGGTCCCAGATATACTGGATCAGCGCGTCGGCCTTGGCGTCCACATCGTCACGGTTGAGCACGACCTCCGTGAACTTCATGATCTCCTTGAGTCCCCAGGAGAGCGGCCGGATGCCTGCGATGAGATCGGGATGGGTTCTCAGCGTGTTCAGGTTCACCCGGTCGGGCTTGTAGGGGGCATAATAGACCACGTTCCGGAACGGCTCCAGTGGAACGCGCAGAATATCGTACATCTCCCGGTCGCGGTCGGAAAGCGGCGGAACGGCATTCTCAGAGTAACGCACCGTGAGCGTATGATCCGACGGTACCTCCGCCGGGAAATCGAGGAACAGGAGGTCAGGGCCCTTCACGTTGAAGCAGACGGCGGCGACATCGCCTTTGAAGTGAGCGAAGATGCTGGAAAGGATGAACTCGACGGCGCTTGTCTTGGTCGCCAGACCCGACACGCCGGTTATGTTCAGGTGCGCGGCCTCCGGGCCGAGCAGGAAGTCGGCATCGAGGTAGACCGGCGAGAGGAACTCGCCATTCTGGTAGAGCCCGACAGGGATGCCGGAAACGGCCTGGAAGGAGTCCATACGGAGCGCGCGGCTGACGGCCAGATCGTCGGCGAGATAGACGGGACCGACTGGAACGGGCTGCAGCGGCTCCTCCGGCTCGACCCGAAGCACGGCGGCGCCATAGCACCTGACCTCGGGCCGGAGCGTCGCCGGTTCCGCGCCCGGATTGCCTTCGGCGGCTATAAAGTCGTGCAGCGCGGAAGCAAGGTCGGTGAAGCCGAAGCCCTCAACTACGACTCCGTAGATGTGACGACCATCGGCTGCAACGTGAACGAGCGTGCCAATGCCGACCGGCGAGTCCATCGGCGTCCAGAAGTTGAAACTGTAGGCGGTGTTCGGCTTAGCCTCTGTCGCTATGACTTTGCCAACCTGCACCGGCTCCTCTTTGCTCATCTCGTTGTCACCTCCGTGCCTCTGTGAACGGGACAGCGCCCCGCCTCATACTCCTGCCAGTGCCGATTCGATCCTGACTCTGCTCGGCGCAATGCTCCTCAGATACTGCTCGCAGTCCCGAATCGGGTAGATCAGCCTGTCCCAGCGGCCGTCGGGAAGCGAGAGCGGCGACCGCTCCCCGAGCAGCCAGCGGGAGATCTCCTCGGCTACGGCGACCGTCTCGTCGGATGCCGCCGCCTCCACCCGGACCAGACCGAAGTAAACGTCGCGTCCGTCGTTCGGGTGCAGCCTGAGATACCAACTGTAGACAGGCGTCCAGTCCCGCACTCTCGGCTGGAAGACGCTCGACCGCTCCCCCGGCGCGAGGCCGAGAACCTTCCACTGATCCTCGCCGCTGAAATACTGTGTCTGATGGCTCTTTACGACACCGATCACCCTCGGGTGGGTGGATGTCCCGACTCGACCGCTGATGGAGCCGTCCCACAGCAGCCAATCCTCCGGGCCGGCCCGAGCAGTCCAGCGTTCGGCAAGATCGCGCTCCAACTCCGCGCGATAGTTGCTCACGGCCCGCCGCGCAAGCTCCAGCAGCTTCACGGGATGCGCGTCCGGCGGATCCGAGTTGCCTTTGTCCTCATCAACGACGTTTCTGGCCGGTATACCTGCTCCCGCTAGGCCGGATGGTTCGACGTAGGCGAACGGGAAGTATAAGTTCTCAGCAGAAAGCGCCTCGGCCGTGGACATCCGCCGGTCGCCGCCTCGCTTTCGGACAACCGCGCCGGTGAATGCGTAGAGAACCGGGATCATGTCGTGGTAGTACGGTACGTGCGTCCGTTCGATGCCGTCCAGGAAATGGGTGAAGCGGGTGGCCGATGCCCAGCCGACGGGGTGGACCGACATCCCCTCGCCTTCCACGACCGTCGCCGATCTCAGCTCCGGCTGCGCCTCCTGCAGCGTCACCTCCTGAGCCGGGCCAGCTTGCCGAACCACGTGGAAGCTCGAATCCCCTGCCCGTTCCTTCAGATACTGGGCGAGTCTCTCAAGCAGCAAGGCCCTTCACCACTCACGCTTGCGTTGTGTCAATCGTACCACGCGTGCTCGGGGGGTGTCAATGAGAGGCGAGGGTTCAGGTTTCAGGGGCAGGGGCTCAGGGCGGGGGGAGGAGTGCGGTCGCGAGCGTAATGAGGCTGAAAGCGATCAGCGCGACTACGCTGACCCAGACAACGACGTTATACCCGGCTGAGTTCGTGTGTTCCGCCATAACGCTTCTGTCGTTAATGATCCTCTGCATGAACAACAGGATAATGGGCAGGAGAACGCCATTCACGACCTGCGACCAAACCATTGCCTTGACGGGGTTTAACCCGGGCATGAGGGCGACGCCTGCGCCGACGACGATGGCGGACGTGAATATGCCGTAAAAGGCCGGGGCTTCTCTCCAGCGGCGACTGATCCCGATCTCGAAGCCGAATGCCTCGGTGAACGTGTAAGCCGTCGAGAGAGGCAGCACGCCGGCTGCAAGAAGCGATGCAGCGAGAAGCCCGACGGCAAACAGGAGGGACGCAAACTGGCCCGCGAGCGGCCTAAGCGCTACGGCGAGCTGCTCCGCTCGCTCGATTGGCACATGCGGCGCCCCACCACGGTATATCGTTGCCGCTGCCGCAACGATGATGAAGAATGACACTACGTCCGTCAGGAACGAACCAATGAAGACGTCCGCCTTCTGGTAGCCGTACCGCTTGATGTCTACGCCCTTGTCAACCACGCTCGCCTGCAGAAAGAACTGCATCCACGGCGTGATAGTGGTCCCGATCACGGCGATCACCAGTAGCAGATACGCCGAATCGAGCTTGAGAGTCGGGTGGATGATGTCCCGGCCCACCTGGCGCCAATCCGGGCCGGCCAGAATCCCCGATATGATGTACGTGCCATACAGGACGGCGATAGCGAGGAAGACCCTCTCGACCGTCTTGAAGCTGCCTCTGACGACCAGGAACCACACGAGTACAGCTGCGAGAGGGACGCTGATGTAACGGGTCAGGCCGAGCAGCTCTGTGCTAGCTGCCACGCCGGCGAACTCAGCGATAGTGGTAGCGAAGTTGGCGGTAAGAAGGACGATCAGGGCAAAGAGGGTCCAGCGGACGCCGAACTGTTCCCGAATCAGCTCGCCCAAGCCTTTCTGGGTGACCGTCCCCATCCGTGCGGACATCTCCTGCACGATGGCGAGGACAAATGTGATGACTATGATGACCCAGAGCATTTGGTAGCCGTAGTGGGCGCCGGCTACGGCGTACGTGGTTATGCCACCGGCATCGTTGTCCGCAGCGGACGTGATGATGCCCGGCCCCAGGACCACCAGAAAGGCCAGAATACCTTTTCGACTTATCCGCCTCATCTTAGGGAGCAGCGTACAGGGAACAGGGAACAGCCTGGAAGTTGGAAGCCGGGAGTTGGAGGTTAGAGGTCCTGTCCTTCAGGGTCGATACTCGACTTCCGGCCTCCAATCTCCGACCTCCAGACTGCTCCCTGTTTCCTGTTCCCTATCCCCTGTTTATCTCGACCAGACTTTTGGTATACGCCGGCGCCAGTCCTCCGGAAGCACCTTCTCGAGAGCGTCGTCGACCGTGACGATGCCCTGCATTCTGCTCTCGTCGTCAACAATGGGCAGGGCAAGCAGGTTGTAGTCCTCCATAGTCTGCACGATCTCCTGGATGGTCGCGTCCACGTGCACGTGGATGACCTGCTCCACCATGAAGTCCCGAACCTTGGTCTCTGGCTGTGCCACGATCAGGTCGCGGAGCGATATGACTCCGACCAGCCGCTCCGACTCGTCGAGCACGTAGACGTAGTAGATGGTTTCCGCGTCCGGCCCCACCTTGCGCAGATGGTTGATGACCTGCTCAGCGGTCATATCCGGCGAGATCGAGATGAACTCCGTCGTCATCAGCCCGCCGGCTGTTTCGTCGTGGTATTCGAGAAGCTCTTTGACGTCCTCGGCCTCGTCCGGCTCCATCTCCTCGAGGATCTCGTCGCGCCGGTCAGCTGAAAGGTCGCCGAGCACGTCCGCCGCCTCGTCCGGCTCCATCTCCTCGAGGATGTCAGCAGCCCGCTCTTCGTCCAGGCTCTCGACAATCGAGACTTGAACCGCCGGGTCCGTCTCAGGAAGCGTCTCGGCCGCGGTTTCGATATCCAGAGACTCGAATATCTCCCTGCGCTGAGCGGGATCCATCTCATCGACGATCTTAGCGATATCGGCCGGGCGAAGCGTCGCGAGGCGCTCGATAGGTACCTTGAGCCTGATTCGCCCTTCAGTGCGTCCGAATGTCTCGACGTCGTTCCAGGCGATGATGTGCGTGTGGGGCCGCCATTTGAGCCGCCGGGTCAGCCGGTCGATCAACTTCTCCAGCCCAAGCCGTCGAAGCAGGCCCCTCGTGCCCGTATCGACGCCGACCAGGAAGAGCGCGCCATCGGACTGCTCCAGCCGAACATCGTTGACCCGCACAACCCGGTAGTCGTGGACGTCCACTATCTGCTTGTCGAGGACGTCACGCTTGAGCAGGATGTCCTCTTCGCGAACCTTGTAAGCCCGGACGTTCTCCCGCGCCACCGACAACCGGAGGCCGAGGTCGGAGACCTTTACCTGTTTCCAGGGGACGACAAGGCTCTCGGCCCCGCGAACGGCAATCATAGCTGCGGTGACGGGCGGGAACTGCGCCCCCGGCGTAACCACCAAGTCCGCCACGGTCCCAACCGTCTCGCCGCTCGGGTCGTCCACACCTTTTCCCAGCATCTCAGACAGGAACATTGCTATCACTTCCAAAGCGAACAGGCTGGGCCTTCTCGCCTCCACCTGTTCGCACACGTACTTTACGCGCATGTCACTACGGTGTCAAGGGCAGTCCCGCTAAAGCCCGGAGCGCGATTCCCGATAATAGGATTACCCGGCAATTCTACCGGGTCTACCGGAATGCTGCACGAGGGGCGCAACCGCGCAGCATCTGCCAGTGGGTGGCAAGGCGAACGGCAGCCAGCCGCAGGAAGCTTTCGCATGCAGGCAAGCAGGAAAGGAACGTGGTTGGGGGCAATGAGACTCTCAAAAGCCGAGGAAGAGTTACTCGCGGACCCGTGGTACCACGACTTCGAGCCACTAGGGCTCAAAACACCTCAACGGGCCGGTCACTACGTTCCCAATCAGCTGTGTAAGCAAGGCGCCCTCTTCAGGCTTATAGATGAGGCCGTCAAGCTCTGCAGGGAACGAGGCTGCTCCGCGCGCGGCGTCGAACTCTTCTGCGCCGACGGCTTCTATGCGAATTATGCGGTGAAGTGCGGCGCGGAGCGCGTCCATGGGATCGATCTGGACGAACGCGAGATCGCGAAGGCACGGCTGATCACCAAGCTGCTCGGCAATTCGGACAGAGTCACGTTCGAAGTATGCGACGTCTCAAACCTGTCCGGCAGATATGACTTCGGCGTCTGCGCAGGCGGCTTGTACCATATCAGCGACCCTGAAGCCCTGCTGCGCGACCTGGCCGTGAAAGTGGACGGCCCGCTGGTGGTTCAAACGGTAGTCTCGCTTGCGAACTCCTCTCCGGAGTATTTCGAGGCTCCTGCACCCGGGTGGACATGGGGGTGCAGGTTCAGCTACGAGTACCTACTGAAGATGGTCGAGGACGGAGGATGGCGGGTCGTGCAAGCCTCCACGAGCGAGCTCAAAGGGAACGACAGGCCGGAAGACAGGGGATCGGCCTACCTTCTCTGTATCCCCACACGATGGAGATGCCAAAGCTCATCCGTCGAACTGTTCAGCGATCCGAACAAACACGCTGGGGAGCCAGGCCTCGAGCTTGGCTCCGTGGTGCGCTTCACGGGGTATCAGAACTTCTCGCTGAGCAGGAATCGCGCGGAGCCATATCCGGGTGATACGAAGCTGCTCTCAAAACACAGCCTGGTTCGCGGGTTCTTCGATCCGGAATGGCTGCAGGGCAGGTCTGTCCTCGACCTTGGCGCGAACTCCGCCTTCTTCTGCTTCCTGGGACTTCTGAATGGCGCGGAGAAAGCAACGGCGGTCGATGTGGACGACGACTACATCGATATGGTTACGCGGGCCAAACGCCACCTCGAGTTCGCGGATCTGGAAGTGGTGAAGGCGAATGTCACCGACTACGACCAGCCGTCCGATGTCGTTCTTGCTTTCGCGCTTATCCACTGGATCTACTCCTGCACCGCCGCCTATGGCAGCTTGGGCAAAGCCGTCGAGAAGCTCGCGTCACTTACCAACCAGGTGCTGATAATCGAGTGGGTCGAGCCAGGAGATGAAGCCATAAAGTTCTTCGGGCACCTCGACTGGAACCGGGACAGCGTCACCGGCGAGTACAGCCGGGAGGAGTTCGAGACGGCCCTGAAGCGCCATTTCCCGGAAGTGGAGCTGCTCGGCAGGATCTCCGCGACAAGGCATGTCTACGCGGCTTACCGGGACCCGGCATACAAGCCAAGCTCGCTCTCGGCCGAAGAGCGCTTTCTGTCGCTTCTGCACCACGTCATCTACCGTGAGGGAGCAGTCGGCGAAGCAAGACGGCAGAGGCTCCTCTCGCTGCTTGCCGGTTCGCAGACCTCTTACGACCCCGACCGAATCTGCGATTTCAGCTACGGCTGCCGGTTCTTGGAAGAGCACGGCAGGGCTGGGGCTGCCCCGAAGGGCCCCCCGACGCCAATGCTGCCCTACCTCCACCCGCCCCAGCAGGTCCTGTACAGCCGCGTCATTGTCGTGCACGAAGGAACCGAATACCACAGCCGGATCTACCTGGTGGAAGAGGACGGCGCCGCGTTCGTGCGCAAGCAAGCGCTCTTCGACCTGGCCGAACGCGAGTATCACTTCTTGTCCAAGCTCGGGGGAGCGTTCTTCCCCAAAGCGCGAAGGGCTTGGAAAGAGGACTGCTACTCGGTGTGCGACATGGATTTCGTCCATGGCTATCCACTGACGGACGTCGAGCGATTCGTCGGCGAGCATAACTCGGAGCAGACGAGCCAGTTCATGCATCGCTGCCTCGATATCCTGGATATCCTCCATCGTGAGGGCATAACGCATCGAGACATCCGGTCGGACAATATCCTCGTGCGTGCCGATCAGCCAGTGCTTCTGGACTTCAGCTGGGCCGTATCAGAGGAGATGCCCTGCATGACCCCGGAAGGACTGGGAAGAGAAGGCCGACCTCCCGATCAGAGCTTCTGCGATGTCTACTCGATGGGCATTGCGCTTGCGCCGATGTGTTTCTACTACCCGGAGTTCGCACACGTGATTCAGGCGATGACGGAACCGTCGGCAGCCGTCCGGACTACGGACATTCCGGTCTTGCGCCGCATGCTCGACCAGGAGCAGCCAACGGCCGAACGGTTCAAGAGGGCCTGCACTGCGCTGGCATCTGCCTATGCGCAGCAGAGGCAGTTCGATGACGCGGACGAGGTAGTCGGAAAGCTGCTTGCGCGCAGCCCCAAGCAGCCGGATGTTCTCAACCTGCTCGGCGAAGCCGCACTCGCCTCCGGTGACTCGGCTCGGGCGAGGGCTTACTTCGCTGAGGCGCTTCGGCAGGACGGCGCTTTCCTCTCGGCACGCTGCAACCTTGCCTGTGCATTCGAGGCCGGGGGGATGATCGAGGAGGCCGCGCGGTTGTACGGGGAGGTGCTGGACAGGGACCCAACGGACGAGAAAGCGTTGCAGACTGCGCCGGGTCCGCTCGGCATTGGCGGTTCCCCGGCGGACCTCGGGTCGCAGGCCGGGCGAGCGACAGCCAATCTCGCAACGCGGGCCAAGCCGCTGCATGAGATACTTGCCGCACTCAGCAGGCGGGCCGGCACCCCGCCTGCGGGCCTGTGGCACGGGACTTGCTCGATCTGCGGCTCGGAAGTTGACTTTATCATCACAAATCCCGACAATCTCCGCGAGAGCCTGGCCTGTCCATCCTGTCAGTCCATCAGCCGCGACCGGCTGCTGATCCACGTCTTCGGGCTGCTGCTCGGCGAAGCGGCTCCCCTTGCGCGCTGGACTGTAGACCGCGAACTGAGGGTCTTTGAGACCTCCGGCCAGCGAGCACACCCCCGGTTCCTGTGCGGAAGGTTCGACTACTACAACACCGAGTTCGAACCGGACAAGATGCAGGAACCTTATGACAACCGCCGCTATGCGGACCTCCAGAAGACGCCTTACGAGGACGGGTTCTTCGACGCCATCCTGTCTTCCGATGTCCTGGAGCACGTCCGGCTCTACGAGCAAGCGCTGCACGAGGTATATCGGGTGCTGAAGCCGGGCGGCGTTGTCCTGCTCCAGATGCCCTACGTCCACGAACGTGAGCAAACGCAGGTAATGGTTCAGCCTGACGGAGACCGAGACATCTTCCTGGCCGAGCCGCAGTACCACGCCAGCAATACCCTCGTCTACCGAGTTTATGGCCGCGAGCTCCTGAAGGAGCTTGAAGAGGCGGGGTTCGAGGTCGAGCATGTCCGGGCCGAGCTGCCGGGATTCGGCATTCCGGTGCAGGATATGATCGTCTGCAGGAAGCCGGCCCTGCAGCATGGTTCCGTTCTGGCTGCGGCACGCTGCCACTATGCGTCGCTGCTTTGCGCCGCCGGCAAGCTCGACGAAGCCGTCCAGCAACTGGAGGAAGTCCTGGCAATCGACCCAGGTGACGCACAGGCGCACAACGACCTCGGCGTCCTCCATTTTCAGAAGGGCGAACTACAGGAGGCCTTGATGCACCTGGAGTCAGCCCTGCACCTGGATTCCGGCGATGCCGACATCGCGAAGAACCTGGCCGAGGTGTACCTCTCCATCGGGCGTGCTGCGGATGCGGTTCAACTCTACGAGAGGATCCTCGCCGGCAATCCGGACGACGTGGAGGCGCTCGAGGCCGTCGGCCATTTGTGCCGACAGGCCGGCTATACCGAGCAGGCGGCTGCCTTTTTCAGGAGGCTGCTCGATCTTGAACCTGACCGTGCGGACGTTAAGGAGGCAATAGGGGCATTGGAGGAGCAAGCTGCCCCTGCCGAAGGACCTGCCGAGGCTGGCGCCAGTCCACGAGAGACGGCACAGGAAGCAAAGGAGGGCCTGCAGTGCTTTGAGGACAGGATGAAGGAGGATTGGGACAAGCGCGCTCGCGAAGATGCGCGCTACTACGTCTACTCGGCAAGACGCGGGCAGACCGAGGACGAGTTCGACAGCTCTGGGAAGCTGAGCGTCGAGGAGTTGGTGGTCAAGGACCTGGCGACTGTGGCCGGAGGCCGCGATCCGAAGTCGATGACGATGCTCGAGATCGGCTGCGGTCTGGGCCGGATGACCAGGTATCTCGCTGGGGTGTTCGGCGAAGTCTGCGGCGTGGACGTGTCGGGCGAGATGATACGCAGGGCGCGCGAGCGCCTGCGGTCAGCGGCGAACGTGCGCCTCTACGAGAACAACGGCAGAGACCTCTCGATGTTCCCAGACGCCATGTTCGATTTCGCCTTCTCCTTCATAGTCTTCCAGCACATCCCCTCGAAGGATGTGGTGCTGAGTTACATCCGAGAGGCACACCGCGTCCTCAAGCCGGGAGGGGTCTTCAAGTTCCAGGTACAGGGCAGCACAAGTGCCTCCTACCTGAAGGCGCCGAAGGACACCTGGCACGGGGTCACGATCACGGAGGAAGACGTCGACGGACTGTGTGCCGAACCTGGCTTCGAGCTTCTGGCAAAGTCCGGCCAGGGGATGCAGTATTCGTGGTATACCCTGAGAAAGGTGGGCGTCGGGGCCGCCTGCCCTCAGCACTCGGCTTCTGCCGCGCCGGAGATGCCGCTCGTTTCGATTATCATCCCGGTGTATAACGGCCTGAAGCTGACACAGGGCTGCCTGAGGTCCATCTCGAACAACACAGGGTATCCGAACTGCGAAATCATCGTGGTAGACAACGGTTCGGTGGACGGGACGACAGAGTACCTGCGCCAGGTTCAGTCGGATAGGTTACGGCCGGTCTTCCACAAGGAGAACCTGGGCTTTGTAGAGGCCTGCAACTCCGGAGCAGCCGCAGCTTCCGGAGGCTATCTCCTGTTCCTGAACAACGATACGGAAGTTCAGCCGGGGTGGCTGGAGTCGCTCGTCGAGTTCACTCAGGCCACGCCCGACTGCGGGGCCGTGGGGGCGAAACTCGTCTATCCGAACGGCAGGTTGCAGGAAGCCGGAGGGATCATCTTCTCCGACGGAAGCGGCTGCAACTATGGCAAGGGCCAGAACCCAAACGATCCGCGCTTCAACTTCGTCCGAGAGGTAGACTACTGCTCGGGCGCCGCGCTGCTGGTTAGGAAGACCTTGTGGGACGAGATCGGCGGCTTCGACCGCCGCTATGCTCCGGCTTACTACGAGGATACCGACCTCTGCTTCGAGATCCGCAGGCGGGGGTTCAAGGTCTACTACCAGCCGAAGAGCGTCGTCGTGCACTACGAGGGCCAGACGGCCGGAACCAGCCTCCAGAGTGGCTATAAGCGCTACCAGGTCGAGAACCGCAGAAAGTTCGTCGAGAAGTGGGCGGCTGATCTGGCCGGCCAATCCACGAACGATCGACGCAATGTGGCAAGGGCATCCAACAGGCAGACACGAGGAAGCGTACTCGTCGTTGACCCGTTCATGCCCTGGTTCGACCGGGCGTCCGGTTCGCTGCGCCTGTTCAGCATTCTGAAGATCCTGCGGCAGTTGGGCTTCCACGTGACGTTCATCGCTCGGAATCCATCGATGGAGGAACGTTACAGGCCGATCTTAGAAGATATGGGCATCGAGGTGTACGCCGGCGACCCGGCGGCGATGAGGGCGGCGGGAGCGAGGCTAGATAGCGTCCCGCGCGTCCCTTACGACGTGCTGTTTCGGGAACGGCAGTTCGACTACGCTATCATCAGCTTCTGGCACGTCGCAGAATACTATATGCCGCTCGTCAGGCGGTTGTCGCCGGAGACTCAGGTCATCGTCGATACTGTGGATGTCCATTTCCTGAGAGAGATGCGCGAGGCGGAGCTGAAGCACGACCCCGAGCTGGAGGAGAAGGCGCTCACGAACAAACGGTGGGAGCTCGCCGTCTACCGCCAGGCCGATAGGCTGTGGGTGGTGACGGAGCAGGACAAAGACGCCGTGCGGGAGCTTATCCCTCACGTAGCGATAGACGTCGTGCCGAACATACACGCCCAGATCGATGCAACGAAGGCATATGAGAATACGTCCGACCTCATGTTCGTAGGCAACTTCAACCATCCGCCGAACCGCGACGCGGTGCAGTATCTCTGCGACGAGATACTGCCCCTCGTTCGCCGGGAGCTTCCAGGTGTCAAGCTCTACATAGTTGGAGCGAACCCGCCGTCGGAAGTTCGAGCTCTTGCCTCCGACCATGTCGTCGTGACCGGCTTCGTGGAAGACCTGTCGCCGTACCTCGAGCAGGCCCGGATTTCCGTCAGCCCGCTGCGCTACGGCGCAGGGATGAAAGGCAAGGTGGGCGAGGCGCTCGCGTGGGGTCTGCCCGCAGTCACGACATCGATCGGCGCAGAGGGCATGGATCTGGTGAACGGACGGGAAGCTCTGATCGCCGATACCGCGGAGGACTTCGCGGCTCAGATCGTCAGGCTGTACCGCGACCCCGAGTTGTGGCGCCGCCTCTCCGAGAACGGAAGGGCCAAGGTCAGGCAGTGGTCACCAGAGGCCGTCAAGGAGCGGCTGGTATCGCTGCTTGCGGCTCTCACTGGACCTCAGAAGAAGCTCGTGTCGATCGTCGTGCTCGCCTGCAACCAGCTCTCCTACACCAGGAAATGCCTGGAAAGCATCGAGCAGCACACAGCGACGCCGTACGAGCTGATCGTCGTGGACAACGGCTCTACCGACGGCACCGAGCATTACCTCAGCGACTTGCAGCGGCAGTGGGAGGACTCGAAGGCAGAGTCGCGGCCCTGCAAGGCTGTCGAGGTCGTGCGGCACGATCAGAACCTGGGGTATGCCGCCGGCAACAACGCCGGCATTGCCGTCTCGGAAGGCGACTACGTGCTGCTGCTGAACAATGATGTGGTGGCCACACCCGGTTGGCTCGAGCGGCTGGTTGCGCATGCCGAGCGGAACCCGAGGGTCGGCATCGTGGGACCGATGACGAACCTGATTTCAGGTCCGCAGCGGGTGGATGCTGTGTCTTACCAGACGTCCAACCTGAACGGGCTGAACGAGTTTGCCGCACGGTGGGCGGAGGAGCATGCGGGTGAGGCTGTGGTCTGCCGGCGGGTCGTCGGGTTCTGCGCGCTACTCTCCCGCTCGCTGATCGACGAGATCGGCGGACTCGATACCCGCTTTGGCATCGGCAACTTCGAGGACGACGACCTGTGCATCCGAGCGGTGCTGGCCGGGTTCCGGTGCGTCATCGCCAAAGACTGCTTTGTCCACCACTTCGGCAGCCGGACGTTTGCCGGAGAGGGGATCGACCGGGACCGGCTGATCCTCGCGAACTGGGAGATACTCAAAGAGAAGTGGGGCCTGCCTCGCGACCTGGCCTACGGGAGGTCTTGCAGCTTCCCCCCGGTGCTGGCGCGCAAGTTCGAGCCGGAGCTGCATCGCTGCCCAATCGCTGCGGACGGTGTGCGTCAAGAGCAATGGTTCGCTGCACCCAGATGGGAAGAGGCGGCGGCGTGGCGGCCGCTTATCGAGGAGTTCGCGCGCCTGCACAGACCAGGTGATGGGTCGGTGCTCAGATTGTACGCAGGCCCCCTGACCGACAGCACGTCGGACGACGCATACGAACGGGTCAACAGGCTGGTGGAGGCGCTGGGACTCCCGGAAGAGGATGTCCCGGACATAGAGATAACCGACGAACTGCCGGGCGGCCGGGTCACGCGCATCATCCTGACAGGCGGCGAACTGGACCACAACCTCCGACGCAGGTTCGGGGAGCTGTGCGTCGGCCGGCAGGTCCTTCATGCCACCGCGTGACCCTTCTGGAAGACCAGGGAGACAAAGCAAATGCCTTTGACGATGAGAACGAGAAGAGCCGCGGGCGGTGCAGTCGCCTCGGCGGACGCCAAGCAGGCGGGACTTCAGGCCCTCCAGGACAAGTGCTGGCTCGAAGCGGCAGGCTATCTGGAGAAGGCGATGGAGCAGGACCCGTCGGATGTTGAGGTGATGAACGCCCTCGCGCTTGCCCAGCACGGTCTTGGCGATGGCAAGGCCGCTCGGTCGACGCTTGGCAGAGCGGCCAAGCTCGCGCCTGACTATCCGGGGACCTACCGCAACCTGGCTGTGCTTCTGGCAAGTGAAGGCCGAGTTCTGGAGGCTGCAGATAACGTCTGCCGCGCGGTCGAGCTAGATCCGGCAGATGAACAGTCGCTCCGGCTTCTTCGGGAGCTGCGCGGGGTCGTCCGCACGATCAAGCCGCCGGCAAAGAAGCAGAGCAGAAAGCAAGGACGTACGAGTGGGCCGAGCCAGGAGGACATCAACTCGCGGCTCAGGCGAATGAACTCGGCACTCGCGAGGGACGACAACGCATCCGAGGCCGGCCGCGCGACACGGCCGAAGATATCCCTGTGCATGATCGTCCGAGACGAGGAAGCCTTCCTGGAAGATTGCCTGAAGAGCGTGGAAGGCGTCGCCGACGAGGTTGTGATTGTCGATACGGGCTCGACTGACCGGACTGTCCGCATCGCCGAGGCCTGTGGCGCATCCGTCCACCACCACGAGTGGACGGACAACTTTTCCGAAGTCAGGAACGCCGCGCTGGAGCGCGCCGCGGGAGACTGGATACTCGTCCTGGATGCCGACGAGCGGCTGGACGCCGGCTCGAAGGCGGCGGTCCTGAGGGCCGTCTCGAAGCCCACGGCTGACGCCTACGAGTTGACCGTTCGCAACTACCGCTCCTCCAGCCCGACTCCGGAGGGCTACACCCATCGTGTCTGCCGGCTCTACCGGAACAGGCCGGAGTATCGGTACCGTGGAAGGGTCCACGAGCAGATCGCCGCCTCGATCGCGGCTGCCGCCGGCAGAGTGGGCCGGCTGAACGCCCTCGTCCATCACTACGGCTACCGCCCCGAAGCCCTGGAAGAACGCAGTAAGCACGAGCGGTACATTCCGCTTCTGGAGGCCGACCTGAAGGAGGACCCTCGAGACCCTCGCTGCCTGTATAACCTTGGGATGGCCTACTGGTCGAGCGGACAAGCCGAGAAGGCCATCGACCACCTCGAACCGGCGGCGCAGCTTGTGACCGCGAGCCACGAGTATGCATCGCCTATCTTCTGCGCTCTCGTGAACATGTTTTGCGCAACCGGCAGGCCCGACAGAGCGATCTCGACGGCAGACCGGGCTGAGCGGATGGGCGTCTACCACCCGGAGATCAACTTCTCCAGAGGCAACGCGCTGCTCCTGCTCGGACGCTGCCGGGAGGCCATCCAACAGTTCGAGGCGGCCATCCGGACAGGCCGGGCCGGTGAGTGGGTGGGCGATATCGGCGCACTGGGCTACAAAGCCCTATTCGGCATCGCATCCGCATACATGGCCCTCGGCGACCACCGGAAAGCTGCAGAGTCGTGCCGGCAAGCCATTGCCGAGAAGCCTGAGGACGCCCAATCCCACGAGCTTCTTGCCCGCGCTTACCTGCACCTCGGCCGGACGGAGCTGGCGGAGAAGCATTACCTCCAAGCCATCGAGCTCAAGCCGGAGTATGCTCGTGCGCATGCCGGCCTGGGAAAGGCCTATGGGGCGCAGGGGCGGATCGGTGACGCGCTTCAGTGCTTCGTCAAGGCGCTCGAACTGGATCCCGCGCAGTCCGCCTGCTACTTCGATGCCGGCGATGTCCTTTGCTCCGTCGGGAGGTATCAGGAGGCAGCCGGCGTCTACGAGAACGGTCTGGCATGCGATCCGCAGAATGCCCAGGGGTTTGTCGCCCTCGGCGACTGCTACTCGCAGATGGGAGCCTACGAAGCCGCCGTTCTCGCGTACCGCCAGGCGCTCGCAATCCGCCCGGACTGTCCCGAAGCAGCCGACCGGCTCGCCAGCGCCGACCGGGCATTGGCGAACAGCCGGGCCGCCTAAGCGGGCCGGACACAGACTGTCAACCGTCAACTCCGAGTCCCGAACCCCGAGCGCCGGACTCCCCGTCTAACCGGCCGGGCCTTCAGTGTTCATGCTCCTGTGCGGCCGGGGTAAGAATGGTCTGGCACGAGACGGCACCGGCGCGGCATGCCGCACCGTACTCGTGTGGAGCGGGCAATGGCCAGGTACGAGCTCTTTACCTCCGAGTCGGTGACCGAAGGCCATCCGGACAAGCTTGCAGACCAGATATCGGATGCGATTGTCGATGCTGCCATTAGCCTGGACAGGCACGCAAGAGTTGCAGCCGAGACGATGGTCACGCGCGGCAACATCATCCTTGCGGGCGAAATCCGGCTGGCCGAAGACGGTGCTGCACGGATCGTCCGAGAAGCAGAGGAGATCGCACGCGGCGTCCTCCGCGACGTGGGCTATGCGGCCTGCGCAGCCGAGCCGGAGCACGGTGGCTGCAGGGTAACCGTCCTTCTCGGCGCCCAGTCCACTGAGATTCACGAAGCTGTCGAACGCGGCGGGGCCGGGGATCAGGGGATGATGATTGGCTATGCCGCCGACGAGACGCCAGAGCTGATGCCGCTTCCGATCCAGGTCGCTCACGAGCTGACCGCGGCGCTCGCCTCGGCGCGAAAAGCCGATGCCAGGCTCGGCCTGCTTCCAGACGGGAAATCGCAGGTCACAGTAGCCTACTCGCACGGTGTGCCCGACCATCTCGACAGCATCGTCATCTCGGCGCAGCATATCCCCAAGCTCCGCGCGCAGAATGTGGACGCTATCGTGCGGGAGCAAGTCGTCCGGCCGGTGCTCGAGAGGCACGCGAACTATGTCAAGCACGAACCGAGGATATGGGTCAACCCATCTGGAAGCTTTACGGTTGGAGGGCCGGAAGCCGATACGGGCCTTACCGGACGCAAGATCATGGTGGACACTTACGGCGGCATGGCGCACCACGGCGGCGGCTGCTTCTCCGGGAAAGACCCGACAAAGGTGGACAGATCCGGGGCCTACGTTGCCAGGTTCCTTGCGAAGAACACTGTGGCGGCCGGGATGGCGAGACGATGCGAACTCCGTCTGGCCTACGCGATCGGTGTGCCGGAGCCGCTCGCGATAGGCGTGGACACGTTCGGCACGGGCGCAATGCCCGATGAGGCCATAGAGGAACTGGTCAAAGGCAGGTTCGACCTGACCCCACGGGGGGTGATCGAGCTGCTGGACCTGCGCCGGCCCATCTACCTGCCAACAGCCAGGAACGGGCACTTCGGCAAGCCGGAGTTCAGCTGGGAGAGGATGATCGACCTGGCCCGGTGACGCGGGAGGCGGCATAAGGCCGGCTGCCGCGCAGTTAAGAACCCCGGTCTCGGGGTAAAGACTAGAGGGAGCTTGACCATAGGAGGACATGCAATGCCCAGTCAGCATAATGTCACCATCTACAGCACACCTACCTGACCCTACTGCCATCAAGCCAAGAGGTACTTGGCCGAGAAGGGTGTGCCATTCACCGATAAGGACGTGGCATCCGACCTTCAAGCAAGGGAAGAGATGGTAAAGAAGTCCGGCCAGCTCGCGGTGCCGGTGATCGACGTAGACGGGAATATCATCGTCGGCTACAACAAGCCGAAGCTGGACGAGCTGCTTGCGGATTAGCGTCGTTCGTCCTCTCTCCGGGCGGCGATCTTCCGACCATGGCCGCGCCCGGGCATGGGTATCGGAATCGCTGCCCGGCGAGACGAATACTGCTATCGGATCATTGTGCGCGAGGAGATGGCTATGCACGATCTGATCATCCTTGGCGCCGGCCCTGCCGGCATGACCGCTGGTGTCTATGCTGCGCGCAAACAGCTCGATACTCTTATCATCACAGAGAACATCGGCGGTCAGACAACGTGGAGCGCCGGGATCGAGAACTACCTGGGCTACACCTACATCACCGGCCCGGAGCTTGTCGCCAAATTCCAGGACCATCTGCAGCATTTCAGCCTGAGGGTCGAATACGCCAAGGTTACCCGGTTCTGCAAGGTGGAGGGAGGTTTCCAGGCCGAGACGGAGGATGCGAGAGAGTTCCAGGCCCGCTCGGCAGTCTTAGCGACAGGCAAATCCCCGCGGATGCTGCACGTGCCGGGTGAGCGCGAGTTCAGGGGCAAAGGAGTGACATACTGCTCGACCTGCGACGCTCCGCTCTTCGCAGGAATGGAAGTCGCGGTCGTTGGCGGAGGCAACTCGGGGGCGGATGCAGCAATCCAGCTCATGAGGATCACCCCCAAAGTCTACCTGCTGGAGATCGCGCCGGATCTCCGGGCAGACGCGGCGCTGCAGGAGAAGATCAGAGGAGCGCACAACGTCGAGATTCTCGTCAACACCAAGCCGAAGGAAGTGTTCGGCGACGTGATGGTTACCGGGATCAAGGTCGAGAACGTCGAGACTGGCGAGAAGCGAAACCTGAAGGTCCGGGGTGTTTTCGTCGAGATCGGTCTGGAGCCGAACACGGGCTTTCTCGACGGCCTGGTCCGTCTGAACAGGTACGGCGAGGTGCCGGTCAACTGTGCGGCGGAGACCGGCGTGCCCGGGCTGTTCGCGGCCGGTGACGTTACGGATGTTCCGGAGAAGCAGATCATCATCGCCGCAGGCGACGGTGCGAAAGCTGCTCTCGGCGCGTACTCCTATCTTGTGCGGCTGCCATCGGAGAAGGTGTGAAGGGACCGGGTCGGTTGCCGGTGCAGCCCTGCGGGCTTGGGGCGCCGGGCCTGCAGGGGACCGTGTCCGCTGTTCCCGGCCTCTGACCTCCGATCTGCTGCGGCCAACCTCGCGGGTAGTGCCAGTCCTCTTACCTCCCGGACTGCGGGAGCGGGTCAAGGTGAGGGTGACGCGCCCCTGCCGTGGCTGAACAGCTGCCCGACGACGCTTGCGGTCCCGCGCCCGTTTGTTGTAAGCTAACCTCGGCAATTCCTATGCGTGATGGTCAGGAGGCAAGAGGCAAATGAGGAGCACACCCATCGGGCTGATCATGCTCAACGATGAGCGGGAGCACGTCTGGCGCCTGAACAACGAGCAGAACACGGCGGTGCTCAGGCGGTGGGCGGAGGTGATCGAAGAGGGGATGAGAAACCACGACGGCAGCGCTCCGGAGGTTGTCACCGCTTCGAGAATCGTGACTTCCGTCCGCATCGCACAGGAGGTCGGCGAAGAGCTTGCCCGCGCGAACTGCAGACAGCTGGTAATGTGCTATAACGTCTGGAACTTCCCGTTCCTTGCTTGGCCTCTCGTGAACAGCCTCGGGGCGGACACGCCGATCCTTTCGCTGTCGAACAACAACGGCAGATACCCTGGAAACGTCGGGCTGCTGGCTACGGACGGCGCGCTCCGGCAGGCTGGGCGGCGGACGCATCGTATCGTCGGAGAGATCGACGACCCCAAGACCCAGGCCGACGTTCTCGCCTGGTTGCGCGCCGCACAGGCTGTGACCACGATGCGCAATGAAGTCTATGGCCTCTACGGTGGCCACTCTATGGGCATGGAAACCGGCTACTATCATCTCACGCCCACGCTCAAGACACTCGGTACCACCTGCAGTCAGATCGACCAGCTTCTCCTCGTCGAGGTGATGAAAACTGTGCCCGAAAGCGAGGTAGAAGCCGGCCTCGGATGGTTCGAGAGCCTCCTTGGCGATCGCATCCTCTACGATGGCAGAATCCTGACTCCCGAGACACTCAAGACCCAGATCAGACTCTACCTTGCGATGGAAACGGTCAACCGGGAAAAGGGGTTCGACTTCTGCGGACTGAAAGGGCAGCGCGAGTTGACCGAGTACGTGTGCCTCGGCGATGTTCCAGAGATGTTGATGAACGATCCTTACGACTGGCGGGGGCCAAAGGAGCCGACCGTCTGCGCCACGGAGGCCGATGCATACGCTGCAATCACCATGCAGGCGCTCAGGTACATCAGTGGCGGCCTGCCGACGCTCTTCATGGACGTCCGGCTCTATCATCCAGGTCTCGACATCTGGGACTTTTGCAATTCCGGGAACCACGCCTCGTGGTACGCGGCCCGGAGTTGGACCCCGAGTGAGAATTTCAAGACGATCACGTTCCATCCGGCGATGGAGTTCTACTTCAAGGCTGGAGGGGCGTCGGTAGAGTTCGATGCTGCGCCGGGCGAGATGACGTTTGCTCGCCTGGGGCTCTGGGACGAGAAGCCGTATATGGTGATCGTGCCGGGCGAGGCGGCGGCGCTTTCGGCGCAGGAGCGGAGGGCGCTGAACGCCCAGACTGACCCCACGTGGCCTCACGTGCACGCCCGCCTGCGCTGCACTTTCGACGAGTTCCTGGCAGTCTTCCCTGCCAACCACGCGCAGGGAGTCTCCGGCGATGCCGTCCGTGCGCTGAATTACTACTGCGAGATCGCCGGCATCACGCCGGTCGTGCTTGGCGCGGCGGGCGTAGAACGCACAAAGCCGATCTGGGAGCGAGTGGTCGGCTGAACCGCGAAGAAACACGGGGTAGGGAACAGGAGCAGAGGTGAATGCCTGTCCTGTACCCCCAAAGGAGCAGCAAGTGCCAAAGATCGCGATGATCGGCGCGGGAAGCGTCGTATTCTCAATGCATCTTCTCGGGGACATACTCTCGTTCCCCGAGCTGTCCGAGTCCGAGATCGCACTCATGGACATCGACCCGGAGCGGCTGAAGGTTGCGGAGGTGATGGCCCATCGGATCGCGGACTATCTGAACGTAAAGCCGACCATTAGGGCATTTGCGGACCGTCGAGCCGCGCTCGATAGCGCAGACTATGCCGTCAATATGATCAATGTCGCGGGCTACAAGCCGGGGACGGTCACCGATTTTGAGATTCCGAAGAGATATGGGCTGAAGCAGACCATCGCTGATACGCTCGGCATCGGAGGTATCTTCCGGGCGCTGCGGACAATCCCCGTACTCCTTTCGATGTGCCGGGATATGGAGGAAGTCTGTCCGGATGTACAGCTCCTCAACTACGTGAATCCGATGGCGATGAACACCGGCGCGATTCTGCGAGGCTCGAAGATCCGCACTGTCGGCCTCTGCCATGGCATTCAAGGCGACCACTTGTGGCTCGCACGCTACCTGGGCATTCCTCAGGAGGAGTTGTCGTTCCTGGCCGCCGGGACCAATCACATGGCCTTCTTCCTCAAGCTCGAACACAACGGCGAGGATATGTATCCCAGGCTGAAGAAGCTGGCCGAGGACGGCGCGGAGTTCGTGCAGGACGACAGAGTGCGCTTCGAGATGATGCGAAGAATCGGCTACTTCGGCGGAGAATCGAGCGAGCATCTAGCGGAGTATGTGCCTTACTTCATCCGCCGCGACCGCGAGGATCTGATCGAGCGCTTCGCGGTGCCGATTGACGCGTACATCCGCGGATGCGAGAGACAGATCGAGTGGTGGGAGAAAACGCGCGATAAGCTCCTGTCGGGCGACGAGCCGCTCGAGGTACACCGGACCTCCGAGTACGCTTCCTACATCATCCATTCGATGGAGACCGGCACGCCGCGGGTGATCTATGGCAACGTGCTCAACCGGGGGCTGATCACCAACCTGCCCGACAGGTGCTGCGTGGAGGTCCCGTGTCTGATCGACCGAAACGGCGTACAGCCCTGTGTGGTCGGGGACCTGCCGCCGCAGGTGGCGGCGCTCGTGCGGACTAATGTAAACGTCCATGAGCTGACTATCGAGGCTGCACTGACGGGCAAGCGCGAGCACGTCTACCACGCTGCCATGCTCGATCCCCACACGTCTGCTGAACTGACACTCGACGAGATCTGGAGCCTTGTGGACGACCTGTTCGAAGCGCACGGCTCTTGGATTCCGCCGATGAGCTGATGCCTCAGGGGTTGGGTGCCGGGCGAGGCGGTGGGCGCTTTCGGCAGAGGAGCGCAGGGCGCCGACCGCGTGAAACCGGTCTGGGAGCGCGTGGTATAGCAGGTACATTGTAGGCGATCTGGATGAACATAACAGACATCAGGCCAGCGCATCTGGATTGGTAAGCCGCTTTTTGGGGTGAAAGCGATTCCACGGATCGGGCATGACGGTATCTCAGGCAGCAGGTATGAAAGCAGCCGCAGCACACTATCAGCCTTCAGAACGGATCAGGAGACTCTGGAATCGGGCGCAAGGCCAGCCTGACGAGATGTTCCTGCCGATGTTCAGGGCCTTCTACTATCTCGAAGGATGGATGGCAGCAGGACACGAGTCTCTGTCCATACGCAACGCGACGGCGTTGTGCAGCGTGATCGAGAAAATGCCCGTCTTGGTGTTCGCCGGCGAGATAATCGTCGGAGAAAGCGGAGACCGTCAACGCTATGAAGGACTGATAAACTTCCAGCCTTCGGTTGATGCAACCTACCGCGATGAGATCGTATCAAGCAAGCTTACGGACGAGCAGAAGGACCAGATGATCTCCTGGCTGGATGAGAATCCGTTTGCCTATCAGAGGCTTGCGCCCATCGCTCCAATGCCTTCCGAACTGAAGGATGCTGAGGAGCGAGGCGTGCTGTCAGTGTGGGGAACGGACTTGAACCACAGCATCCGGGGTTATGAAAAGGTCCTTCGGCTCGGTTTCTCTGGGCTGGAGTCCGAGGTGGAATCCGCGCTGTCCAGGCTATGCATGAGCGACCCGGACGCCGCTCATCGTCGTGCGAACCTGCTCGCGTGGAAGATGCTCTGCGAGTCTGCCGAAGGGATCGGAAAACGCCATGCTGAGAAGGCTCGCGAACTTGCTTCCTCTTGTAAAGACCCTGGCCAGAAAAGCGAGTGGGAAAGGATCGCGGAGACGTGCGAGAGAGTGCCTGCGCAGCCGGCGCGGACTTTCCTCGAGGCCGTGCAGTCACTTTGGTTCGCCCACATCCTCACAGTCTGGGAGGATGGGATAAATGCGAACGGCATCGGCCGGATCGATCAGTTCCTCTGGCGGTATCTGGAGAAGGACCTAGCGGACTGCGCCATTACTCTGGACGAAGCCGCTGAGATACTTGCCGCGCTCTGGATCAAGCTCTACAGGCCGTACGATGTGCAGCAGATGATGATAGGAGGGCTGGATGCCGACGGCAGCGACGCTGCCAACCCCTTGAGCTGGCTGGTGCTGGATGTGACGGGGGGGCTTGGCTTCATCCGTTGTCTATCGGCAAGGCTTCATCGGCGAAGCCGGCGAGAGTTCGTGTCCAGGTGCGTCGACCTGGTGGCAAGAGGCGGAGGCATACCTTTCTTCTTCAATGATGAGGCTCTGGTTCCGGCGCTTGTAAGCCGGGGGATTCCCCTGGAGGATGCACGCGGCTACGCCGCAATCGGCTGCATCGAGATCACTATACCTGGCAAGACGAGTCCTCACGCCGTGAGCCACTGGATCAACCTTGCCAAGTGCTTGGAGTTGTCGATCAATGACGGCCGCGACTTGCTCGACGGCGCTCAGGTCGGCCCGAGGACCGGTACTCTGGCCGATTTCCGTTCCATAGACGACGTTCTGACGGCCTACACTAAGCAACTGGAATACTTCGCGGAGCTGGCTGTCTACGGCTCGAACGCCTGCGAGATAGCGCATAGAAGCCAGTTCCGTCTGCCCTATCTGTCGCTCCTCACCGATGACTGCGTTGCTCGTGGGCTAGATATAACCGAGGGCGGCGCACGCTACAACTACCACTCAAGCGCGGCCATGGGGATTCCGAACGCAGCCGACAGCCTGGCCGCGCTTCAGTCCGCGGTTTTCGCCGATAAGCTCATCAGCCCTGAAGATATGCTCACAGCGCTTCGGGAGAACTTCGCGGGCAAAGAGGATATGAGAGTATTCCTCAAGAACCGCATTCCGAAGTACGGCAACGATGAGCCATTGCCTGATGGCTTCGCTGCCGATCTGGCAAGGCAATACTGCGATCTTCTCGCGCGCTATCGGACTCCGAGCGGCGGCACGTTCTTCTGCCATCTCTTCACGTTTACCCTTATGCTGAGCTTCGGGAAGCTTACCGGGGCGTCTCCTGAAGGCCGTCTCGCTGGTGATCCTCTTGCCTACAGCGTTTCGCCCGCGCAGGGGAGGGACAGGAAGGGCCTTACGGCTGCCATCAGGTCTCTAGCGAAGATCCCGCACCACCTTGCGGCTGCCAGCAGCTCGGCGATCCTCGAAGCCGACCCGGACCTCCTTCAGGGGCCGAACAGGGAAGCGTTCGTGAACCTGATAATCACGGCCATAGATCAAGGCGTAGGGCAGATGCAGTTCAATGTCGTGAGCGCCGATACCTTGCGGGCCGCGCAGGATGATCCCGAAAGCTACCAGAACCTCTGTGTGCGGGTCTCAGGCTTCAGCCAGCAGTTCTGCCTGCTCGATCGTGAGATGCAGGACCACATCATAGCAAGGACGAAGCACACGACCTAGATGAAGGAAACGAAAGAGAGGACAACGCCCGTAAGGATGGCCCAAGAGGATGACAAAAAGCGCACACGGCTGATGCCGGAGCACACGAATCGGCTGCTATTGCATGCGGTTCCCGAACCGCCGGTCGCACACGCCTACCACCACTTCGATCACGATACACGGACGCTGATCTACCCCTACAACAACCGTAAGGTGATCCAGATTCAGATCCCCGAACAGGGCGGGCGCGTGAGTTTCCGCCACGGGTCCGATGGGACAATCCAAAGTTGGCCGCTCTTGCAGCAGATATATGTGATCCTGGAGGCGCCGGCCACGTGCAGGGTCACGTTTCAGATGAGCCACGACGCGATCAACTGCCGCCCGAACCGCGCGCGGTCGGAGCAGGCGATCATCGGGCAGGTCGGGCGCCCGTGCCTGCCGGGCGTCAATGGCCTATACGACATTAACCAGGATCTCCTGATCGGCTGGCACGGTTGCGACTGGCGCTGGATCTCGGATCGGCTCACCCCCGATGCCGACGGCAACCCCATCGCCGAGATGGAGGCCGACCTTGGACCATCAGTCTGGGTCATCGAGTTCCGGCCCCAGTACTACCGCACACACCTCGATTACCGGTATCACAGGCCGTGGGAACGGCGGCCGAATCTGAAGCCCATCGTCGGCTGGTGCACGTGGGAGGCGTACCGCCGCAATGTGACCGAGCAGGACGTGCTCGATGCGACGAAGCTGTTCGCCAAGCACCTGCGGCCGTACGGTATGGAGTACATCCAGATTGACGACGGCTTCGAGAAGCTTCCGCTGCCCGTGAATCCGAAGGGAACGCTGGTTGAGGCGTGGGTCCAGGCAAAGGATGAGTTTCCGTCGGGTCATGCGGGGATCGTCAAGAAGATCAAGGCCCACGGTATGAAGGCGGGCATCTGGACGTCGGCATCCATCTACAACGACGAGTTCGCCGACGAGCAGCCCGACTGCCTGATCTGCGGCAGGGACGGCGCCCCGCTCCTCGGAGACTGGGTAAAGTACATACTCGATTGCCGCGAGGAGTCGCTGGAAAAGCACGTCCGGCCTTACTTCGTCGAGCTGAGGAAGGCGGGGTACGAGTATTTCAAGATCGACGGCATCCGGCATCTGCTCCTGGACGGGCTGCACGAGGCAGTGCTCTGCGGTCTGATGAGCAATGACGAAGCCGAGCACAGGTTCCGTCGATTCCTGGAGGTTGGCCGCGAGGGGATCGGGCCGGATGCTTACTGGCTCTCGTCGTGGGGCATCTTGATGCAGATGGTGGGCCTGTGCGATGCCTGCCGTATCTCTCAGGATGCGATGCCCAACTGGTCGGGGATGCAGATGCAGCTGGTGGAGTCCGCCCGCTGGTTCTTCACGCAGCGGATACTGTTCCTGAACGACCCCGATCATGTGTGCGTGCGAGCGCCGTTCGAATGGTCGCGCAGCGTGCTCTCGATGGTGTCGCTTACGGGTGGGTTGTTCATGCTCAGCGATGCTCTCGATGAGTATGATAAGAAGCGACTCGATCTGATCAAGAAGTGCATCCCCCCGTTGACGACGATCACGGCGGAGACGGGGCCGCTGCAAGCCGACTACGCCGCGTTCACGTGGACGAAGCTCCACAGCTTCCAGGTACTCGACGATAAGCCGTTTGAGGCCGAGCATATGTCCGATGAGGAGGCGCGCGGTATTGCGGGCCGATGGCCGACGGTGAACGACAAGCATCCCTTCTCGTCGCTGTGGGCTTTTCATCTCGATACGGGCATTGGCCGGTGGTGCGTTCTCGGGCGGTTCGCCACGCTGCCGCTCCGCCGGTCGAAGGTCCCGCTCGGCGCGCTCTGCCTCGATCCCGATCTCGACTACCTGGCGTTCGATTTCTGGAAACAGAAGCCGCTCGGACGCATCCGCGGGGCGATCGGCTGTCCGGCGCTCGAGCTTGGCCACTGCCAGATCATCGCGCTCAGGCCGGCGCTCGATCATCCGCAGTTTCTCTCCTCTTCGCGCCACGTCAGCCAGGACGCGATCAGCCTGAAGGCGCAGCGTTGGCAGGATGGGAAGCTGACACTAGCGATCGAGGGGGTCTGCGGCACATCAGAGACCTATTGGATACACGTGCCCGAGGGTTTCGGGCCGTCGGGTCTCGGCTGCGATGGACTCGCGGCCGCGTTCGGGAAGCGTGTTCCTGATGCGGCCGGCGGCGGCGCGGTGGCGATCCGGGTGACGTTCCCGAGGTCGGGCTCCGATATCACTCGGGGCACGCTCACCGTCAGCTTCAGGCGGTAATCGTCAGCGCAACTCCCCATGCTGCCGCGGCCGCGTGAGGCAGCGACGCCGGTTGGCCCGTTCCTTACCTGCGTGCGGCGGCGACCGCGTCGATCTCGACCCTCGCGCCTCGCGGCAGCGCGGCGACCTGTATCGTCGCCCGCGCCGGCGGATCCGGGCCGAAGCAGCGGCCGTATACCTCGTTCACCCTGTCGAAATCTCCCAGGTCGGTTAGGAAGATGGTCGTCTTCACCACGTCTTCCAGTCCGGCTCCGGCAGCTTCGAGGACGGCCCTGATGTTCTCCATGACGCGTGCCGTCTCTTCCTCGATTGTCCCTGAGACGAGAGCTCCGGCTGCCGGGTCGAGAGGAATCTGCCCCGACACAAAGATCAAGCCGCCTGCCCGAATGGCCTGCGAATATGGCCCGATCGCCTGAGGCGCTGCCTCGGTCTCGATCTTCTTCCTGCTCATGCTGCTGGTCCCCGCCTTTCGTGAAGCCGGAGCACATGCTAGCATGGCTGCCAGGTTATTGCCAAGCTGGCTGTTCTCACGGTGTTGGGCGTGTGCATCTCCCCGCAGCCTACTTGGAGGCCAACTGCTTCGCGTATGCGGCGACCTGGTCAACCTGAACGCTGGACAACTTGTCTTTGAACGAGGGCATGCCGCCGCCGCCGTTTCTGATCTGATCCTTGATCTGGGTATCCGACATCTTGCGCGCTTTGGACTTCCAGTCAGGGATCAGCTGTCCTTGCTGGCCGTGGCATCTCGCGCAGTTACTGTCGAAGATCTTCTTGCCGCTCGCGAGGTCAGCAGTCGCGGCTGCTGAGGACGCGGGCCGGGAGGCGGTCGTCCCTCCCGTCGGCTGGCGGGAGCAGCCGATGGATACGATCAACAGGAGTCCTACTGCCGCCCAGGGTAAGTACCGCTGCATGACGTCAGCTCCTTTCGGCATTCCGGCTACCTTGTCATCCTGTACCCAGCTTGCGGGGGAGCCCAAACGCCTGGCTGCTGCGCGAGCCCGAGCCGGCGATCCAGAGAACGCCCGACGTTGAGGGATAGCGACATCGAGGTGGGCAAAGCATTCGCGACGCGAGCCTGCACCTGGCGAATACGCCGCACGCAAATGCTTCGCCCGCAGCCTCCCGCGTTTGGGCAAAGGAGACGGGATAGCGCTACCGACCGCTCTGCCCCAGCAGAGCCAAGACCTCGCGAGAGTGCAGGTCAAGGGCGTCCAGCGCATCTTTGCCTAGTGGGCGCATGTGCATGACCTCGTTGCGAAAGGCGTACAGCTCGTCCAGCTTCTGCTCTACGTAGTCCTTTCTCTTGAGCAGTGGCTTGAACACGCGGTCCCAGTTGTCGTTTTTCACTATGATCTCCTTGCAGTCGGAGAAATCCGCGACATCGAGCAAGCTGGGCGCGTGCTGCATCCAGGGGTAGGGTTTGCTATCCCCTATCGTCTGCCGCTCCTTCCACCTACTCCGCGTGTCGTTGGGTACCTGGTTCTTGACCCACTCGGTACCGAACTCCGCTCTCATTGCCTGGGCTATGAACTCCCGGAGCCGCAGTTCAACCACTCGCAGCTTGGCGTACGCGTCGGCCTCCGCTGATCGCACCATGGCAGCCGCATCGAGAACGCGAATGTCTAGTTCGGTGCGGAGTTCGTGGGCAGACTGCAGAAGCCCGGACCTGATCTGGGCGGGGTCAGGCGCGTTCGTCTGGGGCAGACCCGAGCGCGCCAGATATTCGCGCACCGCACGCATCGTGTCCTCCACCGCCCTCTCGATTCCCTGCTGTGTGTCTTCCTGCAGGCCGGTAGCTAGTTCGGCCGTCCACGGTTTTCCGACCTTCCGAAGAACCTCGTCAACTACTTCCACCCTCAGCCGCTGACCTTCAGTGAACGACCGCATCGCGCCGCGCATGACGCCGCTGATGTCCTTTGAGGAGTGCAACAACCCCCGGCCTGCCATATCCGCCAAGTGCTGAGCACGCTCTGCCTGCAACCTGCGAGACAGCTCCAGCCTACGCTTCGCGAGCAGCTTGTCCGCAAGCTGGGCCTCCTCCGCCGATAACAGTGAGTCTAGCAAATCTCATAACCTCCTCACGTCCTGCACCCAGCTACCGCCCCCTCACCTTCCTCTGCCACTCATCCAGCTTCACCAGCGCCTCGACTGGGGAAAGTGTAGATATGTCCAACTTCTCGAGCTCGTCGATGACAGGATGCTTCTCGGCTTCGAAGAGGGTGGGCTGCATCTTCTGGGTGCGCGCGGCCACGGATTGCTTCCTATCGACCAAGTTTCCTGCCGAGCCGTTCTTCTCGAGGTCGGCAAGCACCTCGGCGGCGCGGGCGATGACCTCCTTCGGCAGGCCGGCGAGGCGGGCGACCTCGATTCCGTAGCTCCGGTCCGTCCCGCCGGGCATGATCTTGCGCAGCCAGACGATCCGGTCGGCCTCTTCCTTGACGGCGACCCGGTAGTTCTTCACTCCCGGCATCTGCTTCTCGAGGTCATTCAGATGGTGGTAGTGGGTGGCAAAGAGCGTCTTAGCGCCGATGTCCTTGATCCGCTCGGCGACGGCCCACGCGATGGAAAGGCCGTCGTACGTGGATGTCCCCCGGCCGATCTCGTCGAGCATGATGAGACTCCTTCGTGTGGCGTTGTTCAGGATGTTCGCCGTCTCGTTCATCTCGACCATAAACGTGCTCTGGCCGCTCACGAGCTCGTCGTGCGCTCCGACGCGGGTGAATATCCGGTCCACGACGCCGATCTTCGCCTCATCCGCCGGGACGAAGCTCCCGATCTGCGCCATGAGCGTGATCAGCGCCACCTGCCGGAGGTAAGTGGATTTGCCGGCCATGTTCGGGCCGGTGATGATGAGAAGCTGGTCGGTATCGCAGTTGAGAAGGGTATCGTTCGGCACGAAGCGCTCGTCTATCAGGAACTGCTCGACCACCGGATGCCGCCCGTTTCCGATGACGATCTCCTCCGAATCGTCCACCACGGGCCGGACGTAGCCATTGGAGGCGGCGACCTCGGCCAGCGACGCGAGAACGTCGAGTTCCGCGACGGCACGCGCCACCCGGCCGACGCTCCGCGCCTCGTCGGCCACCTTCTCCCGAACCTCCATGAACAACCGGTACTCGATGTCTACCGACTTTTCGTCCGCCCCGAGCACCCGCGCCTCATACTCCTTCAGATCGGGCGTGATGAACCGCTCGCCGTTCACCGTCGTCTGCTTGCGGATGTAATCGTCCGGAACGAGCTTCAGGTTCGGCTTCGAAACCTCTATGTAGTAGCCGAAGACGGAGTTATAGCCGACCTTGAGGGTCCGTATGCCGGTACGCTCGCGCTCAGAGGCTTCGAGGTTGGCAATCCAGTCGCGTCCGTTTGCCGCGGCGCTCCGAAGCTCGTCAAGCTCGACATTGAACCCTCTGCGGATCAGTCCGCCTTCCCGCACAATCGCCGGTGGGTCCTCGACGATTGCAGCGCGGATCGCATCGCTCACGTGCTGGAGGCAGTCGATCTCGCCAGCGAGCTGAGCGAGGAGGGCCGGGATTGCAAATCCCGGCCCATCAGGGGCCTCGGCCCCGTCAGGCACGCTGAGCGCGGCCTTGATCTGCGGCAGGACTTCGAGCGACGCGGCCAGGCCGACCAGGTCGCGCGCGTTCGCGTTCCCGATCACGATCCGGCTCATCAGGCGCTCCATATCCTGAATGTCCGAGAGCACCTCGCGGAGTTCGCCCCGAAGGATGGCGTCACCGTAGAGCTTCCCGACCGCCTCCTGGCGTTGGACGATTGAGGCGACGTCGAGCAGCGGCTGGTCGAGCCATTTGCGCATCATGCGCCCGCCCATCGCGGTCCGCGTGCGGTCGAGGATCGAGAGCAGGCTCTTGCCCTTGCCTTCCGGGGAGATGGACTGTACAAGCTCCAGGTTCCGACGCGCGGCGGGGTCGAGGACCATGAACCCGGCGGTCGAATAGGTCGAGATGGATGTAACGTGCTGGAGCGCGGGGGCGTTGGTGCGTTTGAGGTAGTCGAGGATCATGGCCGCGGCCTCCAGGCCGGCCGTCATCTCCTCGCAGCCGAAGCCGCGGAGCGAGGCGGTGCCGAAATGCGAGATCAGGCGCTCGCGCGGCGGTTGCACGTAGACACCATCCTCCTCGTAACGTGTGACGAAGCCGCCGGACGCGCTCTTCACCGCCTCTTCGAGATCCCGATCGATCTCCCTAAGCAAACACTCGGCAGGAGAGAGGCGTGCGATCTCCTCCAGCGCTTTCGGAACGCTGTCCCGGCCCTCGATCTCCGTCACCGCGAACTCGCCTGTCGAGATGTCCAACAGCGCGAGGCCGGTTCGCTCCTCGTTCGGCACGAGCGCGGCCAGGTAGTTGTTGGATTTCGAGTCGAGCATTCCGTCTTCGAGGACGGTGCCGGGGGTGACGACGCGGGTAACATCGCGCTTGACGAGACCCTTCGCGAGCTTCGGGTCCTCCATCTGGTCACAGATAGCGACCCGGTAGCCGCGCGAGATCAGCCGCGCGACGTAGCGCTCGACGGCGTGGTACGGAACGCCGCACATCGGCATCTTGCCCGATGAGCCGGCGTCTCTAGAGGTCAGCACTATCTCGAGCTCGCGCGAGGCGATGACGGCGTCGTCCCCGAACATCTCGTAGAAGTCCCCGAGCCGGAACATCAAGATGACGTTCGGATACTGCGCCTTGATCGCCTTGTACTGGGCGAGCATCGGTGTCAGCTTGGCGGCCATATCTTGCTGCAGCCCCTGAATGCAGAACGAGAGGGAAGGCCGTCGGCCTCCCCCCTCCTGTCGGAACTACAACACGATTATACCATTCGGATCGGCGCAAGCCAAGCGAACGAACGGAGGTTCGGCGGGCAGGGTCGTGTATCAGGCGCCTGCAAGCTGGGCGCGCCGCGTCGTTAGGGTAATGGCCTAGGGCGCGCAGAGCGGAACGGGCACCGTGAACACTGTGCTGCCGTCATCCAAAGAGAGGACGACAGATATGGCGAGCCGCGCGCCGGGAGCGGCATCGCTCGTGAGCGTCGCTCGGCAGGTCTTGCTGCCTGCGGCGGGCAGCCGGACCAGGCTCCGCTCCGGCTTCGCGCTCACCTTCTCCGGTACCTGCCACGTCACCGATACCTCGACCGGCTCCTCGGTCAGGTTCTCGATCCTTAGGCTGACCGGGCGCGGGCTGCCCGCCACGATCTCCGGCTCGGAGAGCAGGTCGAGCACTGCGCGGACACGGCCGAAATCGTACGCCAACTGGTAGGGCGACCGCGCCCAAAGCTCCTTTGCCGTCGCTCTGTCCACCAGCCGGAGCTTCGCGTTGTCTAGAGGAGCGGTCCGTGGCTCGGCAGAGATGGTCACCGGCGCATGCTGTGCCTCAAGGACCCGTTCGGCCATCCGGACCGTGTGGTCTGTAAGCTCCGAGAGCGTCGCCGGCGGCTGGAAGCCGGATATGGCGACGTTCTGGATGCCTTCTCCTACCGGCTTGCGCCACTTGTCTGGGATGAACTCGGAGCCGTGGATGATGCCAAGGATCGAGCCGAGCGTGGCGCCGGTGCAGTCGGTGTCGTCGCCGCAGTCGACTGCAGCACAGATGGACTTTCCGAAGTCACCTTCGCCGTAGAGCCATCCGAGCACCACGAACGCGACGTTCTGAGGAGCCATGAACCAGCCTGTGGACTCAGAAGCCTTCACGACAGCCGCGCGTGCGGTCTTCAGGTCGAGTCCCTGCTTACAGGTATCCATCGCCGCGCGAATGCTCTTCGCGACGCTGCATTTGCCGGGAATGTAGCTCAGGCCGATCTCGAGGAGACGGTCGCGGTCCGGTTCCACGAATGCAGCGCTCTCGATTGCGGCCATGAAGACCTCCGCCCAGGTGCCTTCAGCCGTGCCGTGGTCCACGCAGGCGTCCTCCCATGCGTACCGCGCCGCCAGCGCCGGGCAGCCCGGCGCAACGCAAGCCCATATCTCGGACCTGATCCACGCGCCGTTGCTGTCCCGCCACTTGTTGCGGAAATGACCCGAAAGCGGAGGCGGGAATCCGTCCCGCATATTGGCCTTCCCGATGCCGTACTCGTTCCAGTCAACGGGCACATACTTGAGCCAGTACTCGCCGAGGACGCGGGCATCCAGCTTCGGCCCGCGCTCCTCCAGCGCCTTGAGCCACAGGATCTGCAGGTCGAGGTCGTCGTTCGCCGCCGGCTTCTCGGGTACCGGATCATAGAATGTGAGCGAGTGCATCTCGCGCTGCCCCTCGAAGGGCATCCCCAGGGTCCCGCCGATGTTCTTTCCCAGCCAGCAGGCGTAGACCTTGTCTCGGAATTCGTCCCGATCGAGCTGGGCAGGGGTCTTGCGCGCAGTCGCTCCTCTCACGGCTGGTCGGGTGAAGAGGAGCAGCAGTAAGACGGCGAGTAGGACGAGCTTCATAGTGCGACGTAGCCTCCCTAATGCGCAGGTGCGCAGCCTTCAGGGGAACATACGACGCGCCGACTGCGGACTCCTCCTTTGGGGCCGGCATGACTCAGCGGTCGGAGGTCAGAGACCGGGGCGGGGGAATCAGCGATGCCTTTGCCCCTCGACGCCGGCCGCCCACACGAACGTGCAACACCCAACGTCTCCGCACGGCCGCCCGCTGTGTGGTCAGTCGTTCCGGAACCAGGGATGGCTGCCGTCGTTACGGTTGTTCCAGGGCGCAAGGACAGGAACCCAGGGGACAGGAAGCTTGTCGAGCGGACAATCGCCGCCGGTGCCGACACGAGTGGACGTGAACCCGCCCTGCATGACCAAGCTCACATGGTTGTCAACGAAGACAACGTTCGCACCGCCGCCGTGCCGTGTTTCGGCTTCCTCTTCATAAGACTTGGGCATGCCCGGCCACATGGTCGGTGGTCCCCACCAGGTGTGATGTCCCGGCTCGTTTGCATAGGCGGGGCCGTCCATCAGGAACACGGTCGTCCTCGGATACACCATTTGGGAGAAGGTAGGCGGCGGCGCGCCGCTATAAGGCGACCACCAATCGGTGAAGACGTTCCTCCAGTAGGAGAAGCCCTGCACTTTGCTTGACTGCGGCAGCAAAGGGCACGATGCCAGGAGCTTCGTCTTGGCATACTTCTGAACTATGGACAACCAGCCACTTGCGAGGTTGCCGGCTCCCCAGGGAGGGAAACGGCCCTGGTTGTCGTCCATGTACATCGCCGTCGCCACCCCGATCTGCCTGAGGTTCGATGAGCACACGGCCTGTTTCGCCTTCGCCTTTACGGACAGGAAAATGGGGAAAAGTATCGCTGCAAGGATAGCTATGATGGCTATCACCACCAGCAGTTCGATGAGCGTAAACCCTTTGCGCTCCGCCATAGGTTCGTCCCTCGCCTTCGTCTGGTTGTCCCCCACGCAGTATACCACATCCCGCGTGGTGGTGGTGTCTCGCTGCGCAGCCGAGGCAGGGTGGAGACGAAGGGGTGACGGCGGCTGAGTGTCCGGCGTGCGCCGGCTGGGTATAAGAGGCTGGGCTCCTGCATCCGGTACGTACAAGCGGGAGCGAAGCCATGGGAGGGAATGCAATGGCCACGTATGTGATGCTGTTCCGGTACACGGAGAAGGGTATCGAGAACGTGAAGCAGAGCCCTTCGCGGGTGAATGCTGTCAAGGAGGCTTTCCGCAAGCTCGGGGCGGAGGTGAAGGATTTCTACCTCTTGATGGGCCGCTACGACACGATGATCATCGCTGAAGCCCCAAACGATGAAGTAATGGCCACCGCCGCCTTGGCGCTCGGCTCGATGGGCAATGTCCGCTCCGAGACCCTTCGCGCCTTCAGCGAGGACGAGTTTCGTCGGATCGTCGGCGCCATTCCCTAAGCGGGCCTGAGGCAGCCGCGCCGCCAGCCTGCTCGTTCACCCACACCCGGGCAATCGTCGGAGAAGCCCGGTACCATGGCTTCGGAGGAAGACGACCGGGCGGAATCGAATAGATTGCGGGAGGTGGTGTTCGTGAGGGTCAAGGATATCGTCCGCGACCTGGAGGAGATAGCCCCGCCGCGGCTGGCGGACGAGGACGACTGGATCGGTCTGCAGGTGGGGGATGCGGAGGTGGACGTCTCCCGTGTGGTCGCAGCGGTCGATCCGACGCCCGCTGTCGTCCAGTGGGCTGTCGACTCCGGCGCGGAACTGCTCGTCACCCACCATCCGCTGATCCACAGGCCGCTTAGCACAGTTGCAGCAGGAGAGCCGACGCGGGATAGGATCGTAAAGCTCATCACGAGCGGCACGGCGCTCTACGTGATGCACACGAACTACGATTCGGTGGAGGGCGGGACAAACGACGTGCTCGCCGAGCGGCTTGGCGTGCGCGTCACGGGTCTGCTGTCTGTTCGAAGGCGTGAGAGGAGGCTCAAGGTCGCTGTGTTCGTCCCGGAAGAGGCCGTTGACGAGGTCAGAGACGCCATGGCCGAGGCCGGCGCCGGCCTCATCGGGAACTATGCTTACTGCAGCTTCAGGGCCGTGGGCACGGGAACCTTTATTCCTCTGCCGGCCGCTCAGCCCTATGTGGGCGATGTCGGCAACCTGGAAGAAGCAGCGGAGTACAGGCTCGAGATGATCGTCCCCGAATGGCGGCTCGACGCGGTGGTGGAGGCGATGATACGAAAGCATCCCTACGAGGAAGTGGCCTACGACGTTTATCCGCTGGAGAATGAACCGCACACCTACGGCTATGGGCGAGTCGGCACGCTGGGGAAAGCTGTCAAGCTCTCGGAGTTCCGCCGGAAGGTCGAGCAGGCGCTGAGCTTCCACGAGACCAGGATGGTCGGCGACCCGGATATGCCGGTCGAGATAGTCGCCCTCTGCAGTGGCGGCGGCAGCAGGCTGATTCCCGATGCCCACGCCGCCGGCGCGAACGTCTACGTCTGCGGCGACATCGGCTACCACGATTTCCTCGCTGCCGACGCGCTCGGCCTCGCCGCGATAGATGCCGGCCACTACCAGACCGAGCGGCCCGGGATGGAGGCTCTGGCCGACCGCCTGAGCCGTATGTACGCCGAGGAGCCGGTGACCGTCGAGTTTCGGCCTTGAGCCGACGACCTGCTGATTGCCGAATGCTGAAACCGATCCCCGTCCGCATCCTGAGACTGTCAAAGGATGCCGTGTCTGCGAGCAGCAGGCGGAAGCCGGTCCAGCGTACCTCGTACAATGACTGGTTTTTGCACCGCGGCGCAGGAAATGTGGAACCCGCGGAGAAGCGGTTACTGACAAGGCAGCAAAGCGAGGGAAGCGGACGGAAGTGACACGGGATGTGAGATTCGGCATTGTGGGGTGCGGGACGATAGCGCCGTGGCATGCGACCGCCGTCACTGCAACGGACGGAGCGAGGCTGGCTGCGGTGTGCGACTGCATCCCTGAACGGGCGGAGAAGCTGGCGGCGGAGTACGGGAATCCAAAGGTCTACGTGGACTATCACGAACTCCTGGCCGACCCGGGGGTGGACGCAGTCTGTATCTGCACCCCATCGGGGATGCACGCCGATATGGGAATCGCCGCGGCCGGGGCCGGCAAGCACGTTCTCTGCGAGAAGCCTATTGACATCGACCTGGACAAGATAGACCGGCTCACAGCCGCGTGCCGCCAGGCAGGCGTCAAGCTGGGCTGCATTTTCCAGAGAAGAACGTCGGGTATGTGGAGGAACGTTAGAGAAGTCGTCCGGTCCGGGCGGCTCGGCCGAATGGTGCTCGGCGATGCGTACCTCAAGTACTACAGGAGCCAGGAATACTACGACTCCGGAGACTGGCGGGGTACCTGGGCCCTCGACGGCGGGGGAGCACTCATGAACCAAGGCGTCCACTGCGTCGACGTGCTTCAGTGGATAATGGGACCCGTCCGGAGCGTCTTTGCTTACACGGCCCACCTTGTACGGAATATTGAGGTTGAAGACACCGCAGTTGCCGCGCTGAGCTTTGCAAGCGGCGCCTTCGGGGTGATCGAAGGAACCACGTCGGTCACTCCGGGTATGGATCACAGGCTGGAATTCCACGGCGCAGAAGGCACAATCCGCGTAGACGGAGAGAAGATGGCCGCGTGGGACGTTCCCGGTGACGAGCCGGCTTTCTTCGAGGGCAATGGCGGCGTGGACATGAAGGCCGGGACGGCGGCATCAAGCCCGACAGCCATAGGCACAGAGGGCCATCAGATGCAGGTCGAGAATCTGGTGAGGGCCGTTCGGGAGGACCACGATCCTATGGTGACCGGCGAGGAAGCCCGGCGATCGGTCGAGATAATCCTGGCAATCTATGAGTCGTCAAGAACGGGCCGCGAAGTGAGGCTGCCACTCGGATAGGAAAGCACATGACCCAGACGAGCGGCGGAGAACCGATGGAGGGGAGCAGTACGCGGGGGAACGCGATTCGCGAAGCAGCGTATCTGCGCCGTGTCGCAGCGCTCGAGCAGTCCGGGCAGTACGACGAGGCCGTCCGGGTGCTCGAGAAGGCGATTGCGCTTGCTCCCCACAAAGCGAGCCACTGCGTCAGGCTGGCGGAGCTTTACAGAGCACAACGCAAGCTCGAGCCCGCCATCGGAGCGATGAAACGGGCAATTGAGCTGGACCCGTGCAACCCCACGCCTCAAGAGGCGCTGCTGCAGATGTATGTAGAAGCGGGACAGCTCGACGAAGCAATCGGAGAGGCCAAGCGCATACTCAAACGGAACCCGCGCAGCCTCTTTGCGCTCGATATGCTCGCGCTCGCCTACCTTCAGAAAGGTCTTCTGGGCAGGGCGCTGCAGGTAACTGCAAGACTCACGCAACTCAACCCCACGGATGCGGCGAACCACTTCAAGAAGGGAGTGCTGTTCCAGCAGGTCGGCGACTTCGCGCGTGCGATCGAAGAGTTCACACGTGCGATCGAGTTGGACCCGGAAGCGGAGATGTCGGAGCAGGCGCGAGAGGCTGTAGTCGCTCTCGATGGGCACCAACTCCGGCAGATCGCGACGCTGGCTGCCGAGGATAGGCTCTTCCTGGCCAAGCTGCTCCGTGACCCGGAAAGCGCTGTTGCCGAGCGCGGATTCGTCCTGAGCTTCTCCGGCATACTGGCCCTCCGGCAGATCGATTTCACCACGCTCTCCGACTTCGGCCAGGACTCGCAGAGGTACTACCACTAGGGGTCAGGTGTCAGGCGCCGGGTGTCGGGTGTCCGGCCCGGCGGCCAGGCGCCTGCTTGACATCGGACGCGGAATCCCATCCTTCCAGGTTTTCCTCACATCTACGGTACGCAGGAGTGAGCGGTTGGGGCGCAGAAGTGTAAGTTGGTGGGCGCCACCAGCGAGTGCCAGCTGGTGCGGTGCGCAGCCCAAGGGTCGCTGCCTCGCATCGCCCCCCGACCACGAAGAGGATATCATCGTCCTTAGCAGTGACCGAGAGACGGACGGAACCGCAGACTGGTACGTGACGTTCTCGCCAAGGTAGGAGGCTGGACAGGAAGCTGGGTAGGCTGGACAGAATCAGAGCCGCACACGCTGGATCGGACCGTGATGCCGGCCGCGCGGCTGGAGAGAAGACTTCGTTAAAGGAAAGGCTCGCCGGATATCCTCGTGGTGTAACCTGGCGAGCGCTCGTCGTTGGCCTCCTCTTGATGCCGGTGAACTCCTACTGGGTGTTCATGTCCGAAGCAGTTCGATACCAGGGACACCCGACCACCATTTCGCTCTTCTACAACGTCGTCTTCACGCTCTGCGTCCTGCTTATCGCCAACGCAGGTGTCCGCAGGTTGTGGCCCTCCTACGCTCTGAGTCAGGGAGAACTGCTGACGGTCTACGTTATGCTGAACATCAGCACAGCCATAGTCGGCCACGATGCGATACAGATTCTTATCCCCAGCATGATGTATCCTTTCTACTTCGCAACCAGGGAAAATGGATGGAACACACTCTTTGCCGACGCCTACCCTCAGTGGCTCACGGTCAGGGACCCGGCAGCACTGAAGGCGTTCCAGGCAGGCCAGTCGTCCATTTACCTGCACCAGAACTGGTCTGCGTGGCTCGTTCCGGTGCTCTGCTGGTCCGGGTACATAATGGTTCTCCTCTTCGTCTACCTGTGCATAAACGTGCTGCTCAGGAAGCAGTGGACGGAAAGCGAGAGGCTGACGTACCCACTTGTCCAGCTGCCGCTGGACATGACCGCCGAGCGTGCGCCGCTGTTCAGGAATGGTCTACTCTGGCTCGGTTTCGGCATCGCGGCAGCTATCGACATTGTCAACGGCCTTCACTACCTCTATCCATCGATACCGGAGATACGGGTAAAGGCAATGGATCTGGGGCCGTATCTGACAACGCGGCCGTGGAACGCAATGGGCTTTCTACCGATGGGCCTCTACCCATTCGCCATCGGCCTTGGCATGATCGTGCCGACGGATCTGTCGTTTAGCTGCTGGTTCTTCTTCATGTTCTGGAAGGCCGAACAAGTTATGTCTGCGGTGCAGGGATGGGATTCGATCCCTAACTTCCCATTCGTGAACGAGCAGGGATTCGGCGCGTACATGGGGATCTGCCTATTCGCCATCTGGGCAAGCCGAAGGCACCTTGCTCGGATCGGCAGGAGCTTCCTGTCGAGGACGGCGGACGGCTCAGACGCTGGCGAGGCCATCTCGTACCGCGCCGCGGCGTGGGGGGTTATCATCGGCATCGGGCTTCTTCTTGCCTTCTCCATAGTGGCTGGCATGTCCGTCTGGCTTGCCTGCGCATACCTGATCTTCTTCCTCGCTCTTGCCATCAGCATCACGAGACTTCGGGCAGAGTTCGGCGTGCCTGTGCATGACCTGCACTACGGCGGCCCGGACACAATCATACCGGAAGTGGTAGGTACGTCCAGCATGGGGACGCGCAACCTTGGGATGCTCTCGATGTACTGGTCGTTCAACCGTGCCTACAGGGCGCACCCGATGCCATTCCAGCTTGAAGGGATGAAAGCTGCCGAACAGGCGAGGATGGGCCAGAGAAAGCTCTTTGCGGCGATGATCGTGGCGGCCGTAGTCGGAACGCTGGTTGCCTTCTGGGTTGCGCTGCACCTGACGTATCATTATGGCGCATCGGCTAAAATGTCCTGGGTCCTCAACTATTTCGGAAGCGAATCGGCCGACCGGCTTGATCAATGGCTGAGATCGCCGAAGCCGCCGGACCGCTACGTCGCCTCCGCCGTCGGCATAGGCTTTCTCTTCACCTTGATGCTGAACGCAGTCAGGGTGCGGTTCGTCGGGTTCCCGTTCCATCCGGTCGGCTTCGCGATATCGGGTACCTGGGGCATGAGCATGCTCTGGTTCCCGATGCTGGTCGCGTGGGTGATAAAGGTGCTGGTTCTCCGCTACGGCGGGCTGCGGCTCTACCGGACGGTACTGCCCTTCTTCCTCGGGATTATCCTGGGTGAGTGCGTTGTCGGCGGCCTTTGGGCCATCATCGGCTTCGCCTTCGGCATCCCCTCCTACGCCTTCTGGCCCTAGAAGCAGGCGGAAGCACGGGGTTGACGGGCTAGCGGGCCCGCACAGCGCCTGGCCTGCTGAGTTGCCGGCGCTACTCGCCCAACTTCCTGAAGGTGTGGGAGCCGGCCATCATGTGGCAGGTAGCGCAGGTTGCGCCCTCCGGCGCGCCTGGCGCGTGCTTCGCAATCTCCTTATCCTTGTGGCACCCCAGGCATAGGTCCGTCACCGGCTTGCGGAGCTGGAAGGATTGCGCGGCGCCCGCCCCGTGAGGCTCGTGGCAGGTCGTGCAGACCACGCCGTTCGCCAGGTGCTTGCTTCCGATCATCTCGGAGTACTGCTGGTTCCTCCCGCGGGCCGTCGGCTTCGCATCCACGAATACCTTCGCGAGATCGTCTCCGGGTCTGAAGCTCGTTGGGAATGCGTAAGTCTTAGTCGGGTCAGTGCCCTTCGAGTGGCACTGGCCGCAGACCACTGCCTCCCTGTCTTTGGGCAGCGTCTTGGGGTTCAGGATCTTCTTCTTGTCGCCGCTCGCCGCATGAGCGCTTCCCGGTCCGTGGCAGGACTCGCATCCCACCGATGCCTGCACCCAAGTCTTGGCTTCAGGCTTGTAGCCCGTCACGTGGCAGCCGATGCACTGCTTCGAGCCGTCCACCGCCGACGTAGGTTTCCACCTCTTGTTGGCGGCGTCCCATTCACCCGGTAGAACCTGGAAGCTGGCGTCCATATAGGCTTGAGCAGCCTTTCCCGCGCCGAGCACGTACTTGATCTGCTCTTTCTTGAACGGGGCTTCTTCACCGAACTGCGCGACGATCGCCGTCGGAGTCTGGGCGGCGTCAGCAAAGGCTTTCGCGTGCCCGGTTCTGTCGTAACCTTGCACGATGGCCGCGTGCGAGTTCTTGTGGCACAGAACGCACGCCTTCGACCCTTTGTAGGTCGCATCGGCGGGCGGCTGCGCCGTGGCAGCGATCACAACAATGGTCAGAACGATCGCGGCGCTGAGCGCGATCCAGGCTTTCACATTCGACCTCAATGATCCGTGACCTCCTCATATAGTGACGGTGCGACAGGCAGGGGTGAGCCGGGCTCGGCGTCCTGTTCGGCGCGACGCGGGAACTGAAGAAAACCGAGCGGCGGGTCTTCACTGCATTTACAAGACGAGCGGAATGCCTTGACCTTCCCATGAGTCGGCAGTCCAGCCGATCTGGGCGGGTGAAGGCAGGAATTCGCCTTCGCCTGCGTTAACGAGTCGTTGTGGAAGCGATCTCCGATTGGGAGAGCACGGTAAGGCGGATCGTCGAGAGGCCCGGCGTAACGGTTGTCATCGGGGGCCCAGACAGCGGTAAGACGACCTTCAGCCGGCAGCTCGTGAACGCGGGTGTGCAGGCCGGCGTACCGACAGCCATCGTGGACGCCGACCCGGGCCAGTCCGAGGTCGGCCCTCCGGCCGCCATCGGCATGGCTAGCGTGGACGAGCCGGTAGAGTCGCTGCGCAGCTTGCACGCGCGGCGGATGTATCTCGTCGGTTCGACTACACCGGCCGGCCACCTTCTGCCGACCGTGGTCGGCGTCAAGCGGATGACGGATGAAGCCCTTGCCCGCGGCGCGCGGCTCGTCGTTGTCGATACGTCCGGCCTCGTCCGTGGGATCATGGGCCGCAGGCTCAAGCTCTACAAGATCGACCTTCTGTCGCCGGCCCACGTAGTTGGGATTCAGAAGGAGCGGGAGATCGACCATATCCTCTCGGTGCTTGCGAAGGTCGAGCGGCTGGCTCTGCACTGCCTGGCCGTTTCGCCGGAAGCGAAGGCAAAGCCGAGAGATTACCGGACGGTGCGCCGCCGTTCCCAATTCTACGACTACTTCGAAGCCGCCGAACGCCACATTCTCCGGCTCGAAGACATCGTCTGCTGGGGTTCGTTCTTCACTACCGGCCGCCCGGTCAAATGGCAGCATTACCGGGTCCTCGAGCGGACGCTCAGGGCGAGGGTGCTGCACGCCGAGGTGGTCGGGGGCGGCATGTACATCGTCGCCGACTGCAGGCCCCAGATGGCCGGCGTCGAGGCGCTGATGGAGAGATATGGCTCAAGGGATTTCTCTGTCGTCTGTGGCGCCGACTTCACGAACGTCCTCGTTGGCCTGGCCGATGCAAACGGGAACACCATCGATCTTGGCATCATCGAAGCGGTAGACTTCCAACAGAAGCACGTCGCCGTGATCACCCCCGCCAAGACGATATCGCCGGTGAGGATCGTGCAGATCGGCTCCATGCGCGTGCGGCCCGACGGGACCGAGCTTGGAAGGATCAAACCCGGAGAGATATGACGCGATTTCTGATGATCCGCCACGGAGAGACGGCCTGGAATGCTGACGGCCGTATCCAGGGGCATACCGACGTGGATCTGACCGAGGTCGGGATCGAGCAGGCGCGGCTTGCCGCGGACCGGCTCCGGGGCGAGGCCATTGATGCGGTCTACTCAAGCGATCTGAGACGCGCCTACGTGACCGGCGAGGTCATCGCCGAGCCGCACGGACTGGGCGTGATAACTACTCCGCTTCTGCGGGAGGCGTATCTCAGCGCGTGGCAGGGGCTGACAATGCAGGAGGTCGCGGCGCGGTTCCCCGAGGACTTCGAGAGGTATCGCCGGGACTCGGTTGCGAACCGCCCCCCGGGGGCCGAGCGCCTGGAGGACGTGATAGCCCGATGCGCCAGCTTCCTGGAAGAGGCGACATCGGCTTACCCCGACGGCTGCGTGGCGGTCGCAGCCCACGGGGGAGCGATCCGTGGCATACTGGCCGCCGCCTTCGGCGTCGGGCCGGAGCTCTACCGCTGCATCCGGCTCGACAATGGCGGACTTACGGTGCTGGAAATGGACCATGGCCGCCCGCTGCTCGTGACGCTGAACGACACATGTCATATGGGCGGCGGCAGTACCGAGGAGGATTGCGGGTAGCACGGTCTTCGCCGGCTCTGTCCCGGCTGGGCGGTTCGTCTCACCCCGAGCTATAGGCCCCTCGGTAGGTTAGATGCAGCGGTTCTTACGCGGACCTGGCCTTCAGCCGCGACCAGAACGACCGGGCCTTGATACCGGCGGGCAGAGCTGCCTGATCGGATGGCTGCAGCGCCGGCTCGACGGCCTCGATTGCCGCCGTTTCCTCTTCGCCGGCGGCTGGGATGACCTCGATCGATATGTGCTCGATCGCCTCAGCCGCGTCCTCGAGCACACCGGCTACCTCGTAAGCTGCCGGCTCGGCTCGCGCTTCCATTAGTGATTCGCGGCCGGTCTTGGAGGAAGCCGTGTCCTCGACCGGCGCAGCAGGCGGTTTCACTTCAGGAACGTCGGTGGGGTTCTCCTCAGGCTCTTCGACCTCCGACGCGTTCTTCCCGCCTCGACCCGTGATCCTTCGCCAAATCCGGGAAAGGATGCCGGGCCTACGGGAGGCGGCAGCCGGCGCCCGGTCCCCTGAGAGGGCCGCCGGGTCGTCCTCTCCGTCCTTCTTCCTGCTGAAGAGGCGGTCGAGTCGCTTGCGCAGCTCCGGATCGACTTCCGTGCCATTCCGGTCGGCCTCCTGGGCGTTGTCCTTCGGCTCAGCGGTCGTCTCGGACTCGCACGCGGCTCCTACAGTTTCCGTTTCCGGAAGTGGGGCCGGCTCGGGTGCTGCAGCCTGCGGCTCCCGGCCAAGCTCCTGTGTCGGCTCTGCCTCCGGGGCCGTGCGTGAGTCCCGGTCTTCGCTCACTGGGCCGGCTTCGGAATCGGAAGTGGCTGCGGCGTCGTCCCCGGCCGCGGTGCCGCTTCCCGGCGCCGGCTCGTGCAGATCCAGGCCCCGTCGGAATATCTCGTCCGCCATCTCGTCGGCCATGTGCCCCGTCTTCCTGAACAGTTCGTTGATCTTGGCCACGCGCTGTTCCCAGTCCGGGGTCTGAGGGGCCGGCAGCTCCTTCACAAGCTCGGTGAACTCGCTCGACAGCGCCGCGTTCGCATCCTGGATGCGCTGCAGGACGGAGTTAGCTCGATGCAGCATGAAATTGAGCTCGCGCTGCCGATCGAGCAGCTCGGAGACGACGTGATCGCTGCGGTCCTCGCGCGTTCGCCAATCGCGTATCTGCTGCTCGAGCTGCTTGCTTCGCTCGACAAGCACTGCCTTAGCTCGAAGCGCTCGATTGAGCTTCTGTTTCAGCTCGTCTATGCTAGGCTGATCTGGCAAGGTGATCCTTCCTCGCAGGAGTGGCGGGTCAGTCCAATTATCGGACGACTGGTCCTACCCCTTCAGTTCCCTCTCCGGCCTCAGATGATGCCACAGGTAGAATACGATGGCAAGCGCGACGAGTATCACCACTACTACGTCCGCGTTGTGGAAGTAAGTTCTTATGCTCGCCCAGTTCCTGCCGAGCACTCGTCCGACCCAGGCAAGAGCGAAGCACCAGGGCAGAGAGCCGAGGAAAGTGTAGACGACGAAGGTTGGGAAGTTCATGCGCGCAACGCCGGCGGGGAAGGAGATGAAGGTCCTCACCACCGGAAGAAGGCGAGAGATGAAGATTGCGGCGTTGCCGTATCTCGCGAACCATTTGTCTGCCCTGTCCAGGTCCTTCTTCCTCACGAGGAGGTACCTGCCATATCTCTCCACAAACGGCCTGCCGCCCCAGAGGCCGGCATAATAGGCGACAACCGACCCGCCCACACATCCGACGGCGCCGGCGACCGAAACGCCGATCAGGGTGAAGCGGCCGGGAGAGCTCACTGACAGAAAGCCGGCGAAGGGCATGATGATCTCGCTCGGCAGGGGAACGCACGCGCTCTCGATCGCCATCATGATCACCACGCCGAGGTAGCCGAGCGCGCTTATCTGCGCTGTGATCCACCCGCCGACGACCTGGAGCAGATGCTCCACCAGCCTAACCTCCGGCGCCCACCGGCTGCCCGGAAGCAGCCGGCGCCACTTGCTCGATCACCGACTGGTAGAAGGCCTCGAAGCGTTCCGCCATAATACGTGTCGAGAACTTCTCCGAGTTCCGCAGCGCGCCCTCCGAGAGTCGGTTTCTGAGGTCCGGATCGGAGATCAAGCGGCTGATGCTTTCCGCGAAACCGTCCGCCGAATTCTCGGTGAGGAACCCATCAACGCCGTCTTCGATGACTTCGGGTATGCCTGCGGCGCGAACAGCAACGCACGGTAGCCCTGCCGTGAGCGCCTCGCAGACCACCAGGCCTTGTGTCTCCGTAACAGAAGGGAAGACGAACGCATCCGCGCCGCCGTAGACCTCCGAGATCTCCTCTCGGCTGAGCATGCCGGTGAACAGGACGTCGTCCCCGATCTGGAGCGTCTCGGAGAGCCTTCGGCTGGCTTGCTCGTAAGGCCCGCTTCCGACTATCATCAGCCGCGCCTCGGGGTGCCGCTCGTGCACCGCCCGGAACGCGCGGAGCAGCAGGCCGACGTTTTTCTCTCTAGCAATCCGGCCAACGTAGAGGAGCACGAACGACTCGTCTGGGATCGCGAACCTATGGCGGGTCGCCTCGCGGTCGCCGGTCCGACCTACCGCTACGCCGGTCCTGATGACCTCTATCCGTGTCTTGATCCCGTACTGCCTGAGAACCTGATCGGCGGACCGCGAAGGCACCACGATGGCATCGCAGCGCCCGTAATACCACTGCATCAGCCGGACCAGCACGGCTCGTGTCACGGCGCGAGGTACGAATGGCAGGTAGTGGGCGTACTTGGCGTAGAGGGTGTGATTGGTCGAGACTACCGGAATGCCGGCCGCCCTGGCCCACCGGAGGCCAACTACTCCGAGGAAGAACGGCGTCTGGGTGTGGACTATGTCCGGCCGAAGGTCAAGGAACGCTCGGCGCAGGCGCGGCGCATAGGGCACGGGGATGGGGTAGCCCCTGGCAAAACGGCTGGTCCGCGACGGGAAGCGCAGCACGCCCTCGGTGTCCTGGTAGCCCGGGAAGTGGGGCGCGAAGATGAAAACCTCGTGTCCTCGTGCCCTGAGTGCGTCGCGAAGGGTGGCCACGGACACGCTGACGCCGTTCACTATAGGCTCGCAACTTTCGGTGAAAATGGCTATCCGCATCCCGGTTCAGCCGCCTTGCGACTCGGGCAGGCCCCGGCCCCGCCATTCGCCGGATTGCCGGCGCTCGTTTGTGCCTGTGTTCTCAGCTCGGGTGCTCCTCCGCGCTCCGCGGCGGGTTCGATGACGATTCAAGGAAGGCAAGCACGTCTGAGAGCCTGAACCTTCGCTGATTGCCTACAGTCCGAAAGTGCCTCAGCAAGCTGCGGTTTGTGTAGCGCCTGACTGTGGTTGGGCACACGTTCAGAATGCGGGCCGCCTCCTCCAAGGAGAGGGTGGGGTCGAGGAGTCGCGCGATCAACTGCTCCCGCGTTTCCTTGAACACGCTATACGATCGTTGAGCTACCTCCGAAGGCGGCTGGCCGACGAGGAGCTGGATATGCCTCGGCAGCTTATCCCACATCGAGCGGACCTCCTCACCCGATCCTGCGGGCGGGGCGACCTCGCGGTGTACGAACTGAGGCCGCGGCTCGGGCATCGAGGCTGCGCCGGGTGGGGTTGCAATCTCTGAAGCCGGGCCTGCGTAACCCTCGGCCAGGTCCGGCTGAGGCGTCTGTGGTTCCTCAGGAGTGCGGATGACGGGCCTCGGCTCGCCCGTCCACTCAGGCACGAACAGGGACGCCTGGCCGGTCGACGGCTCCGGTTCGGCTGGCGGCTCCGCTTGCCCGGGCGGCGGCTCGGCGACCGGGCCGCCCGGCACCTTTCGATCCCGGTCCTTCAGGAATGGGAGGTAGTCCTCGACTTCCGGCACGTCCGCGTCTTCGAAGACGCCGGGCCTCCGGTCCGAAAGGCGCGGCCGGTCCTCCGCAAGCGAGGAATCGGCTATGACCGACGTTTCCTCGACGTCATCGAGATCGGAGGGCATCACCCGGCCCAGGCGCTCGCGGATCACGACTCGATCTTCACCTCGGCTGACTTCCCTCGCCTGCGGCTCGTGAGCAGTCGGCTTCTCCGGCTCACGTTCCTCCTCAGGCTCCGCCTGCGGCCTCTCGACCGCTTCCACCTGTCGGCGAAGGTATTTCAGCCACTCCCCCAGTTTGCCGTCATAGTTGCTCATGTCTGTCTCCTTTCGAAGGGTGCTCCCCATCAGGTGTCGGCTGCCGGTGAGGTCGTATGGCCCAACTCGTGCCTGGCCAGCCTCCTCACTTTCACTCAGCCGTCAATCCCGATCCTTCGTCTCTGTTCTTTAGTGAATCAGCATCGCATCCCCGAAGCTCAGGAATCTGTAACGCTCAGCTATCGCCTCCCGGTATGCTGTCATGATCCTGTCCCTGCCCGCGAACGCGCTCACAAGGACAAGAAGCGTCGAACGCGGCATGTGAAAGTTCGTCACAAGCGCATCGATCACCTGAAACTCGTAACCTGGCGTGATGAACAACCTGGTCTCGCCGCACATCGGCTGAACGCGGCGCTTCCCGACAGCCGCGCTCTCCAGCGCGCGGGCCGTGGTTGTTCCGACGCACACGATCCTACCCTGGCAGGAGTTGATCTTCTCGGCGGACGCTTCACTCAGGAATACGGATTCCGCGTGCATCTCGTGCTCGAGAACATTCTCGACTCGCACAGGCCGGAATGTCCCGATGCCGACGTGGAGCGTGATGAAGACCGTCTCGACGCTCCTCGACCTGACCGCTTCAAGCAGCCGAGGCGTGAAATGCAGGCCGGCCGTTGGCGCCGCCGCCGAGCCCCCGACCCTTCCGTAGATCGTCTGATACCGCTCACGGTCCTCCAGCTTCCTAGAGACATAGGGCGGCAGCGGGACCTCGCCCAGCCTGGCCACCGCGTCCTCGCAGTCGCCATTGCTGGAGAACTCCAAGACTCTCCCACCGTCCTCGGTGCGCTCGACCACCGTCGCTCGAAGCTCCCCTTCGCCGAACACGAGCGCCGTGCCGATGCGAACTCGCCTTCCCGGCTTCACAACGGCTCGCCAGCGTCCGCCGCCGAGGCTTGCGAGCAGCAGTGCCTCGACAGTTCCGCCGGTCGTCTTGCGTCCCCGGAGCCTCGTTGCCACGACACGCGTATCGTTCAGCACCATCACGTCACCCGGCCGAAGGTACTCGACGATATCCGGAAACCGGCGGTGACGAACCTCACCTGTCTCCCGATTCAGGACCAGCAGCCTGGACTGGTCCCGCTCCGGAAGTGGCTCCTGCGCGATCAGCTCTTCCGGCAGGTCATAATCGAACTCCTGAAGCCGCACGCCTATCTCCGAACCACAAGGTTGAGTATAAGGGTCAGGACGAGGCTCAGGATGATGCTCACGATGATCATCGTGACGATCGGGAAGACGATCGTCACGCCGTTCCTATGGTAGTAGATATCGCCAGGCAGCCCGCGGCCGCGGGTGAAGCGCTCGACGGCCATAACGATCAGGCCGATCACCATTACCAGGATTCCTATCAGAACCAGGAACTTGCCCATGGCCAGGTGTTCAACTTTCGGATACGAAAGTTATACGCAGGGTATTCTACTGCCGGGCCGGGCTGATGTCAAGCAACTTTCCGGCCAAAAGGTGGGGCATTCCGCCCTAGCATGGTGGGTAGTTTCCCTTGAGCCGATTTCGCATTAGGGTGATGAGGAGCGAGGGGCGGGGCGGCTTGCGCGGCCCGGGTGGTGCCGGCGAGCCCTGAACCGCCGCCTGAAGTCCGTTGACATGGGCGCTGCTTTCTCCGTATGATAATGCGGAGACTGTATGGAGCTCACACACGCGGACGGGCAGGGGCGAGCGAAGATGGTGGACGTCTCGGGGAAGCCCGAGACGAGGCGGCGCGCCGTCGCCTGCGGGACGGTCGGGATGCACCCACAGACGCTGGATCTGATCACGTCGGACGGCATCGCCAAGGGCAACGTCTTCGCCGCGGCAAGGGTCGCGGGGATAATGGCGGCCAAATCCACGCCGCAGATCATCCCGATGTGCCACCCGCTGCAGCTTACGAACGTAGAGGTGGACCTGGCACCGGCGGCAGACCGGTCCGGCGTTGAGATCACGGCCGCGGTTACTGCCGTAGCGAGAACCGGGGTCGAGATGGAGGCGCTTACGGCTGCAGCGGCGGCAGCGTTGACGGTCTACGACATGTGCAAAGCGGTTGATAGGAGCATGGTTATCGGCGATATCCGACTCGTGGAGAAAACCGGCGGCAAGTCCGACCGTCGGGTGCGGAATGCGGGGTGCGGAACGCGGGAGTCGGAGGGCAGGGTATGAGCCGGGTCTTCAAGGCTGATTTCTGGGTTGACTTCCTCCAGAAGGCCGGCGCGAACGCGATGCACTCGGTCGTGCAGACGGTCTTCATAGTCGTCCTGCTGCTCGTGGCTCGCGCAGTCCTCTTCCGGCTGATCGATCGGGTGATGGGCGTGATCGTCACTCGCGAGAAGAGCGCCGGCAAGGCTGGCCCGGCTGCACGTGCCCGCACGCTTGGGAGCTTGCTGAAGAGCGTCACGGGCTACGTTCTGGTGTTCGTCGCCGGGTTCATGATCCTTCTCGCCTTTGGCCTGAACGCCTGGCCGGTCGTCACCGCCGCCAGCGTGGTAGGGCTGGCGGTCGGTTTCGGCGCTCAGAAGCTCGTGCGCGATGTGATCTCCGGCTTCTTCATCTTACTCGAGAACCAATACGCGGTCGGCGAATACGTAACCATCGGGTCGGTCACGGGTGTTGTCGAGGAGATGGGGATGCGCACGACGAGGATTGTGGACGAATACGGCCGTCTGATCATGATCTCGAACGGCGATATCACGCAGGTGACCAACCATTCGCGCGGGCCGCTGCTCACGAGCGTCGAGGTTGGTGTTGCGGCCGGCGCAGACGTGGACACGGTCTGCAAGGTTCTTCGGGAAGTCGGCGGGAAGTTCGCCCAAGAGCGTGCGGACGTGCTGGGTCCATTCACGTGCGATGGGATAGCGGCGATGGACGGAGCTAAGGTAACGCTCCGGCTCGTTGGCCAGGTGGAGCCGAGTGCTCAGCAGGATGTCCAGCTAGACCTGCGCCAGCGCGTCCGGGAGGCGCTGCTGCGGAACGGGATCGAGATCGCGTGAGTGCCCCGGGGAACCATGATGGCCGCCCCTCCGAGCTTCGCGGGTGACCCTTCTGCCCTACAAGGGGCAGGTATCAAGCCAACATCAGGCATTGTCTTGCCCCACGCGGGGGCAGGTGTCGGATCAACCCTCCGCGTCCTCGCCAGCCCCGATTGCCGCAAGGGCCTGGATGAACTCCGCGCTTTTCAGCTCTCGGTCGAGCCGGTAGCGGACGTACCAGCGGACAGCGAGAAAGAGCTCTTCCTTGACTGCGTCCGGCAGCCGGAGGCTCCTCAACTCGCGGGGGCCTGCAGCCATAAGCTGGCGCATCGCGCCGGCCGTTTCGCCGCTGAGGTAGATGACGTCGTCCGGCAGCGGCCCGCATTCCTCACAGACCCGCCCGCCGAGTGAAGGACTGAAGGCAACGCCCGGCTCGGCCGGCCGCCTGCCGCACCTCACGCAGACATCCAGCTCCGGCCGGTAGCCTAAGAGCGACATGATCTGAAGCTCGAAGTGCCGCGCCACGATTTCGGGATCGACCTCCCCTTCGAGGAGATAGAGCGAGGAAAGCAGCGTGTCGAAGAGGTCGTAGTTGGGCTCCCGCTCCTCGACCATGGCGTTTACAAGCTCGACGATGTAGGTCCCGTGAGCGATGCGCTTCAGGTCCTTGCGTATGCCGGGGAAGGATTGGAGGATCTCCGTCTGGGTGATGACATCCATCTCGCGGCCGATGGCGAGGAAGTAGCGGCCGTAGGTGAGAAGCTCGGTTGCGCCAGCGAGCTTACTCAACGGTCGGCGTGCGCCCTTTGCTATGGACGAGAGCTTGCCCTTCTCGCGCGAGTAAAGGGTGACGACCCGGTCGGTTTCGCCAATGTTCAGTCGTCGGAGCACGATGGCCGTGGCTCTATAGGTCCTTGCCGCCTCCACAGGTCACCTCCAGAGAGGGCCGCATTCCGCCTGGGCAAAGCAGTCGCGGCTGTGGGTGGCGATCTGCGGGAACTGGATGGCAGGCTCGTAGCCCCTGTATGCATTCCGCATTCGGGTCATCTCCTGCGGCGCTGCGCCGCCTGCATGAAGTCCTCTGGAGTGTAGGCTTCCACGATCTCGACAGGGCTCGAAGTGCCGATCCTGTTGGCGCCGGCGTCGAGCATGGCGACGGCCTGGGCGGGTGTCCTGATCCCGCCCGCGGCTTTGACGCGCATGTCCGGCCCGACCATGTCGCGGATGAGGGTGATATCTTCGACTGTGGCGCCGCCCGGCGCTGTGCCCGTCGAAGTCTTGACGAAGTCAGCCCCTGCGTCGCGGATGATCTGGCACGCTGTCCTCTTCTCGTTGTCCGTCAGGTAATAGGTCTCGATGATGATCTTGATCAGCGTGCGCTTTGCGTCCTCGGTCATGCCGAGCGCGCGGGTCGTGTCAACAAGTTCCGTGATCTCTCTCTCGACTATGGATACCTCGCCGGACTTGAGCGCAGAGATGTTCATGACGACGTCCAGCTCCTGGGCGCCGTTGGTGACCGCCCCGCGGGCCTCGTACAGCTTCACCGCGCGGCCATTCGCGCCGTAAGGGAAACCGATTACCGTGGCAGCCTTGACATCGGTTCTGGAAAGCTCCCTTGCCACCACCGGCACCCAGAACGGGAAGACCACAACCGCTGCGAAGTGATGGCTCTTGGCCTGGTCGCAGGCGCGCACTATGTCGTCCCTGGTGGCCGTCGGCCTGAGCACGGTGTAGTCCATGATCTTGGCCATTTGCTCTTTTGAAAACACTTACGCGAACCTCCAGGTGCCGCGCGTTGCGTGCCGAGTACCGGTCGGCTCGCCCAGACCCCCTGGCTAGGGGCAGAGCGAGATCACTGATACCCGGCGCCTGGCGCCCGGCGCCTTGTCGCCTCCTTCAGCGAACGGGCGAATGCGTTGACCTCGGCAAGCAGCCTCGGTCTGTCCTGCCGGGCGGCAACCAGATCCACGAGCGCGCTGCCTACCACCGCGCCATCGGCCCATTCCGATATCTCACGAACCTGAGCCGGACTCGATATGCCGAATCCGACCGCTACCGGCTTCGCCGTAGCTGCCCGAATCCTACTTACGAGTTCCCTAACGTCGGGTGGCAGCTCGCTCCGCGCGCCGGTCACGCCGGTCCGCGACACACAGTAGATGAACCCGGTGCCCATGGCCGCAACGCGCCTGATCCTCTCGTCGGTGCTGGTCGGCGCGAGCAGGAAGATCGTATCCAGCCCTGCCCCGTCAGCGGCGGCTTTCCAGTCGCCGGCCTCCTCGGGCGGCAGGTCGGTCATTATGACGCCGTCTGCGCCGGCCGATGCCGCGTCGCCAGCGAAGCGCTCGATCCCGAGTCGCTGCACCGGGTTGAAGTAAGTCATCAGCACGAGCGGTACCTCCGACTGGCCGCGCACCCGCCGCACGAGGTCCAGAACCGCCTGCGGCGTCATGCCTCCTTCCAGCGCCCGCTGCGACGAGGCCTGGATGCTCGGGCCGTCGGCAAGAGGGTCGGAGAACGGCACCCCGATCTCGATGACGTCCACGCCCGCCGCAGCCAGCTCCAGTATAAGCGCTTCGCTCGTCTCCAGGTCCGGGTCTCCTGCTGTCAGAAAGCAGATCAGTGCCTTCTCGCCGCGGCTCAGAAGCTCCCCGAATCGCTCTTCTACCCGGCTCACTCCGGCGCCTCCATGACTTTCGAGACCGCCTCGACGTCCTTGTCGCCCCTGCCGGACAGGTTTATTATCACCAACTCGTTCTTACCCAAAGCAGTCACGAACTTGCTCGCGTAGGCAACGGCGTGCGCCGGCTCGAGGGCCGGGATTATGCCTTCGGTCTGGGAAAGGAGTCTGAAGGCATCCAGTGCCTGCTCATCGGTGACAGCTGCGTACTGGGCGCGGCCCGAGTCCTTGAGGTAAGCGTGCTCCGGCCCCACGCCGGGGTAGTCGAGGCCGGCCGAGATGGAGTGAGTCGGCATAACCTGGCCGTATGTGTCCTGCAGGAGATAACTCATTGCTCCGTGAAGCACGCCGGGGGAGCCGACGCCGAGCGTTGCGCAGTGGACGCCGGTTTCGATGCCACGCCCGGCGGCCTCGACGCCTATCAGCTTGACCCCCTCGTCGGCTGCGAACGGGTGGAATATGCCCATCGCATTCGATCCGCCGCCGACGCAGGCGATGATGCAGTCGGGGAGGCGGCCCTCTTTCTCGATGATCTGCCGCCGAGCCTCCCGGCCTATGACGGATTGGAAGTCGCGGACCATCATAGGGTAGGGGTGGGGACCGACGACGGAGCCGATGATGTAGTGAGTGGTTCGGACGTTCGTGACCCAGTCGCGGATGGCTTCGCTCGTCGCGTCCTTGAGCGTGCGGCTGCCTGAGCTGACCGGGGTCACCTTCGCGCCGAGCAGCCTCATCCGGAAGACGTTCAGCGCCTGGCGCTCCATGTCTTCGACGCCCATATAGACCTCGCACTCGAAGCCGAAGAGCGCGCAGGCGGTGGCTGTGGCGACCCCGTGCTGGCCGGCGCCGGTCTCGGCGATGATGCGGGGCTTCCCCATCCGCCGCGCAAGCAGTATCTGCCCCATGACGTTGTTCAGCTTATGGGCACCGGTGTGGCAAAGGTCCTCACGCTTCAGGTAGACCTTTGCGCCGCCGAGCTGCTTCGTGAGCCGCTCCGCAAAGTAGAGCGGGGTGGGGCGGCCGACGTACTCGGCGAGGTAGTAGTCCAGCTCGCGAGCGAACTCCGGGTCGGACTTCGCCTTCTCGTACTGCGCCGTAAGCTCGTCGAGCGCGGGGATGAGCGTTTCGGGCACGTATCGGCCGCCGTAGGGGCCGAAATGTCCCAGCTCATCAGGCAGTTTCGTCGGCTGCTCTAACATTGGCGATGAACTCCTTGATCTTCCTGTGGTCCTTCTTGCCTCTGAACGCCTCCACGCCCGAGGAAACGTCGACGCCGTAGGGCCGCACCGTTCTGATAGCGTCGGCCACGTTTTCGGGCGAGAGTCCTCCGGCTAGGATGATCGGCTTGCCGAACTCCTTGGCGCGAACGGCCAGCTCCCAGTTGAAGGTCACACCTGTGCCGCCGCGCTTCTCGGCATGCCAGGCATCCAGGAGGTATGCTGCGCCGCGCTCCCACTTCTTGAGCCATTCGAGCGACTTCTCGTCCCGCATCCGCACCGCCCGTATGACGCGCGTCGCCCCGAGCCATTCCGCGAACTCCTCAGTCTGCTCGCCGTGAAGCTGGATGAGGTCGAGCGGCACCCAGTCGGCGATGGCGGAGACTCGCGGGCTCTCGCTCGTGAATACTCCGACCGTCTTGACGAGCGGCGGGAGTTGATCGGCTATCTCCGCGGCCTCCTCGAGCGAGACCTGCCTTGGGCCTTCGGCGAACACGAAGCCGATGGCGTCCGCCCCCAGCTCGCAGGCTGCAAGGGCGTCCTCGACGTTGGTGACCCCGCATATCTTGATTCTTGTAGTCACTTGCCGATCAGCTCCCTTAGCTTGGCTCCCGGGTCCGGCGCTGACAAGAGCGTTTCTCCGATGAGCGCGGCATCCACTCCCGCGTCCGCCAGGCGCTTCAGGTCGTCCCGAGTGCCGATTCCGCTCTCGCTTACGATGATCCTCTCACGTGGGATCATCGATACCAGCCTGAACGTGGTCTCGACGTCCACCTGGAAGGTCTGCAGGTCGCGGTTGTTGATGCCCACTATATGAGCACCCGATTCGAGGGCCGACTCCAGCTCTCGCTCGTCGTGCGCCTCGACCAGTGCGGCCATTCCCAGCCCTTCGGCCTCCCGGCGGAACTCCCGAAGGGCATCGGTATCGAGCAGCGCGGCAATCAGAAGCACTGCGTCGGCGCCAGCGGCCCGCGCCTCGTGTATCTGGTAGGGATCGATGACGAAATCCTTGCGCAGGACCGGCAGTCTCACCGCGTTCCGGCAGGCCCTGAGGTGGTCGATATGCCCCTGGAAGAACCTCTCATCCGTAAGGACCGAGAGCGCGGATGCGCCCGCTGACTCGTACGCCCGCGCAATGCTGACGGGGTCAAAGTCTTCGCGTATGACCCCCCTGGAAGGAGAGGCCCTCTTGACCTCGGCGATCACACGGGGCAGATCCTCGCCCGCCCGGCGGACCGACGATACGAAGTCCCTTGCTTGGAAGCGAGAGTCGGGTGCCGGCTGGTGACCGCCGATGGCCCGCCCGGCACGCTTCTTCGCCTCTACCTCGAGCCGTTTTGCCTCTGCTATGTCGTCTAGGATCAACTCGACTGGTGCGCCTCCGCGAATCTCCTCAGGTTCTCGAGCGCCCTGAGCGCCGCGCCGGAGTCGACCGATTCTGCGGCGACCGCCATTGCCTCCCGGAGATCTCTCGCCCGGCCTGCCACAAAGAGCGCTGCGCCGGCGTTCGCGAGCACGATGTCGCGCTTCGGCCCGCTCTCGCCCGAGAGGACCGAGACGAGCGCGCGCGCGTTGTCCTCGGGACCCTCGCCGGCAGCCAAATCCTCAGCCGACGCGACCGGGCAACCGAGGTCAGAGGGCATAAGCCGCCGCGTCGTGACGGCCTTCCCATCGGCTTCCGCCACGCAAGTCTCTCCGAGAGTCGAGACCTCATCCAGGCCATCTGTTCCGTGCACTACCATGGCCCGCTCCGTGCCGAGCTTCGAAAGCACCTTCGCCATCAGCTCGCAAAGATGCGGCGCGAACACGCCGATCACCTGGTACCTCGCTCCCGCCGGGTTGGTCATCGGTCCCAGGATGTTGAAGACGGTGCGGATGCCTATCTCCTTGCGCGGCCCGATGGCGTGTTTCATGGCCGGATGAAGCGCCGGCGCGAACATGAAACCGATCCCGCATTCGTCTATGCAGCGGCCGACAAGATCGGCGGGCAGGGCGAACTTGACTCCGAGCGCCTCCAGCACGTCCGCGCTGCCGCACTTGCTGGAGGCCGCGCGGTTGCCGTGCTTTGCCACCGCCACGCCCGCCCCGGCCACGACGAACGCCGCCGTCGTCGAGATATTGAACGTGTTCAGCCTGTCCCCGCCGGTGCCGCACGTATCGATGAGCGGCGTCCGTGTTGGTCTCACCTTCACGCACTTGTCTCGCATCACGCGGACGAAACCGGTGATCTCGTCCACCGTTTCGCCCTTGATCCGAAGAGCGGTGATGAGCGAGGCTATCTGCGCGGGCGTCGCTTCTCCGTCCATGATCTCGGTCATTGCAGCGACGGCCTCCGGCTCGCCTAGGTCCTCGCCTTCGACCACCTTACGTATAGCTTCTCTTATCACTTGACCCGACCTCCAACGAAGTTGGACAGCAGCTCTTTGCCGTGCGCCGTGAGAATGGATTCGGGATGAAACTGCACTCCTTCGACTGCGGACTCCTTATGCCGGATCCCCATGACCTCCCTCTGGTCGGTTTCGGCTGTTATCTTCAGGCATTCGGGCATGGTCTCGCGCCGCACGACGAGGGAATGATAACGTGTTGCCTCGAAAGGGTTCGGCAGGCCGCGGAACACGCCCTCGCCGTCGTGGTGGATCATGGAAGTCTTGCCGTGCATCAGCCTGTCCGCGCGGACCACCTCTCCGCCAAACGCATAGCCGATGCTTTGATGGCCGAGGCATACACCAAGGATTGGAATCTTGCCCGCGAAGTGCCGGACTACCTCGACAGATATGCCGGCCTCCCTCGGAGTACACGGACCTGGGGAGATGACGATCCTGTCCGGCGCAAGCGCGTCGATCTCATCCACGGTGATCTTGTCGTTCCGGAATACCTTGAGTTCCTGCCCCATTTCGCCCAGGTACTGGACAAGGTTGTAGGTGAAGCTGTCGTAGTTGTCGATCATCAGGATCATGCTGTCAGCTCGCTCTCCTTTGGCCCGCGATCTGCTCCGAACCCGGGGTCCTGCCCCTGCGGCGCAAGGGGAGAGGAGAGACAGGCTGAAGTCCCTCCTCTCGACCTCTCCTGCCACATCCTTCTCATTCCAGCCCTTCCTCGGCCATCTCGAGCGCCCGAAGCATCGCCGTGGCCTTGTTCACGGTCTCCTGGTATTCGCGCTCGGGTACGGAATCGGCAACGATGCCCGCGCCGGTCTGGATGTAGGCGTTACCGCCATGAACCAGGACTGTCCGAATAGTTATGCAGGTGTCCATGTCGCCGGAGTAGCTGAAGTAGCCGATGGCGCCGGCGTAGGTGCCCCGTCGCGTCGGTTCCAGCTCGTCGATAATCTCCATTGCGCGGATTTTCGGCGCGCCGGAGACCGTTCCGGCCGGAAAGGTCGCGCGAAGCACGTCGAACTGGTCCTTGTCCGGCATCAGCCGGCCCCGAACGTTGGAGACGATGTGCATAACGTGGGAGTAGCGCTCGATCACCATCAACTCGTCAACGGTGACGCTTCCGTAGCGACAGACCCGGCCGATGTCGTTGCGACCGAGATCGACGAGCATAATATGCTCGGCACGTTCCTTCTCATCTGCGAGAAGCTCCTGCTCGAGCTGTGCATCCTCCTCGTCGGTCTTGCCACGCGGCCTGGTTCCTGCGATGGGCCGCGCGGTGACCTTGCCGCGTTCCTCCGTCACAAGTATCTCAGGTGAAGACCCGATCACCTTGATATTACCGAAGGACAGGTGGTACATATACGGTGACGGGTTTACCGAGCGCAGGGCACGGTAGACGTCGAACGGATCGGCGGAGACCGGTGTGGTCAGCCGCTGCGAGAGCACGACCTGGATCACGTCGCCGGCGGCGATATACTCCTTGCACTGGCCGACGGCGCGTTCGAAGTCTTCCCGTTTGGCAAAGTTGGACGTCACCTGGCGGGTCCGGCTAGTGCCTGTAGTCGGTTTCGAAGGGGGAACGGGCCGCCTGAGCGTCTCGACCAGCCGGTCTATCTTGGCCGCAGCCTCGTCGTAGGCAGCATCCGGGTCGCCGTCCACCCGGGCATTTGCCAGAACGCGGATTCTGTGCCGGACGTGGTCGAAGATGAGCAGCGTGTCGGTGAACGCGAAAATGCAGTCCGGCAGGCCGAGATCGTCCGTCGTGGCATCGGGCAGGTCCTCGAAGAACCTGACCATGTCGTAGCCGATGTAACCCACCGCGCCGCCGCAGAAGCGCGGAAGCTCGGGGTCCGGAACCCACCGGAAGCGGTTCATCTCCTTCTTCAGAACGTGCAGCGGATCCTGCCCGGAGGCAAGTTCGACTCGTTCGACCGGCTCGCTGTTCCTTGTGATCTCGACTGTCCGGCCCTTGCTTTGCAGGATCAGATAGGGATCGCTTCCGAGGAACGAGTACCGACCGACACGCTCTCCGCCCTCCACGCTCTCCAGCAGAAACGCATGGCTCGCCACGCTTATCTTCCTGAACGCGGAAACCGGAGTCTCCATATCGGCGAGAATCTCGCGATAGACGGAGACCAGATTGCCTGCCTTCGCTCTCTGTCGAAACTCCTGTCTGTCAGGGTGGTACACCTACGTCAACCTCTCTGCAGTGTCCCTCTCCGTTGCGTGCGCTCAGACGCGGCAGTGCCGAGTACACGAAAACGGCCGGGGACGCTCGTCGCCCGCGGCCGCTAAAGCGAGGCAGCCGCGAATGACCCGGCGGGGTCATCCACGGCTTCGCTGTACTCATAAATCTATCGCTTTCAGTCGCAAGCCAGTGGAGCGGCCCCGCTTTCGCTGGAGCCACGCCAGACCCACTTAGTCTTGCCTCCGAGAGCGATGCGATGCATTGCGATATCTCTCCTAAATGCAATATAGCAGCGCTCGACAAAGCTGTCAATACGGTGTGTGACTGTTCGGGGAGGAGGAGAGCATATCAGTCTCACCCTTCTAGTCTGGAGGTGAGAGATGAGAGAGCGCACTACCACCCCTCTCACCTCCCACTTCTCACCTCTCACCATCCTCGAACAGCTTCTGCGGTTTTGGGCCGCCCGGCGGCTTGTGGTATAATGGAGCGGAAGAAGGGAGGAGACACCCGCATGCCTATGTTTTATCCTGTGGACGAGAAGGATGTCACACGAGCGATCGTTGGCGGCTTCTTGCGCCAGTTCGAAGAATACGCGGAAAGCGATGTCATCATAATCGGAGGCGGGCCGAGCGGGCTAGTCGCTGGGCGGCACCTGGCTGCGGCGGGGAAGAAGGTCCTAATCGTGGAGCGGAACAACTACATCGGCGGGGGGTTCTGGATCGGCGGGTACCTGATGAACAAGGTGACGTTCCGCAGCCCGGCTGACGAAGTGCTGCGCGAGCTGGGAGTGCCCTACGAGCAGGCTTCTCCCGGCCTTCTCGTCGCCGACGGTCCCCATGCCTGCTCCAAGCTGATCGCTGCGGCGTGCGATGCCGGCGTCAAGTTTGCCAACATGACAAAATTCGACGATGTCGTGCTTCGCGAGGGCAACCGCGTGGCTGGCGCCGTCGTCAACTGGACCCCTGTCGCCGCGCTCCCGCGCGAGATTACCTGCGTGGACCCCATCGCGCTCGAGTCGAGGGTTGTCGTGGACGCGTCCGGCCACGATGCCGTTGTCGTGACCAAGATGGAAGAGCGCGGGCTTGCAAAGACGATCGGCTTCGGCGCGATGTGGGTGGAAAGGAGCGAGGATCTGCTCGTCGAGCACACCGGCAAGCTGCTGCCAGGTCTGGTGGTCTGCGGGATGGCCGTCTCGACGGTCTACGGCCTGCCGAGGATGGGCCCGACTTTCGGCGCAATGCTGCTGTCCGGACAGAGGGCTGCCAAGGCGGTGATGGAGGAGCTTGAGGTTGCGCCGGGCGAGCTCGCCAGCGTCCGCTAGCGTACCTTTCCGGAGTGCGGCGCCTGAGCGCCGTTTTGGCCCTTCCGATGGGCTGAGCTTGGTCACAACCACGGCGATGAGGCCCCCATTCCCACTCCCGGCCCAACTTTCGTGAGCGGTTCAACGATCTACCTTTACAACGAGCCTCGGTGTGAAGCTCTCATCCTGCGACGTATCGCGGCATACTTGCGGGAAAAGGTCGGCGCGTGCGTCGTCGAGAGGCAGGACATCTTCGCGGAGTGGTCAGCGAGAGTCGAGCCGCCGGACGAGAACGTTCTGGCGCTTGCGGAGCGCGTTGTGCGCGCGAAGGTGCGGGACCCGGCGGGGGGCGTCGCGCATTATCCGCTCTTCCCGGGCGAGGTCGATTTCGAGCTGCGACGGCTTCGCGGGCAGGACGTCCGGGCATTCGGCTATCTCTACGACGGCGGCAAGATCGCCGCGGCTTACGCCGATCTCATCGACCCAGCAGAGGCCGATGACCTGGACATCGTTTTCACGAACCAGCTTGTCGGGACATGGGACGTGGGCGACAGGCGGTTCCACGCCCGCACCATCGTCTGCTCGAGCCCCGTGCTGATCTCTACGAGCGGCCTCGTCGAGGCGCCGGCCAGGCCGCGCGAATACTACCTGCTTCGGCAGCGGTACACTTCGCTCGGCCTGTCTGATGCGGCTGAGATCGATCTCGGGCCGAGAATGGCCGAGATCTGCCTGTTCCACGACGACCCGAAGCTGACCGAAGTGGCCAAAGGCTACGCGCTGCAAGCCGTCTTCTACCATTTCACCGGCGAGCCGTTTTGTTCCGATCCCGGCTGCCGGCTCTTCAATGCCCACTGGCAGAAGGACATGCTTTACGCTCAGCTCGGGTCGCCTTACGATCTCTGCCCGGCCCATGAGGCGGAGCTCGCGGCGCTGAGGGAACGGATATGCACAGCAGACTGAAGTATCCGGTGCCGGCGGTGGCGGCCATTATCCTCCGGGGCAGCGAGATACTGCTCGTCAAGCGAGCGTCGGAGCCGGGTCTCGGCAAGTGGTCGGCGCCGGGCGGCAGCGTGGAGATCGGTGAGACGCTGGAACAAGCTCTCAGCCGGGAGGTGCGCGAGGAAACGGGCCTGGAGATCGAGATCGGCGAACTGGCGGGCGTCAGCGACCTCATCGTCAGGCGGGACGGCATAATCCGGTTCCATTACGTGCTGATCGATTACTTCGCAGCGGTCAGATCGGGCGAGCCGGTCGCGGCCACGGATGTTTCCGAGTGCCGCTGGGTTCCTCTTGAGCAGATCGGCCGGTATGACGTCACCGAGTCGCTCCTCGACCGCCTCCGCAAGCATGGGCTGATCAGCGTGGGGGGATAGGGGATAGGGAGCAGGATGTAGGGGCGAAGCATTTGCTAGACTGACCAGAAGCCAGACCCTCAAGTTTGGGGCGAATGCTTAGCCCAAGGGCTTGCACATCTGAGCAAAGTATCTGCATAACAGATCGGTATCTGGGCGAAGCATTTGCCTCACAGACCAGAAGCCGGACCCTCTGCTGCATGGCAAATGCTTCGCCCCTACAAGCTTGCGGCCAACATCGCCGCCTGCCGGAGGGTTTCCTTGGAATCGACGCGCCTGAACTCACCCGATCGGTACACCTCCTCGCCCTCGATGACGGTCAGGAGCACGTCGGCCGCAGAGCAGGAGTAGACCAGCGCAGAGTAGGGGTCGGGGCAGGGGAAGGTCGAGGGAGCGGAAAGGTCAACGGCGACGAGATCGGCGCGTTTTCCCGCTTCCAGGCTCCCGATCTCGGTCTCGAGGCCGAGAGCGGCTGCGCCGCCGAGCGTCGCCAGTTCGAGCACCGTCTTTGCGTCCAGCGCCTGGACATCCCGCCGCGCCGCCCGCTGCCCGAGCACCGCGAACCGCATCTCCTCGAACATATCGAGCGAGTTGTCGCTTGCGGCGCTGTCCGTCCCGATGCCGGCTGCGATCCCCCGGCCGATGATCCGATCAAGCGGCGCGGTGCCGACGCCAAGTTTGGCGTTCGACTTGGGACAGTGTGCGACACATGCGTTCTCCTCGGCCAGGATGTCGAGATCGGCCTCGCTTACGTGCACGCAGTGGGCCAGCGTTGTCTTCTCCCCCAAGATACCTGTGTCGTGCAGATAGGCAACTGGGCTCTTGGCGCGCGGGGTCGGCTCGAAGCCGACCAGAGAGTGAAAAGCCGCAATCTCTCCTGTGGCGCTTTCTATGAAGTCGAGCTCAGCGCGGGTTTCGGCTGCGTGGAGGGCTACCGGCAGGCCCTCGTCCCACGCAAGGCGGGCCACGAGGCGCAGAAGCGGATCGCTAGCTGTGTAGACCGAGTGCGGCGACACTCCGATGCTGATCCGGTCGCCGGCCTGACCCCGCAGGTTGTCCACTTGGTCTGCAAGCGCCTCGACCTGATCTGTGTAGTCTGCCGCCGGGTCGGGGCCGAATGTCTCCTGGTAGACGATCCCCCGCAGTCCGGCTTCAGCCGCAGCTTCAACTGCGGCGCCTGACAAGGTGGAATCGCCGATCGCGGTCACGCCCGAACGGATGAGCTGGAGCGCGCCAAGACGGGCCGAGACAAGGAAGTCCTCCGGCCGCAGGTGGGAGGCGAGTTCGGTGAGCCGACGAATCCAGGCGAAGAACGGCTCGTCATCGAGCAGTCCCCGAAGAATCGTATAGTCCAGGTGGGTATGGGCGTTGACGAGTCCGGGCAGGATGGCGGCGTGGCCCAGGTCTTCGATGCGCTCGCCCGGCGCGCCCGCCGCCAGGCCCGTCCCGACGGCTTCGATTTGACCGTTCCGTACGATCACTTCCCCGCCTTCGATCGGCTCCCCGGTTATCGGTACTACAAAATGGGCGCGGTAGATCATGGCAGCTGTCGGGCGTCGGATGATGGCCGACGGCAGGCGGCCCGCTTCTAACTCAACACGTCCTCAGGGTCCGTCACCTCGTAGCCGAAGAGTTCGGCTATGGCCGGAAGGACAACCTTGCCGTAGGCAATGTTCAGGCCCTTGCGGAGCCCCGGATCGTCACGGAGGGTCTGCTTCCATCCTTTGTCTGCAAGAGCCAGGATGTAAGGCGCGGTGACGTTCGTGAGTGCGTAAGTCGACGTCGAGGGCACAGCCCCAGGCATGTTGGCCACGCAGTAATGCAGTATACCCTCTTCCATATAGACTGGATCGGTGTGAGTTGTCGGCCGGGTCGTCTCGAAGCACCCGCCCTGATCTACGGCGATATCAACAACGACGGCTTGAGGCTTCATCAGCTTGAGCATCTTCCGGGTAACGAGAACCGGCGTGCGCGCGCCGTGGCGGAGCACCGCGCAGACGACGAGATCCGCCTCGCGGAGGACGGACCGGATGTTGTACGGGTTCGACATGAGCGTGGCAACGTTTGCCGGCATGACGAAGTCCAGGTAGCGAAGCTTGTCCAGGTTGATGTCCAGAACGGTCACGTTCGCGCCCATCCCCGCAGCCACCTTCGTCGCACTTGCGCCCGCTACACCGCCGCCCAGAATCACCACATTCGCCGGGCGCACACCAGGCACGCCGCCGAGCAGCACCCCTCTTCCTCCCATTGGTCGCTCCAGGTACTTGGCTCCTTCCTGGATGGCCATCCGGCCCGCGACCTCGCTCATCGTGGTGAGGATAGGGAGCGTCCCGTCCGGCTCTTCAATCGTCTCATAGGCGACGCACACGGCGCCGCTCTCGACCATCGCCCGCGTAAGCTCAGCGCTTGCGGCGAAGTGGAAGAATGTGAAAAGCACCTGTCCCTTGCGGATGAGGGGATACTCCTGCGGGAGCGGCTCCTTGACCTTGACGACCATGTCGGCAGCGCCATAGACCTCCTCCGGACTGCCTGCGATCTTTGCGCCGACTTCCGTGTAGTGGCTGTCGCTTATGCCAGTGCCCTGCCCCGCGCCCGTCTCGACTATCACCTCGTGGCCTGCGTGGACCAGCGGCTCCACAACCGCAGGCACAGTCGAGACGCGGTATTCCGCTGTCTTGATCTCTTTAGGAATGCCGATGATCACCTTTGATCTCTCCTAAGTTCGAAGTCGGAAGTCCGGTCAGGACGGAACGAGCCAGCCTGAACCGCTTGCCTGTCTCCGGCCCTGCCGGCGGAAGAAGCCCGGCCGGCTCACCGTTTCCCCGTTGGCTTCGGGACCTTCTCCCAGTCCTTCAGGAACCTGTCTATGCCGATGTCGGTCAGTGGATGCTTGAACATCTGGTCGAGCACCGGGAATGGAATGGTCGCTATGTGTGCCCCGGCCCGGATCGCTTCCAGCACGTGAACCGGGTGCCTGACGCTGGCCACGATGACCTCTGAGTCGAAATCGTAGAGGTCGATCATATCCACGACATGCCGGACGACTTCCATTCCATCATGCCCGGCATCGTCCAGCCGACCGACGAAGACGCTGATAAACGTGGCGCCGGCCTTTGCTGCGATCAGCGCCTGGTTGGGAGAGAAGACCAGCGTAACGTTCGTCCTGATTCCTTCCTCGGAAAGCCGGCGGACGGCGCGCATCCCTTCCTTCGTCATCGGTATCTTGATGACGATGTTGGGGTGCCAGCCGGAGATTTCGCGCGCCTCGCTCACCATCCCTTCAGCGTCGAGGCTCACGACCTCGGCGCTTATCGGGCCATTCACGACGCTGCATATATCGAGGATCGTCTCCTTGAAGTCGCGGCCCTCTTTGGCCACGAGCGTCGGGTTGGTCGTGACGCCATCGACCACTCCCCAGGAGCTGGCCTCGCGGATTTCGGCGACGTTTGCCGTGTCAACGAAGAACCTCATCTGTTTCTCCTCTGCGCGAACCGTTCAGTCGGCCACAGCCCTGAAATCGGCTTTGAGCGACTGGTAGATGGACCTGTAGGCCTGGTAGTTGCGCTCGTAGGCGCTCTCGTTCCGGTTATCCGGCGCTGTTCTGGATTCCACCCGTATAGTGGAGCGGCAAGCGTCCTGGACGCTCGAGTAGACGCCTGTCCCGACACCTGCGAGCAGGGCGACGCCGAACGCCGGTCCCTCTCCGACGTTGATCGTCACGTGCTCCATACCAACGATGTCGGCCTGCATCTGGCGCCAGAGGTCGCTCTTCGCCCCGCCGCCGGTCGCGCGAACCTGCCTGACCGGAACTTTCATCTCCTTCAGGATTTCGAACGAGTCTCGGAGCGCGAACGAGACGCCTTCGAGCACCGCTCTCGCGAAGTGCGGCTTCCCGTGCCTGAGCGTGATGCCGAAGAAGACGCCGCGGGCATATGGGTCGGCATGTGGTGTCCGCTCTCCCGTCAGATAGGGCAGGAAGATCAGCCCCTCGCAGCCGGCGGGCACCTCGGCTGCCTCATCGGACAGGATGTCGTAGGGGTCGCGGTCCACGTGGCGGGCGACCTCACATTCGGACCCCGCAAACGTGTCTCGATACCATCGCAGGCTTCCTCCGGCCGAGAGCACCACGCCCATGATGTGCCATTTTCCAGGGACCGCGTGGCAGAACGTATGGACTCTGAGACCGGGATCGACAACCGGCTTATCTGCGAAGGCGAACACGACGCCCGACGTGCCGACAGACGAGAAGACCAGCCCCAGCTCGACTATGCCGTTGCCGACGGCGCTTGCTGCGTTATCTCCACCGCCGCCGACGACAGGCGTGCCGGGCACCAGGCCCGTCGCCGCAGCCGCAGCCTCGGTGATCCGTCCTGTGACCTCCGGCGACTCGTAGACGCGCGGCATCCAGTCTCTTGGGATCCCAATAGCGTCCAGCATCTCGTCGGACCATCTTCGGTGCGTGACATCGAATAGGGATGTGCCCGAAGCGTCCGAGACTTCGCTCGCGTACTCGCCGGTCAACCTTAAGCGGATGTAGTCCTTGGGCAGCAGGACTTTCCTCACCTTCGCGTACGTCTCAGGCTCGTTATTGCGAAGCCAGATGATCTTGCCGGCGGTGAAGCCGGTCAGGACCGGATTCGAGGTCAGCTCGACGACACGCTCCGGGCCGACCGTCTCGGTTATCCACTGGCACTCAGCCGCCGTTCTCTGATCGCACCAGAGGATGGCCGGGCGCAGGACGCGGTCGGATTCGTCGAGGAAGACCGAGCCATGCATCTGGCCGCTCAGGCCAACGCCCCTGATATCCTTGCCCTGGATGCCAGCCTGCTCGATTGCCTGGCGGACCGATGTGATCGTGCCTTGCCACCAGTCCTCCGGGTCCTGTTCGGCCCAGAGAGGTCTTGGTGTGTAGAGCGGATAGGTGCTTGTGGCGGAGCCGACGACCGCTCCGCCCTGCGAAGTGTCGATCACGAGGGATTTGGTGCCGCTCGTGCCGGCGTCGATACCGAGAAGGTAACTCACGCGGTCCTCCCGTTTCCTCACCTGTCAGATTATGGATTTGATCCAGTCCACGATGGTCTGCGCGGCCCGGAGGTGCATCCGAGCAGACCTGCGGTCGTAGAGCTGCGCGGGCACGCCGTCCGCAGATTCGGGGTTCCTTGCGCCGAGGAACTCAGGGTTCAGCTCCGCGGCCGCGTTCATAACCTCGAGAGGGGCGTCGAGGTTGTTTGACATCTGGATGAGGTTGTGCCCCTTCGGGTTCTTGCCGGTCTTCTCTATATTGGCGGCCCGCAGAGCCTTTTCCGCCGCCTGCTGGCTGAAAAAGACGCTCGCGTAGTAGACGCCAGCGTCGAGCAACGTCACTGCAGTCGCATAGTCGGCCCTGGCTTGTGCCCAGTTGGCCTCAGCCGACTTTCTGAGGCTCAACCATCCCTCACGTTCCACTTTGCGAGAGCCTTTCCAAGGAACCATCAGGTTCCGGGTAGTCAACGTGCCGGCCGGCGCGCCGCGGCACATCTACAAGAAACGGCTGGTTGTCGAGACGTCGCAGCGGCCCTCCAATATATATCACACCGACGGGCTCATCAGCAAGCGCTCGGGCACCGCTTCACTTTCGGTAGCTGTACTTCTCCTCCGTCCTGCTCGTGAACGTTCCCTTGATTGGCTTCTGGCCTGGAACTGCGATGGTCATGGTGACGCTGCTGTTCTCGGCCTTGTGGAAGACAAGCATCGTAAGGGGATCGACTATCCATTCTCTCGTTCCCGACGCCTGAGCGGCGAGGACCTTGGCGCCGGCTTTTGCTCCTCCCACAGGTCGAGCGCCAGGCCGCAGCCTTTTCTCGAGTTGCTTCTTCGTGGTCGCGCGGTCGTTGTACGACGCACGAAGGCGCAAGGAAGAGCGCCCGCCCTGCCTGACGACGCCGACGCATCTCGTGACAGCGGGCACGACGGCCGTGCCGCCGAGGGGCAGGCTCACCGATTCGGTGCTCTTCCAGGTCTGGCCCGGCCTCGCCGGCTGGCCTACGAACATTCCAATTGTGCCGCGCCAGTCACGTTTCAGCTCGTCAGCCATCTCCTTCTCGAACCCCGAAAGCTGTGCTCCGGCTTGCGGCGGCAGCGCTTTCGAAGCTCGCTTGCCGATCTCCTGGAACCCGCGGATGTTCCGGATCGCGCCCTTCGCATCTACGTCGTAACTGACCGTAGCGCCGACGAGAGACGAGAACAACGGGTTCTCCACGGTGCGTCCGTTCAGGGCGTATGTACAGGAGGTCAAGGTCTCTGCAATGGTATAACCGTTTGCCGTCTTCTTGATGGTCCTGCGCATCTTCCCACGAAGGGTCGAGACGCTCTTCCTGGCGGGGCCAAAGTTGGAAGTCCTGGTGGTGGTCGTCTCGACGAAGCTAGTGCTGTCGGGGGGACGGTAGGTGAATCTTCCCTGGGCGAGGGTGGCAGAGGCGGCAAGCACGGCGCCTGCAGCGGCAGCAAGTGCTGCGAGTCCGCGTGCGCCTTTCCTTATGCTTGCAAGCTTGCGGCTCATGGCGACATGTCCTTTACGTGCGGTTGGCGGCCTTCGATACTCCTCTTGCCGGACGCTTGCCGTCCTTTCGTTCGATCTGGCGCTGAAGCGCGGCGCGCACCAGGCCACCAAAGAGCGGGTGCGCCCTGTTCGGCCTGGACTTGAACTCCGGATGGAACTGCGTCGCGATGAAGAACGGATGGCTGGGGATCTCGACTATCTCGACCAGCCTGTAGTCGGGTGAGACACCGCTGCAGGTCAGCCCCTCCCGCTCGAGCTGCGGTCTGTAGGAGTTGTTCACCTCGTAGCGATGCCTGTGCCGCTCGTGGACCAAGTCTTGCTTGTAGAGCCGGGCTGCGAGCGTGCTGTCCTTGATTCGGCAGGGGTATTGGCCGAGCCGCATGGTCGCGCCCTTCTCCTTCACGCTCTGCTGCTCGGGCAGAAGGTGGATCACGGGGTGGGGCGTGTGAGGATCGACCTCCTCGGAGTTGGCCCCGGCAAGGCCGCAAACGTTCCGCGCGAACTCGACTACGGTCATCTGCAGCCCCAAGCACAGGCCCAGGAACGGCACGCCGCTCTCGCGGGCATGCCGCACTGCCGCGACCTTCCCCTCGATCCCCCGGCCCCCGAAGCCACCGGCTACGATGATGCCGTCAAGCTCGCGAAGCTCCTCGCCCACGTTCTCCTCGGTCAGCTTCTCCGAATCCACGAACATGATCCGCGGGCCGGCGTCGTTCGCGATCCCGCCGTGCTTGATAGCCTCGGCTATGCTGATGTAGGCATCCCCGTTGCCCGTGTACTTGCCGACGATGCCGATGTTCACGTGGTGAGCCGGTTTCTTGAGGATCTGGACCATCCTCCGCCATTCATCGAGGTCGGCATTCCCGTTTTCGAGGCCAAGGCGCTTCATGACCAGTTCGGCGAGGCCCTCGTCCTCAAAGCGGACCGGTATCTCGTAGATCGTCTCTGTGTCGAGCGCTTCGATCACACCTTCCTTGTCAACGTCGCAGAAGAGGGATATCTTATCGCGCATCTCCCGGCTCATCGGCCGCTTCGTGCGGCAGATCAGCACGTCGGGTTGGATTCCGATCTCGCGGAGCTTCATGACCGAGTGCTGGGTCGGCTTCGTCTTCTGCTCGCCCCACGGACCAACGAACGGGATGAGCGTCACGTGCACGTACATGACGTTCGTGATGCCGACGTCCTTACGGAACTGGCGGATGGCCTCGAGGAACGGCAGTCCTTCGATGTCGCCGACCGTGCCGCCGATCTCGACGATGGCTATATCTGCTGAGGCATCTTCGGCGTTGCGGCGGATGCGCTCCTTGATTTCGTCCGTGATGTGGGGGATGACCTGGACGGTGCCGCCGAGGTAGTCTCCACGCCGCTCCTTTCCGATGACCGCGCCGTAGACCTGGCCGGTGGTCACGTTCGACTGGCGGGTCAGGTTCTCATCTACGAACCGCTCGTAGTGGCCGAGGTCGAGATCGGTCTCGGCGCCGTCGTCGGTCACAAACACCTCGCCGTGCTGGTACGGGTTCATGGTGCCGGCGTCCACGTTTATGTACGGGTCCAGCTTCTGCATCGTCACCTTGAACCCGCGGTTCTTGAGCAGTCGGCCAAGGCACGAGGTCGTGATCCCTTTGCCTATGGACGAGACGACTCCGCCGGTCACGAAGATGTACTTTGTCATGGATGCATCCCCCCAATGTTTCAGTGATCCAGGACGCCGCAGCCTATCCCTGTTCTCACTCCTTATACGTCAACACGATGATCGTCGTCTTGCTCGGCAGGCTCTTGGCTGTGAAGGAGAAAGTGCTGCCGTCCCGCACGACGTTCGACTTGCCGCGCACGAACGCGTCCACTCCTCCGAGCGGCAGCGTGACCTTCGGTGTCTTGTAGTGCATTGGGATTGCCACCTTCGGCCTCAACTGCTGGACGACTTTGGCAGCTCCTGCCGCATCAATGGTGAATACGCCGCCTACCGGGATAAGCAGAATGTCTACCGGGCCGATGTCTTTGACCTGCTCAGCGGAAAGCGGTGCGCCGAGGTCGCCGAGGTGCGCAGTCCTCATGCCGTCCACGGTCACGATGTTGATCGTGTTCGTGCCGCGTTCCCTGCCGCCTACGGCGTCGTGGTAGCTGAAGACGGACTTATAGGAGAACTTGGCCGTGCCTATTGTCAGCGTGCCCGAACGTGTGCCTTTCGCAAGCGGCCCTATCACCTTGGGCCGGCCCCTGAGAAGGCCGACATTGTTGTGGTCGAAGTGCTCGTGGCTGACGAAGACAACGTCGGCGCTGACCGCTGGCGGCGAGTACCTTAAGCCGTCCTGGACGTGGTACGGGTCAAATGCGACCTTCGCCCCTGTACTGCTCGTCATGATGAAGAACGACTGGCCGTACCAGGTCAGGCTTGCGCCGCGCGCCGATGGCGCGGCAGCCACGGCCGCCAGCACTACTGCTGCAAGTAGAAGCCATCTAGACCTCATGTTGATCGCCTCGTGTGCTTCCGGTGTAGTACCACAACCCGCCTTTTCCAATCTTTACAGAGTCCTTTATGGCTGCGGTCACGTAATCCTTCGCAAATCTGACCGCGTCCGGGACCGAATCGCCGAGCGCGAGCCGCGCCGCGATCGCCGCCGAAAGGATGCACCCCGATCCGTGCAGCGGCCTGGCCCCGATGCGCGTTCCAGCGTATTCGACAAACGTCTGACCATCGTAGAGCACATCGATAGGATCGGCCTGCAAGTGCCCGCCTTTGACGAGCACCCAGCTTGCGCCCAGATCGCGGATGATCCTCGCTGCTTCCCTGGCGCTTTCGAGGTCGGTCACTTCTGTTCTCGCAAGCTCTCCTGCCTCGACCAGGTTTGGAGTCACGAGCGTGCACTCAGGGATCAGCTCTCGGCGAAGCCTCTCCACGGCCCGGGCGAGGAGTAGTCGGCTGCCGTCTTTTGCGAAGATCACTGGATCGATCACGACATTACCGATCTCGCGCCTCCTGATCCGCTCGGCGACGACGCGCACGACCTGCGCGGAGTACAGCATCCCGACCTTGCACGCGTCGACACCGATGTCGCGCGCTACCGAATCGATCTGCGCGGCCACTGTCCTCGGCGGCGCCTTGCTCACCTTCTGGACGCCGAGCGAGTTCTGGGCCGTCACGGCCGTCACCGCGCAGGTCCCGTAGACCCCGAGCGCGGCAAAGACCTTCAGGTCCGCCTGGATGCCCGCGCCCCCGCTCGAATCCGAGCCGGCTATCGTGAGTACGCATTTCATCTCGATGCCCACGACTCGTCCAGAAGCTCGGCGAGATCGGTGACCATTCGCTCGGGTTTCATCTCAGGTGGCGCGGCGGCGGCTGCCTCCTCATCGCAGACTCCGGTCAGGACGAGCGCCGTGTGCATTCCCAGCCGGTTGCCCAGCAGGATGTCCGTCTCCAGCCTGTCGCCGACCATCACGCTCTCCTCGGGCTTGCTCCGGGCGGATGTCAGCACCTTCTCGATCGCGTAAGTCTCCGGCTTGCCTATGACGAGCGGCTTCGTGCCCGAAGCCGTCTCGATTGCGCTTACGATGGCGCCCCCACCCGGTATGACGTGCCCGTCCTCCACAGGGTAGGTTGCGTCCCGATTGGTTGCCAGGAACTGCGCGCCAGCGAGGATCGCTTGCTGGGCTTCCTCAAGCTTCCGATAGCTGAACTGCCGGTCCAGGCCGACCACGACGCAATCCGCCTTGCCCGCGGAGGAATCCCGGACAACCTCCATCCCTCCGGCCTCGAGCTCACGGACCAGTCCTGCCTCTCCGACAACGTACACTCGCCGTCCAATGGCGCCGTGCTCCTGCAGGTAGAGAACTGTGGCGTAGGCTGAGGTCGTGACCTCGTCGGGCTGGACAGCGATGTTCATGCGCCCGAGCTTGAGCTGGTAGTCTTCGCGAGGCTGGGTGGAGTTGTTGGTCACGAAGTAGACGGAACGTCCGCGGCTCCTGAGTTCCCGCACGACCTCGCTTGCGTGCGGCTGTGGCTCGTTCCCGCGGTAGATGACTCCGTCGAGGTCGAAAACGTAAGTCTGGGGCGGTCTTCCGGCCAAGTCTCACTGCCTCTCTTCAACGAGAGAGTCTACCATTTCCGCCTGCCCAAGTCAAACAGAATCGCACGAAGGGTGCATTCAGGATTTGTAGGTAGCAAAGAGAAGGAAGGCACGCCTCGCTGAGTAATCGTTGAGGTAGGAAACATAACGAAGAGCAGCGAGGAGTGCCAGGGATGTATTCTGCAGAGAGT